>Ga0208242_100612_pt1 | contig 17014 bp, 13 predicted proteins | sample SubbioAug_CSW13A_FD_184825 | JGI IMG/M metagenome (GOLD analysis project Ga0208242, IMG submission 184825) | Serpentinite rock and fluid subsurface biosphere microbial communities from McLaughlin Reserve, California, USA - CR12Aug_CSW13A (SPAdes) | ecosystem: Environmental > Terrestrial > Deep... | reverse complement strand
GTTGAGGTAGTCGGCCACCGGCATGGCCCGGCCGCCCTCGCGCTGCACCTGCAGCAGGCGCAGGGCGCCTTCGCCGCAGGCCACGTCCAGGCCCTCGCGGGTGGCGGCGAGCACGGTGCCGGGTGCCTGGCCGTGGGCGAGCGCGAGCGCCTGCGCGGCGTGGATGCGCAGGCGCTCGCCGGCCAGCGTGGCTTCGGCCACCGGCCAGGGATTGAAGGCGCGCACGCGATTGGCGAGCTCGCGCGCGGGGCGCGACCAGTCCAGCCGCGCTTCGGCCTTGTCGAGCTTGTGGGCGTAGGTGACGCCTTCGGCCGGCTGCGGCTGCGGCACCGGGCGCATGCCGGCGCGCAACAGCTTCAGGCCATCGCCCAGCACTTCGGCGCCGAGCGCGGCCAGGCGGTCGTGCAGGCTGCCGCCGGTGTCGTCGCCGGTGATGGGCGTGGCGAGCGAGAGCAGCACCGGGCCGGTGTCCAGGCCCTTTTCCATCTGCATCAGGCACACGCCGGTTTCGGCGTCGCCGGCCTCGAGCGCGCGCTGGATGGGCGCGGCACCGCGCCAGCGCGGCAGCAGCGAGGCGTGCACGTTCCAGCAGCCGTAACGCGGGATGTCGAGCACCGACTGCGGCAGGATCAGGCCGTAGGCCACCACCACCATCAGGTCGGGCTGCAGGGCGCGCAGCTGTTCACGCGCCTCGGCGGACTTGAAGTTCCCGGGTTGGAACACCGGCAATTGGCGGGCCAGCGCCTCGACCTTCACCGGCGAGGGCGCCAGCTGGCGGCCGCGGCCGGCCGGGCGGTCGGGTTGGGTCCAGACGCCCACCACCTCGCCGCGTTCGGCGGCCGCGCGCAGGCAGGGCACGGCGAACTCCGGCGTGCCGGCGAAGACGATGCGCAGGGGCATCTCAGGCGGCGCTGGCGCGCTGCTGCTTGGCGAGCTTCTTCTTGACCTGCTCGCGCTTGAGCGGCGAAAGGTAGTCCACGAAGACCTTGCCGGCCAGGTGGTCCATCTCGTGCTGGATGCACACCGCCAGCAAGCCGTCGGCTTCGAGCTCGAACACCTTGCCGTCGCGGTCGAGCGCACGCACGCGGATCTTGTTGGCGCGCCTGACGTCGGCATAGATGCCCGGCACCGACAGGCAGCCTTCCTGGTAGACCTGGTGGCCCTCGGCCGAGAGGATCTCGGGGTTGATGAAAACCATTGGCCGGCTCTGGTCCTCGCTTACGTCAAGGACGAGGAGGCGCAGGTGGACATCCACCTGGCTCGCGGCCAGGCCGATGCCCGGCGCGGCGTACATGGTTTCGAACATGTCGTCCACGAGCCGGCGCAGGTCGTCGTCCACCGTTTCGACGGGCTTGGCGACCGTGCGCAGGCGCGGATCGGGGAATTCCAGGATGGGGAGCTTGGCCATGGACGGGAAGATGGGGAACAAGGGCCCGGACCTCAAGGGGCCGGCACGACAGTATACCCCCGGCGGGCTTGCAATCCGGGGCCGGATTTGGGCTATAGTCGCCCAACCTGTCCGGGGAAAATCAGGTGGATAGCCGCCATGTTTAAACGGCTTCTTGCAGTTACTGCTGCCATGTTGCTCACCCTCGCGGGCGCCGTCATCGCGGCCGACCTTCGCGGGGACCATCCCACCACGTACGTGGTAAAGAAGGGCGACACCCTTTGGGACATCGCGGGGCGCTTCCTCCAGAAGCCCTGGCTGTGGCCGGAAATCTGGCAGGCCAACCCGCAGGTGCAAAATCCGCACCTCATCTATCCGGGACAGGTGCTGAGCCTGGTCTATGTGGATGGCCAGCCGCGCGTGCAGGCCGAAGGCCCGCGGGTCGGCGAGGCGGTCAACACGATCCCGCTGTCCGAGGTCGAGGCGCTGCTCAAGCACTTCACCGTGGTCGAGGATCCGAAGGCCCTGCCCCATGTCATCGGCCTCGAGGACGACCGGCTCTACAGCACGGCCGGCCAGCTGGTCTACGTGCGCGGCCTGCCGGGCGCGGCGCCGGGCATGGTGGTCGACATCGCCCGTCCGGTGAACGTGTTCGGCGGCGGCAACAAGCGCAACCTGCCGGGCGCCAGCCCGCTCGACTTCCGCAGCGACCGCCAGCACAGCCACTGGGTGGTGCCGCCGGGCTTCGGCGAGGCCACCGGCGAGAAGCTGGGCTACGAGCTGCAGATCCACGCCACCGGCGAAGTCACCGCAGTCAAGGGCGAGGTCGCTTCGGTGGTGCTGCGCGAGGAAGGCCGCGAGATTCGCGTCGGCGACCGCGTCATGCCGTCGGAGGCCCAGCCCTACGACCTGCAGTTCCTGCCGCGTGCGCCGGACAACGTCCCGGCGGGTGCGCGCATCCTGGCGGTCGCCGACGGCATGCAGGCCGGCCCGCACCTGGTGGTGGCGCTGTCGGTGGGTGCCCGCGACGGCATCCGCAACGGCCATGTCATGTCGATCTGGAACGAGGGCAGCCGCGTCGCCGACGTGGTCAGCCACCGCAGCGGCACCGCCGCGAAGGCCGACAAGGTGCAGCTGCCGGACGAGTTCGTGGGCAACCTGATGGTGTTCCGCACCTTCGACAAGGTCAGCTACGCGCTGGTGATGGATGGCATCCGGCCGGTGCATCACGGCGACTTGCTGAAACATCCCGACGCCACCGAATAAGCTTTTCCTACATCACGGCGCCCCAGGGCGCCGTGATGCTGTCGGGGCCATGGAACCCGACACCGCCCTGCTCCTGCTGGCCCGCGCCGGCCTCCCCGCCGCCCTGCTGCGGCACCTGCTCGAAAGCCAGCCCGGCCCCGCCGCTGCCCTCGCGGCGGCGCGCCACGGCGCCGGGCTGTCATTGCCTCCTCCGGTGCGCGAGGCCCTGGCCCGGCCCTGCCCGCGGCAACTGGCCACCGACCAGGCCTGGCTGTCCGGCCGCGGCCGCAGCGTCCTGGCCTGGCATTCGCCCGACTACCCCGCCCTGCTTCGGCGCGCCCCGTCGCCACCGCCGCTGCTCTTCCTCGAGGGCGACCCCGCGCTGCTCTGGCACCCGCAGGTGGCCGTGGTCGGCAGCCGCCACGCCTCGCCGGGTGGACGGCAGCGGGCCCGCGGTTTCGCGCGGATGTTCGCCGAGGCCGGCTGGGCGGTCACCAGCGGCCTGGCCGAGGGCATCGACGCCGCCGCCCACGAGGGCGCGCTCGAGGCCGGCGGGCGCACGCTGGCCGTCATCGGCACCGGGCCGGACCTGGTCTATCCGCGCCGCCATGCCGGCCTGATGGCGCGCATCGCCGCCAAGGGGCTGGTGGTCAGCGAGCACCCGCCCGGCACCGCGGCCATCGCCAGCCATTTCCCGGGCCGCAACCGCATCATCGCCGGGCTGTCGCTGGGCACGGTGGTGGTGGAGGCGGCGCTGCGCTCGGGTGCCCTGATCAGCGCCCGGCTGGCGGCCGAGGCCGGCCGCGAGGTCTTCGCCCTGCCTGGCTCGCCGGACAACCCGGTGGCCCGCGGCTGCCACCAGCTGATCCGCGAAGGCGCGGCGCTGGTCGAGACGCCCGGCGAAGTCATCGCGGCGCTCGGACCGGTGGCCGCCAGCCTGGCCGAATCGCTGCGCGGACGCCTCGGCGAGGCTCCCGGCGGCGCCCCGGGGCACTCAGCCGGGGGACAGCCGCCACCCCCCGGCGACCACAAGCGCTTGTGGTCCGCCCTCGGCCACGACCCCAGCTCTTTGGATGAGCTGGCCGGCCGCACAGGATTGACGGTGGCCGAACTGTCCTCCATGCTGCTGGTCATGGAGTTGGAAGGGCGGGTGGTCGCCGACAACGGCCGCTATGCCCGGCGCCCCTGACCTTCCCATCGTGCCGCCTGGCGCAGGCTGAGGGTAATGAAAGAGACCATACTGGACGTCCTGCTGTACCTGTTCGAGCACTACTTCTACGACGACCCCGACGCCGTCCGGGACCGCGACTCGCTCCAGAACGGCCTGATCCAGGCCGGATTCACCCCCGCCGAAATCAACAAGGCCTTCGACTGGCTCGACGAGCTCGCGCGCCAGCGCCCGGCCGTGGCCGCGCCGCGGCCGCAGACCCCGGTGCGGGTCTATTCCGAACCCGAGCTCGACCGCCTCGATGCCGACTGCCGCGGCTTCCTGATGTTCCTCGAACACAGCGGCGTGCTCGACGCACACCAGCGCGAACTGGTGCTCGACCGCGTGATGGCGCTCGACCAGGACGAGGTCGACGTGGACGACCTCAAGTGGGTGGTGCTGATGGTGCTGTTCAACCAGCCCGGCTCCGAGGCCGCCTACGCCTGGATGGAAAGCCAGATGTTCGAGGACGAGCCCGAACCGGTTCACTGAACCTGCGTTCGCCGCTACCCTGTGAAGACGCCCGGCATCGGCCGGGCGTTTTTTTCGGGGAGTGCGACGCCCGGCGTCGCCCTGGGGAGTGGATGCCATGGTGATGTGGTACTTCGTCGACGACGCGCACGTGCGCCAGGGGCCGGTGGGCGCCGAAGCGCTGGCACAGGCCTTCCGCCAGGGACGGGTTCGGCGCGAGAGCCTGGTCTGGCGCGAGGGCATGGCGCAGTGGGAGCCGCTCGAGGCCCACCTGTCGGAACTGCCCTTGCCGGCACCGGCCGCCCCGCCCGTGCTTCCGCCGCTGACCGACCCGGCACCGGCACCGGCCGGGCCGGCCACCGGCATCGACCAGGTCGTGGACGCCGGCTTCCTGCGCCGCCTCGGCGCCTACCTCATCGACGGCCTGCTGCTGGGCAGCGCCTACTACGTGGTGCTGATGGTCGGTTCGGTAATCATCGCTGTCCTGGCGGCCGGCAATGTCGACGGCGAAACCGTGGCCATCACCGGCGGCGTGCTTCTGGTGCTGGCCTATGCGCTGATGAGCTACTTCTATTACGTGGGCATGGAGCGTTCGAAGCTGCAGGCCACGGTGGGCAAGCTGGCACTGGGCATCAAGGTGGTCGACGCCGACGGCCAGCGGCTGGGCTGGGGAAGGGCTTCGGCCCGCTGGGCCGGCAGCCTGCTTTCCTACGCCACCGTTTACATCGGGTTCTTCCTGGCGGGCTGGACCCGCCGCAAACAGGCCCTGCACGACCTGGTGGCCCGCACCTACGTGGTCGACAAGTGGGCCTACAGCGAGCAGCCGGGCCGCCAGGGCACCGGCATCAACGGCGCCGTGGTCGCGGTGCTGGTGGTGGTGATGGGCCTGGTCGCCGTGGGCGTCATCGCCATCCTGGCCGCCATCGCCCTGCCCGCCTACCAGGACTACGTCACCCGCTCGCACGTGGCCGCCGCCGTGGCCGAGGGCCGCTCGGTCGGCGTGATGGTGGATGAGTTCAAGGCCAACACCGACCGCTGCCCGCGGGACGTGGCCGAACTGGGCCTGGACCCGGCCGACGGCCCGAACGTGCGGGTGATGCGGCTGATCGAGCCCGAGGAGGGCTACTGCGACCTGGTCGTCATCCTGTCGGACCGCAGCGAACTGCGGGGGGCCGCGGGCGGCGCCCTGACCCTGCAGGACGACGGCGACGGCAGCCGCAGCTGCACCGCCGAGGGCGTCCCGGACCGCTACCTGCCGGAGGCCTGCCGCTAGGCCGGTCCCGGCCCCCCGGGGCGGGGCCTTGCTTGACAGGCCCGCCCCGCGTGGGGCCTTAATGAATAAAGAAGCATTCCCCCGGCCCGCGTCCCCCGCGGGCCGCGCCATCTGGGCGTCCGCAAACGGCGGCCGCCCTGGAGCATTCCCGGCATGGCCAAGAACCTCCTCATCGTCGAGTCGCCCGCCAAGGCCAAGACGATCAACAAGTACCTGGGCAAGGACTTCCACGTCCTGGCCTCGTACGGCCACGTCCGCGACCTGGTGCCGAAGGAAGGCGCCGTCGACCCGGACCACGGCTTCGCCATGCGCTACGAGCTGATCGAGAAGAACACCAAGCACGTCGAGGCCATCGCCAAGGCGGCCAAGGCGGCCGACGCCATCTACCTGGCCACCGACCCGGACCGCGAGGGGGAGGCCATCAGCTGGCACATCTCGGAGATCCTCAAGGAACGCAACCTGCTCAAGGGCAAGGAGCTGCACCGGGTGGTGTTCACCGAGATCACGCCGCGCGCCATCCGCGAGGCGGTCGAACACCCGCGCCAGGTGGCCGCCGACCTGGTGGACGCCCAGCAGGCGCGCCGCGCCCTGGACTACCTGGTGGGCTTCAACCTCTCGCCGGTGCTGTGGCGCAAGGTGCAGCGCGGCCTGTCGGCCGGCCGCGTGCAGTCGCCGGCCCTGCGCATGATCGTCGAGCGCGAGGAGGAGATCGAAGCCTTCGTTCCGCGCGAGTACTGGAGCGTCGAGGCCGAGCTCAACCACCCGCAGCAGGCCTTCACGGCCCGCCTGGTGAAGCTCGACGGCCAGAAGTTCGAGCAGTTCACGCTCACCAATGCCAAGGACGCCGAGGCGGCCCGCGCTCGCCTGGTGAAGGCCGCCGGCGACGCCCTTCGCGTCACCGACGTGGCCAGCAAGGAGCGCAAGCGCCGCCCGGCGCCGCCCTTCATCACCTCGACCCTGCAGCAGGAGGCCGCGCGCAAGCTCGGCTTCACCACCTCGCGCACCATGCGCGTGGCGCAGAAGCTTTATGAAGGCGTCGCGATCGGCGAGGAAGGCACCGTCGGCCTGATCAGCTACATGCGTACCGACTCGGTGAACCTGTCGGTGGACGCGGTGAAGGAAATCCGCGACGTCATCGCCCGCGACTTCGGCACCGGCGCCGTGCCCGACAAGCCCAACGAGTACAAGTCCAAGTCCAAGAACGCGCAGGAAGCCCACGAGGCCATCCGCCCGACCTCGGCGCTGCGCACGCCGGCCTCGATCGCCAAGTACCTCGACGACGATGCGCGCCGCCTCTACGAGCTGGTGTGGAAGCGCACCGTGGCTTCGCAGATGGTGCCGGCGACGATGAACACGGTTTCGGTCGAGCTGGCCGCCGGCAGCGAGCACAGCTTCCGCGCCAGCGGCACCACCGTCATCGACCCGGGCTTCCTCGCCGTTTACGAGGAAGGCAAGGATGCCAAGACCAGCGAGGACGAGGACGAGGGCCGCAAGCTGCCGCCGATGAAGCCCGGCCAGAACGTGCCACTGGGCAGCATCCACACCGACCAGCACTTCACCGAGCCGCCGCCGCGGTTCTCGGAAGCCTCGCTGGTCAAGGCGCTGGAGGAATACGGCATCGGCCGCCCGTCCACCTATGCCAGCATCATCCAGGTGCTGCAGGGCCGCGAGTACGTCTACCTCGACAACCGCCGCTTCCGCCCCAGCGACGTGGGCCGCGCGGTGGCCAAGTTCCTCACCAGCCACTTCACCCAGTACGTCGATTACGACTTCACCGCCAAGCTCGAGGACGAACTCGACGCGGTGGCCGCCGGCGAGGCGGCCTGGGTGCCGCTGATGGAGCGGTTCTGGAAGCCGTTCAAGTCGACGGTGGAAGAAAAGAGCGAGTCGGTCGACCGCTCCGAGGCCACCGGCGCGCGCCTGCTGGGCACCGACCCGAAGTCGGGCAAGCCGGTGTCGGTGCGCCTGGGCCGCTACGGGCCCTACGCCCAGATCGGCCACATGGACGACGAGGAAAAGCCCAAGTTCGCCTCGCTGCGCCCGGGCACCTCGATGCACACGATCACGCTCGAGGACGCACTTCCGCTGTTCGACCTGCCGCGCACCGTCGGCGAGATGGACGGCAAGCCGGTGACGGTGGCGATCGGCCGCTTCGGTCCCTTCGCCAAGCGCGGCGACACCTATGCCTCGCTGGGCAAGGAAGACGATCCGTACACGATCACCTTCGAGCGCGCCGCCGAGCTGATCCGCGCCAAGGAGGAGATGATCGCCAACCGCACGATCAAGACCTTCCCGGGCACCGGGATCCAGGTGCTCAACGGCCGCTTCGGGCCTTACGTCACCGACGGCGAGAAGAACGGCAAGATCCCCAAGGACCGCGACCCGGCCAGCCTGACCCAGGCCGAGTGCGAGGCCCTGCTGGCCGAAGGCAAGCCGGTGCGCAAGGGCGGCCGCTTCGGCAAGAAGGTGGCCGCCAAGAAGGCGCCGGCGAAGAAGGCCGCCAAGGCCGCCGACGCCGACGCGCCGAAGAAGGCCGTGGCGAAGAAGGCGACCAAGAAGGTCGCGAAGAAGGCCGCGGCGAAGAAGGCGACCAAGAAGGCCGCCACCAAGAAAGCGACCAAGAAAGTCGCGAAGAAAGCCGCCGGCTAAGCCCGGCGGCGTGCCGCGGCGCGGGCCTCAGCGGCCCGGCTGCGGCAGGCGCTCGATGCCGCGGCGCGCCTTCTCGGCCGCCACGATGCGGCGCACGTCGGCCAGCAGCGCGGCCGCGTCGTAAACGATGCCGTCCTTGATGGTGTAGCGCACGCCGCCCACGCGCGTGGGCTCGCCGTCGGCACCCAGGCGGATGTGGCCGGTGCCGTAGAGCACCTTTAGGTTGGCCAGCGGGTTCTCCGACAGCACCACCAGGTCGGCCAGCTTGCCTGGCTCGATCGAACCGATGCGGTCGTCGGCGCGCAGCGCCTCGGCGCCGCTGAGCGTGGCCGCGCGCATCACTTCCAGCGGGTGGAAGCCGGCCTCGCGCAGCATCTCCAGCTCCTCGATGGTGCCGAAGCCGTAGGTCTTGTAGATGTAGCCCGAATCGCTGCCCACGGTGACGCGGCCGCCGCGGTTCTTGTAGTCGTTCACGAAGGCCATCCAGCGGCGGTAGTTGTCCTTCCAGTCGGCCTCCTGCTCGCTGCCCCAGTCGAAGAAGAAGCTGCCGTGGTTGTGGCGGCTGGGCCGGAAGAAGTCCCACAGCGCCGGGTGGGTGTATTCGTCGTGCCACTCGGCGGTGCGCGCGCGCATCAGGTCGCGCGTGGCCTGGTAGATGGTGAAGGTGGGGTCGAGGGTGAACTCGAGCCCGAGCAGTTCGGCCATCACCGCCTCGTAGCGCGCGCTGCCCTTCTCGGCCGCCTGCGCCCAGAGCTTGCCGGCCTCGCCGAAGCGGTGCTGCTCGTCCATGTAGTTGTAGCCGGCCGGGTACTGCTGCACGCGCTGGCCGTCGAACAGCGCCTCGGGCAGGCCGTACCAGTGCTCCATGGTGGTCAGGCCCCAGCGCGCGGTGGTGAGCACGTTCACGCGCGCGACGTCGAGCTGGGCGTGGTGGCAGGCACTGCCCATGCCCTGCTTCTTCAATTCGTCGAAGGCGGCCTCGAGGATGTCGGGGCGGTAGCCGAAGCACTTCATGCCCAGCGCGCCGCGCGCCTTCATGTCGCGCACCCACTGGCGCGCCTGCTCGGGCGTGGTCATCGGGCCTTCGCGGCCCATGCCGAAGAAGGCGTAGGGGAAGATGCGCGGCGCGGCGATCCGGTTGGCGGCGCTGCGCCGGGCCTCGGACACGCACCAGTCGATGCCGTTGCCGCAGCCGGGGTCGCGCACGCTGGTGATGCCGTGCGCCAGCCAGAGCTTGTACACGTACTCGGCGTCGACGCCCTGCTCGTCGCCGCCGATATGGCCGTGCATGTCCACGATGCCGGGCATGACGTAGTGGCCAGCGAGGTCGATCTCGCGGCCGCCGGGCCTGAGCGCGGGCCGGCCGGCAGGTTCGATCGGCGCGTTGGCGCTGCCGACGATCTGCACGCGCACGATGCGGTTGCCCTCGATGACGATGTCCACCGGCCCGTAGGCCGGCGCGCCGGTGCCGGTGATGACGGTGGCGCCGCGCAGGATCAGCTGCGGCCAGGGGCCCTCGCCCTCGGTGCGCTCGGGCGCGGGCGGGATCGCGGCCAGGGCCGGGGCGGCGAGCAGCAGCAGGGCCAGGCGGAGCAGTCGGAGCATGGGGTTTCCCGGGCTGGAAGTGGCGGCGTCGCGGGCGGACAATGCCGGCATGCATCGACGCTGGTGGCCAAGCTTAGCCATTTTGCTCGCCTGCGTCGGCCCGGCCGGCGCGCAGCAGATCACGGTCTATCGCTGCACCGATGCCCAGGGCCGGGTGACGCTGCAGGACGCGCCCTGCGCGGCCGGCCAGGCCCAGGAGCAGCGCAGCATGCTCCGCCCGCAGGATCCGCCGCCGCGCCCGCCGCCGCCGGCCGGACCAGCGCCGCCCTCCGAACCCCAGCCCGCCATCGAAGCACCCCCGCCCGCACTGCCGCTGCCGCCCCCGCCGATGTACTTGTGCACGGCCTACGACGGCAAGACGCGCTACAGCGAGAACTACGATCCGAACCCGCGCTGCATTCCGCTGGCGGTGCTGGGCTACGACGCCGGCCCCTGGGGCGCCACCTGCCGCTGGGTCGAGGATTCCTGCGTGCTGCTCGACGAGGCCGGCACCTGCGAGGTCTTCAAGGACAAACTCCGCCAGGCCCGCTCCGACGCCCTTCACGCCTTCAGCGACACCGCCGCCTACCGCAAGTCAGAAGTCCGCCGCCTCACCCAGATCGTCGACGCCTCCTGCCGCTGACCCCGCCCGCGTCCCGTCTGCAGGAGCGCCTTCAGGCGCGAATCTTCTGCTCTTGTGGGAGGGCCTTCAGGCCCGACGTGCTCGGTCGTGCCGGGATCGTTCCCGGTGCAGAAAAGCGAAAAGATTCGCGCCTGAAGGCGCTCCTACAGCGGGCGGGCGGGGTCAGAAGCCGTAGCGGAGGAAGCCGCCGTCGACGGCGAGGGTTTCGCCGGTGATGTAGCTGGCGGCGGGCAGGCACAGGAAGGCGACGGCGGCGGCGACTTCCTCGGGCTCGCCGATGCGGCCCATCGGCGTGCGGTCGAGCACCTCGTCGAGGTAGTCGGGGTTGGCGAGCTTGCCCGAGGTGCGTCGGGTGCGGATGTACCAGGGCGCCACCGCGTTCACGCGCACGCCGTCCTCGGCCCATTCGCAGGCCAGGTTCTTGGTCAGCTGGTGCAGCGCCGCCTTGCTCATGCCGTAGGGCGAGCCCGTGCGCACGTGGGTCAGGCCCGAGACCGAGCCCACGTTGACGATGCTTGAGGCGGCGTGTTCGCTGAGCAGCGGGAAGGCGAAGCGGCTGAGCTCGAAGGCCGAGAACAGGTTGGTCTCGAAGATGGCGCGCCACTCGTCGTCGGCGTAGTCCATCGTCGGCTTGCTGTCGTTGGTGCCGGCGTTGTTGACCAGCACGTGCAGGCCCGTGCCCAGGTCCTCGACCCAATCAAAGACCTCGCGGCGCTGCTCGGCGTCCGAAACGTCGGCGGCGAAGGCCAGCACTTCGGCGTCGGGGAACTCGTCCTGCAGCTCGTCGCGGGTCGTGTCGAGCTGGCCCTGGTCGCGGGCCACCAGCATCACGTCGGCGCCCAGGCCCAGCAGCTCGGCGGCGATCGCCCGGCCGATGCCCACGCTCGCGCCGGTCACCAGCGCCACCTGTCCGTCCAGCCGCCAGCGGTTCGTGCCCATGGCCATCCTCCGTCAGTCCGGGCGTAGGATAGCGGGCGCCGACGCCTTGGAGCACGCCGCGATGAAATCATTGACGCCCCTGCTGGCCTGCCTCGCCCTCGCCGCCTGCAGCGATCCGCCGCCCACGCCCGAGGTCGACCCGCCCGAACCCCAGGTGGCCGCGCCCGCCGGTGGCCAGCACACGCAACTGCGCGAGGCCATGCAGGAACCGATCGACAAGGCGCGCGCCGTCGAGGACGCACAGGCCGGGCGCGACGCCGCGCGCGACCAGGCGCTCGAGGACGCCGGCGGCTGAAACGAGGACGCCCGGGCAAGCCCGGGCGTCCAGATCGCCATCGCCGTCAGCGGCGGTCAGAAATCGCAGAGGCAGTGCGCGACCGCGCGGTAGGGCGCGGCGGCCTTGTCGTCGAGCCAGCGCAGCTCCTTCTCCACCTGCTGCACGGTGGCGCGGTCCAGGCCCGGCATCGACGGCGCCAGCAGGCGCAGCACCGACTGGTAGCGGGCCTGGCCGCCAACGTCGACCAGGAACTGCTCGAAGGGCGTCAGCGCGCGTTCGACGTAGCGGACGCGGTACTTGCCTTCCTCGAGGCCGGCGCGGCCGGCGGCCGCCTGCAGCGCGTCGCGGAAGCCGCCCAGTTCGTCCACCAGGCCGCGCTCCTTGGCCTGCGCGCCCGACCAGACGCGGCCGCGGGCGTGCACGTCGATCTGCTCGGGCGTGCTCTCGCGGGCGTCGGCGACCTTGCCGATGAAGTCGGCGTAGCCCTTTTCGATCACCGACTGGATGATCACGCCCACGTTCGGATCGAGCGGACGGGTCGGGTCGAAGGCGCCGGCGAGCGGCGTGGTGCCGACGCCGTCGGTGTTCACGCCGAGCTTGTCGAGCACGCGCGGGCCGGTCATGAACAGGCCGAAGATGCCGATCGAGCCGGTGATGGTCGACTCGTCGGCGTAGATCGCGTCGGCGTTCATCGAGATCCAGTAGCCGCCCGAGGCCGCCACGTTGCCCATCGAGACCACCACCGGCTTGCCGGCGGCGCGGGTGAGTTCGACCTCGCGGCGGATCTGCTCGGACGGGAACACGCCGCCGCCGGGCGAATCGACGCGCAGCAGCACCGCCTTGACGTTCTCGTCCTCGCGGGCCTCGCGCAGCAGCGCCGACGTGGACTCGCCGCCCACCGTACCCGGCGGCTGCTGGCCGTCGGTGATCTCGCCCTGGGCCACGACCACCGCCACCTGCGGACGCTTGTCCATCGACAGGTTCGGCAGCCTCATCTGCGCCAGGTAGGCGCGCATGTCGACCTGGCGGAAGGTCTTCTCCTCCTCGTCGAGCGCGCCGCGCTCGATCAGCATCTGCTCGAGCTCGTAGCTGGTCTTGAGGCCGTCCACCAGCTTCTCGTCCAGCGCCAGCTGGCCCAGGTCGCCGCCGACGGCCTGCACGCGCTGCGGCAGCTCGTTGATCATCGCCTCGAGCGCGCCGCGCTCGAGGCCGCGGGCCCTGGCGATGTCGTCGACGAAGCGGTTCCAGACGTCGCTCATCCAGTACAGGTCGGCCTCGCGCGCCTCGGGCGAGGCGGCGTCGAGGATGTAGGGTTCGGCGGCCGACTTGTACTCGCCCACCTTGAACAGGTGCACGTCCACGCCGAGCTTGTCCTGCAGGCCCTCGCGGTAATACATGCGGTAGCGGCCGATGCCCTCGAGGATCACCGCGCCTTCCGGGTCGATGTACACCTCGTCGGCCTGCGCGGCCAGGTAGTAGCCCTTCTGGTCCATGCCGTTGCCGAAGGCGACGATCTGCTTGCCCGAGGCACGGAAGTCGCGCAGCGCCACGGCGACGTCGCGCAGCGCGGCGTAGCCGGCGTACTGCAGGCCGTCGGTGACCAGCACGATGCGATCGATGCGCTTGTCGTCCTTGGCGGCCTCGATGGCGCGCAGCACGTCGCGCAGCTGGATCTCCATGCGGCCCTGGCCCATGGCCTGGTTGAGCACGCGGTCCACCGGGTGGGCGCTGTACTGCTCGACCAGTGCGCCGCCGAAGTTGATCACCAGCGCGCTCTTCTCGGCCACCGGCTTGGCGCCGGTGGACAGGACGACCATCACGAACGGGAACAGCAGCACCAGGAACAACAGGCCGAGGAACACCAGGTTGAGCACCAGGCGCCGGGTGAAATTGATGGCGTTCCAGATACCGACGAAAAACCGCCGGATGGGACCGGCCTGCGACTGCGACATGGGTCAACTCCCGAGGATGCTGGCCACAGGATACCCAGCCGGGGTGAAGCCCGCATGGGCGTCAGGTCACGCTGACCGCCGGCAGGGGGCGGCGCGAGAGCCGCCAGAAGCGCCAGCCCAACAGGCTGGCCGCCACGGCCAGGCCGAGGATCAGGCCGGTCCACAGGCCCGGGGCGCCCTGGCCCCTGGCCAGGCCCAGCCAGGCGCCCAGCGGCAGGCCCAGGCCCCAGTAGGCCAGCACCGTGATCACCATGGGTACGCGGGTGTCCTTCATGCCGCGCAGCGCGCCGGCCGACAGCGCCTGCAGGCCGTCGGGATACTGGAACACGGCCGCATAGGCCATCAGCAGGCTGGCCAGGGCGATCACGGCCGGGTCGGCGGTGAACAGCGCCGCCAGCCAGGCCGCGCTCGTCACCAGCAGCACCGCCGAAGCAGTCTGGGCCAGCATGGCCAGCGCATAGCCGGCGCCCGCGGCCCAGCGCACGCCCGACAGGTCGCCCGCGCCCACCGCGTGGCCCACGCGCACCGTGGTGGCCATGGCCACGCCCAGGGGCACCATGAAGCACAGGCTGGCGATGAGGATGGCGATCTGGTGCGCGGCCATCTGGGTCGTGCCCAGGGTACCGATCAGCAGCGCGGTGGCCACGAACAGGCTGCCCTCCATGAACACCGACACGCCCATCGGCAGGCCAAGGCGCAGCAGCGCGCGGATCGGCGGCCAGCGCGGGCCCTCGAAGCGCTCGAACAGGCGCAGGTCGGCGAAGCGACGCGCCCGCCGCAGGTAGAAAGCCATGCTGGCCGCCTGGCACCACAGGACGACGGCCACCGCGTAGCCCAGGCCCGCCGCGCCGAGCCCGGCGCCGAACATCAGGCCGTAGCCCAGGGGCGCGAGCAGGGCCAGGCCGATCGCGCCGACCACCATCGACGGCACGGTCCAGGCCACGCCTTCGCTGAGGTTGCGCAGGCAGAAGAACAGGGCCAGGCCCGGCGCGCCCCAGCTTATGGCGCGAAGGAAGGCCTCGGCCTCGGGCCGCGCCTCGGGCGTGATGCCCATCGGCCCCAGCGCCAGCGCGCCCAGGCGCACCACGAACACCAGCGCCACGCCCAGGGCCAGCGCCAGCCACAGGGCCTGGCGGAAGACCGGGCCGATCTCGCCGCGCCGGCCGGCGCCGTTGAGCTGCGACACCGTCGGCGGCACGGCCATCAGCACGCCGATGCTGACCAGGATCACCACCGACCAGATCGCGCTGCCCACGCCCACGGCCGCCAGGGTCACCGGGCCGTGGCGGCCGGCGAGCAGGGTGTCGACGATGTTCATGCCCATCGACGAGAGCTGGCTCAGGACCAGCGGCAGGGCCAGCACGAAGCTGACCCGCATTTCCCGCAGCAGGCGGGCGGCGCGGCTTTCCGTGCGGCTCATGGCGTCGATGGCGTGGAGGGCCGGCTATATTAGCCGCAGCCAAGCAGGAGCCCGTGATGAGCGCCATCGCCACCCCGCCGGCCGCGCCCGATGCCGAGGCCCGGCGCTGCCAGAACTGCGGCGAACTCCTGCTCGGCGAGCACTGCTACGCCTGCGGCCAGCCGACCAAGGGCCTGGTGCGGCACTTCGGCTCGATCATCGGCGACTTCATGGACTCGGTGTTCGAGCTCGACTCGCGCATCCTGCGCACGCTCGGGCCGCTGATGTTCCGGCCCGGCTTCCTGAGCACCGAGTATTTCGCCGGCCGGCGCGTGCGCTACGTCAGCCCGGTGCGGCTGTTCGTGTTCCTGAGCCTGTTCGCCTTCTTCGCCGCGCAGCTGAGCTTCGACTTCGACGAGGACGAAGGCGGCGAGGCACCGAAGGTGCAGGTGGACACCGAGCAGATGCGCGAGGACCGCAACGCCGGCGGCATCCGCCGCGCCACCAGCGTCGCCGAGGTCGAGCGCCTGCGCGACGAGGCGCTGGCATCGCTGCAGCAGGCGCGCGGCCAAACCACCGACATCCCCGGCGTGGACTTCGGCGTGGGCGTCGGCCTCGACGCGGCCGAGAAGGCCATCGCCGCCGAAGCCACCCGCCGCATCCGCGAGATCGAGCAGGCCACGGCCGAGGGCCGCGAGGTGCCGGTGCCGCCCGAGCTGCCCACCGATGGCTCGATGAGCTTCAACGGCCGGCCCTGGCACCCGGTGGACAACCCGCTGCAAATCGGCTGGATCGGCGAGGGCGGCAACGCCTGGCTCAATCGCCAGGTCGGCAAGGCCAACGAGAACGCCAAGCGCATCCCGGGCAACCCGAACCTGCTCAAGGACGCCTTCCTGTCGACGGTGCCGACCTCGCTGTTCGTGCTGCTGCCGCTGTTCGCGGTGTTCCTCAAGCTCATGTACGTGTTCAAGCGCCGGCTCTACATGGAGCACCTGATCGTCGCGCTGCACAGCCACGCCTTCCTGTGCGCGGCGCTGCTGGTGGTGCTCGGACTCGATGCGCTGGCGACCTGGAGCGCCGCCCTGCCCTGGCTGTCGCGGCCGATCGGCTGGGTCGAGGTGGCGATGATCTGCTGGATGCCGGCCTACCTGCTGCTGATGCAGAAGCGGGTGTACGGCCAGGGCTGGATCATGACCCTGCTCAAGTACTGGGTGCTGGGCACCGTCTATCTGTTCCTGATCAGCCTCGGCGCCAGCCTGAACCTGCTGGTGAGCCTGGTGAACATGTGAGCGCGGCGACGCCGCGCGGCTAGCGGCCCAGGCGCTCGCGCACCAGCGCCTCGCGCTCGGCCGGCGCGGCCTCCAGGAGTTCGCGGCGCAGCCGTTCGCGCTCGGCGGCCGGCAGGCGGCGCGCCAGCGTCGCCAGGTCCTCGCGCGCCGCGGGCGGCAGGGCGCGCAGCATCGCCAGCAGCGGCTCGCGCTCGGACCCCGGGACATAGGCGAACAGCGGCTGCACCGGCGAGAACCACTCGCCCAACACCGGTCCGAGCCACCAGGGCTCGCGCTGGTCGGCAGGCAGTTCGTCGAAACGCGCGCGCCAGGCGGCGCGCTCGTCGGCCGGCAGGGCGCGCCAGGCGGCCTCGCTGGCGGCGACGCGGGCCTGCTCTTCCGGCGACAGCGAGGTCCAGGCCGAGAGCGCGCCGCGGCGGCGGGCCCGTTCGGCCGGCGGCAGCGCGTCCCAGCCGTCCAGGCGCTCGCGCAGCAGCGCGCGCGAGGACTCGTCCAGGGCCAGCCAGTGGCGGGCCTGGCCCAGCAGCAGGCGGCGGGTCTCGGGATCCAGGCGCGGCCAGGTCGCCGCCACGGGGGCCAGCAGCGGGCGCTCGGCGGCCGCCAGTTGTTCGAAGCCCGCGATGTCCTGGCTGGCGGCCTCCACCGGCGGCAGCGGCGGCCCGGCGGCCGCTTCGGTGCCAGCCATCCCGCTGGCCGGGG
>Ga0208242_100611_pt1 | contig 17071 bp, 16 predicted proteins | sample SubbioAug_CSW13A_FD_184825 | JGI IMG/M metagenome (GOLD analysis project Ga0208242, IMG submission 184825) | Serpentinite rock and fluid subsurface biosphere microbial communities from McLaughlin Reserve, California, USA - CR12Aug_CSW13A (SPAdes) | ecosystem: Environmental > Terrestrial > Deep... | reverse complement strand
TGTGCAACAGCAACGGCGCCGACAGCAAGGCACCCGGCCCGGAGCCCAGCCCGATGCGGACCTTGCCCGTGAGGCCGGCCTGCATCTGGCGCCCCACCGACTTGAGGGCGTCGGCCTCCTGCACCAAGCTTTTGGCCCGTGGCAGGAACTGCTGGCCAAACACCGTCAGCTCGATGCGCCGCCCCAGGCGATCGAACAGCGCCTGTCCCAGGTCGTCTTCGAGCGCCTGGATGCTGCGCGACAGCGCGGGCTGGGTCAGGAACAACGCCCGCGAGGCGAGCGCGAACGAGCCCGCGTCGGCCAACGCCAGGAAGTGCCGTAGCTGAACGAGTGTCATGGCGAATCAATGCATTTAATTCATTGAATAATGTACAACAATGCATTGGACTTGACCAGATTGCGTTCGTAACATGCAGCAAAGTTCATGTCACGCGCTTGTCAAGAAGGATCGCCACGATGTCGTCCCTGTCCGCACCGCCCACCCAGTCCACGCCTCATCCGGCGCTGGACAGTGCCTTGATCGAAGAATTCATCGAGGTGCGGCACGACATCCATCGCCACCCGGAAATGGCGTTCGACGAGCACCGCACCGCCGCACTGGTGGCCGAGCGCCTCCGCGATTGGGGCTACGCCGTGACCACCGGACTGGGCGGCACCGGGGTGGTGGGCCAGCTGGTGCGTGGCCAAGGGACCAAGCGCATCGGGCTGCGCGCCGACATGGACGCCCTGCCCATCGTGGAAAGCAGCGGCCTGCCCTGGAGCAGTTGCCACCACGGCGTGATGCACGCCTGCGGCCACGACGGACACACCGCCATGCTGCTGGCTGCGGCCAAGCACCTGGCCGAGCATGGGCAGTTCGACGGCACGCTCAACCTGATCTTCCAGCCGGCCGAAGAAGGCGCCGGCGGTGCCCTGAAGATGATGGAAGACGGCCTGTTCGAGCGCTTCCCGTGCGACGCCATTTTCGCCATGCACAACATGCCCGGCTACCCGCAGGGGCAGCTGGTGTTCCGCGCCGGCCCCACCATGGCCTCGTCGGACTACGTGACGGTGACGCTGCACGGCCGCGGCGGCCACGGCGGCATGCCGCACCGCGCCGACGACCCCCTGGTGGCCGCGTCCTCCATCGTGATGGCGCTGCAGACCATCGTGTCGCGCAACACCGACCCCATGCAGCCGGTGGTCATCACCGTGGGCGCGTTCAATGCCGGCCACGCCAACAACGTGATCCCCGACACGGCCAAGCTGGAAATCGGCATCCGGGCGCTGGACCCCCAGGTGCGGTTGGACACCGAGCGCCGCTTCAAGGCCCTGGTGCAGGCCCAGGCCGAAAGCTTCAACGTGCGCGCCGAAATCGACTGGCGGCGCGGCTACGCGGTGCTGGTCAACAGCCCGCACGAAACCCAGCTGGCGCTGGACGTGGCACGCCGCCACTTCGGCGACGAGCGTGTCAACCCCCACGGCGCCATGCTCACCGGCAGCGAAGACTTCGCCTTCATGCTGGAGCGGGTGCCCGGTTGCTACCTGTTCATCGGCAACGGTGCCGACGGTGAGCCCGGCGCCTGCATGGTGCACAACCCGGCTTACGACTTCAACGACCACAACATCGCCATCGGCGCCGCCTACTGGGTGGCCCTGGCACAGGACCTGCTCACGCCCTGAGCGTACGACCCCTTTTCACCCACCCACCACGACACAGGAGACACAACATGACCCCACGCATCCGCATCCACTGCCTCGGCGCCGCGCTGGCCGCCACGCTGCTGGGCGCCACTGCACCGGCCCAGGCGCAAAACACCACCCTCACCCTCTCGAGCTGGGTGCCACCGACACACTACGTGGTCACCGACATCCTGCAGCCCTGGATTGAGGACGTGAAAAAGGCCACCCAGGGCCGGGTGACCATCAACCTGCTACCCAAGCCGGTGGGCGCCCCGGCGCAGCACTGGGAACTGGCACGCAAAGGCGTGGCCGACATCACCTGGGGCAACTTCACCTACGAGCCCGAGCGCTTCAAGCACGTCTGGTTTGCCGAGCTGCCGCTCATGGGCGACCAGTGCGAGGCCAGCTCGGTGGCGCTGTGGCGCACCTACCAGAAGTTCCTGGCCGAGAACGAAGCTTTCAAAGGCGTCACGCTGCTGGGCGCTGGCATGCTGGGCGGTGGTCACATCCACCACCCGTCGCGACTCGTCAACACGCTCGATGGCCTCAAGGGCCAGAAGGTCCGCATGGGCGGCCCGATCCAGAAACGCCTGCTCGAAGAGATGGGTGCCATCCCAGTGTCGGGCCCCGGCACACGCGCCTATGAAATGCTCGAGGGCGGCGTGATCGACGCCTCGCTGCACCCGATGGAGTCGGTGGTCAACTTCCGCCTCGACGGCAAGCTCAAGTACCACACCGTGGTCCCGCAGGGCCTGTACGACGCGGCGTTCTTCATCGCCATCAACGACAACAAGTGGCGCCGCCTGTCGGCAGCCGACCAGCAGGCCATCATGAAGGTGTCGGGCGAGGCGCTGTCGCGCCGCTGGGGCCAGCAGTTCGACAAGCAGTCGCGCGACGCCGTGGTGAAGATGCGCGCTGACGGCCACGTATTTGCCGAACCCAACAAGGACCTCATGAACGTGGTGCGCAAGGTGCGTGGCGACATGTTGCAGGAACTCAATGCCGACGGTGCCAAGTTCGGTGTGGCCGACCACAATGCCATGGTGCGCTTCTACGAGCAGCAGTACCAGGCGCTGAAGAAGTAAACGCCTGCCGCAACCCACCCACTGGAGTCGGACCATGCAAGCGCTCCTGCAGCCCCTACAACGCGCGATCAGCGTCTTGCTGGTCCTGATGCTCGCGGCGATGGTGGCCCTCACCTTCGCCGACGTGCTGGGCAGGCGACTGCTCAACGCCCCGGTCTTCGGGGCCAACGACCTGACCGAGCACCTGATGGCCATCATCATCTTCGCCGGCCTGCCGGTGCTCACCGCGCACCGCGGCCACCTGAGTGTCGACCTGTTCGATCACTGGCTGCTCACGCCACGCTGGCGCGCCTGGCACAAGGCGGTGGACGTGTTGATCGCCGCCGTGCTCGGCCTGATCGCATTCGAGTACTACCTCGCCATTGGTGAGGCCCGCGAGATCAACGAAGTCAGTCCCGCTCTGACCATCCCGCGCTACTGGATGTACGGCTTCATCACCGTCACCACCGCACTGGCCGCCGTGGCCGCCCTGTTCGTGTCCGCCCCACGTCACGGGCATGCGCCCGAGGAGACCGCCCCATGACCATCGGATTGATCGGCCTGGCCATGGTGCTGCTGCTGGCCTTCATGCGGGTGCCCCTGGGCATTTCGCTGCTCACGGTGTCCATCGGTGGCATTGCCTACCTCAACAGCTTCGACGCCGCACGCACCCTGTTGCCCATGACGCTGACCGAAGCCGCGTTCTCCTACGAACTCGCGGTGGTGCCACTGTTCATCCTGATGGGCAACGTGCTGTCGCGCACCGGCATTTCGGAAGACCTGTTCCGCGCCGCCAACGCCTTCCTGGGCGCGGTGCGCGGCGGGCTCGCCCTGGCGACCATGGTGACCTGCGCCGGCTTCAGCGCCGTGTGCGGCTCCAGCTTCGCCACCGCGGCCACCATGTCCAAAGTAGCCTACCCGAGCATGAAAAAGTACGGCTACTCTGACCGTCTGGCGTCGGCCACCATCGCCGCCGGGGGTACGCTGGGCATTCTCATCCCCCCGTCCATCATCCTGATGATCTACGGCATCCTGACGCAGCAGAACATCGGTGAGCTGTTCATTGCCGGCGTGCTGCCGGGGCTGCTGGGACTGGCCCTGTACATGGCCGCGATCTACGCAATTGCGTGGTTCAAGCCCGAACACGCGCCGCGCGGCGACAAGGTGCCCATGGCCGAGCGCTGGCGCTCGCTGGCGGGGGTGTGGCCATTCCTGGCCCTGTTCCTGCTCATCATCGGCGGCCTGTACATGGGCTGGTTCACCGCCACCGAGGCTGGCGGCATTGGCGCCGGGCTGGCCCTGCTGGTGGCCCTGGTGCAAGGCCGGCTGGGCTGGCAGCGCTTCTATGAAGTGATGCGCGAAACCGCGATGACCTCGGTGATGCTCTACGTGGTGCTGTTCGGGGCGATGCTGTTCTCGCAGTTCATCACCTTCTCCGGCCTGGCCGACGAACTGCTGAACCTGGTGCAAGGCTCGGGGCTGCCCCGCATGGGCATCCTGCTCGCCATCCTGGCCGTGTTCCTGCTGCTGGGCTGCGTGATGGACGCGATGGCCATCATCCTTATCTTCGTGCCGCTGTTCGCGCCCACCCTGGTGGCGCAGGGTTTCGACCTGGTGTGGTTCGGCATCATCGTGGTGGTGCTGACCGAGATCGGGCTCATCACCCCGCCGGTGGGCATGAACGTCTTCGTGCTCAAGGCCAACCTGCCCAAGGTGCCGGTGGGCACCATCTTCCGCGGGCTGCTGCCCTTCGTGGGGGTGGACCTGATCCGGCTGGCGCTGCTGGTGGGGTTCCCTTCCATCAGTCTGGCACTGGTGCACTTGATGAGGTGAAACGCGCCCCCTAGAATACAAGTCACCGATCGGGAGAGCCCGGCCTGCCCACTCCGCAGGCCGGCGCCGAAGGAGCAACCGCCCCGGAAACTCTCAGGCAAAAGGACCGGTCGGTGTTGGACAGAACTCTGAAGAGCGGCCGGTGTCGTCACCCGGTCCACCGCAGGAGCAAGTGACCCCACTGCGGGGCCACGAATCTCTCAGGTTCCAAACAGAGGGGGCGCACATCCCGCACGGGGTGGGATGCGCCGTTACCTCATGACGTGTTTGGAGCCTGCACATGCAATCGATCGCCGTCATCGGCGGTGGCATCACCGGTGTCACCACAGCCTACGCCCTGGCCAAACGGGGCCTCAAGGTCACCCTGTTCGAGCAGAACCGCTACGCGGCCATGGAAACCTCGTTCGCCAACGGCGGACAACTCTCGGCCTCCAACGCCGAGGTGTGGACGCACTGGTCCACCATCCTCAAAGGCCTGAAGTGGATGCTCAAGAACGACGCGCCACTGCTGGTCAACCCCAAGCCCAGCTGGCACAAGGTGTCCTGGTTCCTGGAGTTCATTGCCAACATCCCCCACTACGAACGCAACACCACCACTACCGCCCAGCTGGCGATCGCGGCGCGCGAACACTTCTTCGCCTGGGCCGAGGCCGAGGGGCTGGACTTCAACGTGGAGAAGCGCGGCATCCTGCACATCTACCGCGACAAGCAGGGCTTTGACCACGCCGCGCGCGTGAGCCAGCTGCTGGCCGCCGGGGGGTTGAAGCGCCGCGCCGTCACGCCGCAAGAGATGCGTGCCATCGAACCCACGCTGGCCGGCACCTACTACGGCGGCTTCTACACCGAAAGCGATGCCACGGGCGACATCCACAAGTACACCGTCGGTCTGGCAGCCGCGGCCGAGCGCCTGGGTGTGACCATCCGCTACGGGCAGCAGGTGCGCCAGGTGCGCAGCGACGGCGCCTCGGCCTGGGTCGCCACGCAGGACGACGCGAGCGAACACACCCACCGCTTCGACGCCCTGGTGGTCTGCGCCGGCGTGGCCAGCCGCCAGTTCGCGGCGCAGCTGGGCGACCGGGTCAACATCTACCCGGTCAAGGGCTATTCGATCACCGTGAACCTGCTGGACGAGGCCAGCCAGCAGGCCGCCCCCTGGGTGAGCCTGCTGGACGACGAAACCAAGCTGGTGACCAGTCGGCTGGGCCCGGACCGCTTCCGGGTTGCCGGCACGGCCGAGTTCAATGGCTACAACAAGGACATCCGGGCCGATCGCATCCAGCCGCTGGTGGATTGGGTGAACCAGTGCTTCCCCGGAGTGAACACGCGCCAGGTGGTGCCCTGGGCCGGCCTGCGCCCCATGATGCCCGACATGATGCCGCGCGTGGGTCGGGGCAAGCGACCCAACGTGTACTACAACACCGGGCACGGCCACCTGGGCTGGACACTGAGCGCCGGCACCGCGCACCTGATCGCCGACGTGGTGAGCGCAGACCGCGCCCGCCCGCAGGTGGGGGTGGGCACGGTGGCCGCGGCCGCCAGGGCCTGAGCCGTCAGGGCAGCAGGCTGAGCGCGTGCATATAGCGCGCGTCCACCATCAGCTCGTCCCATCCCAGCGGCTGGCCGGGTGGCAGCAGCGCCAGGCGGCGCTGCTCGCTCGCGCCCCGCGGCTGCCATCGGCCCTTGATCTGGGCCTCGCTCAGGCTGTCGATGAGTTCGTCGATGGGCGCGCCCCCGTCCACCACGCATTGGTTGCACAGCAGCACCAGGTCGCAGCCGGCCTCCAGCGCCGTGAGGGCGGCCTCGGTGTAGCTCACCTCGCGGCCGTCGATCTGGCGCGCGCCGGCCATGCTCAGGTCGTCGCTGAACACCGCCCCGTTGAAGCCCAGTTGGCCGCGCAGGATCTCGCCCAGCCAGCGCGACGAGAAACCCGCCGGGCGGGCATCCACCTGGGGGTAGATGACGTGCGCGGGCATGACGCTGCTCAGGCTGGCGCTGAGCCAGCCGTAGGGAGCGGCGTCGTCGGCCAGGATGGCCTGGAGGCTGCGCGGGTCCACCGGAATGTCGACGTGGGAGTCGGCCTTCACGAAGCCATGGCCCGGGAAGTGCTTGCCACAGTTGCGCATGCCGCTTTGCACCAAGCCGTGCATCAGCGCCTGGGCGAGCAGCGTCGTCACGCGTGCGTCGCGGGCGAAAGCACGGTCACCGATCACGCTGCTGCCGCCGTGGTCCAGGTCCAGCACCGGGGTGAAGCTGAAATCGACGCCACATGCGCGCAGCTCCGCCCCCAGCACAAAACCGGCCGCGGTGGCGGCGTTGCAGGCCGCCAGGGCCGCATCGCTTTCCTGGCCGGGCTTGCCGCCAAACCACATCTCGCCCAGGGCGCGCATGGGAGGCAGGTGGGTGAAGCCGTCGGTGCGGAAGCGCTGCACCCGCCCGCCCTCGTGGTCCACGCAGATCAGCAGATCGGGCCGGACCTTCTTGATCTGGCGGCAGAGCTTGGCAAGCTGCGCCCGGTTCTCCCAGTTGCGGGCGAACAGGATGACGCCACCCACCAGCGGGTGGGCCAGGCGCTGCTTGTCGGTCTTGGTCAGGCGGGTGCCGGCCACGTCGATGATCAGGGGGGCGTGCAGGGTCATGGTTTCTCCACCACCACAAAGCTGGCGGCATAGTCGGTTTCGTCGGTGACGCTGACGTGTGCCGTCAGCCCCTGGGATTCGAACCAGTCTTTCAGCCCCCGGTGCAGCACGATGACGGGCTGGCCGCTGGGCAGCTTGTCGATCTCGCAGTCGCGCCAGGTCATGGGCATGCGCATGCCCAGCCCGATGGCTTTGCTGAAGGCCTCCTTGGCGGAAAACCGGGTGGCCAGGTAGCGCAGGCCGCGCTCGGGCCAGCGGGCGCTGCGCTGGCGCCAGGTGGCCAGCTCCCGCTCGCCCAGCACCTTCTCGGCAAAACGGTCACCGTGGCGCTCCAGGCTGGCGCGGATGCGGCGCACATCGCAGACGTCGGTGCCGATGCCGTAGATCATGGGCGCTCAGTCCTGTGCGGCCGCCATGGCACGCAGGTAGTCCTGCACCGTGGCGGCGTAACCCAGCTCCAGCGCATCGGCCACCAGCGCATGGCCGATGGACACCTCGCTGACGCCCGGCACGGCGCGCAGGAAGTCGGTAAGGTTGTCGCGGTTCAGGTCGTGCCCGGCGTTCACGGCCAGGCCGGCGTCCAGCGCGGCCTGTGCCGCCGCGGCAAAACGCGCCAGCTGAGCTTCGCTGGCCGCCCCACCCTGGGCGTGGGCAGCGGCGTACGGCTCGGTGTAGAGCTCCACCCGGTCGGCCCCCACCGCCTTCGCAGCGGCCATCTGGGCGGGTTCTGGATCCATGAACAGGCTCACCCGAACCCCGAGCGCCTGGGCCTCGGCGATGAGCGGGCGCAGCCGGTCGGCATCGTCTGGAAATCGCCAGCCGTGGTCGCTGGTGAACTGGCCCACGCTGTCGGGCACGAAGGTGAGCTGGTGCAGCGGCAGGCCGCGCGCCTTGACCTCGCGAGCCACGTCCATCAGGTTGTGGAAGGGGTTGCCCTCGATGTTGTATTCGCGATCAGGCCAGGCCTGCAGCAGCTCGGCGAGGTCGAACACGTCGTGGCGGCGGATGTGCCGCTCGTCGGGCCGCGGGTGCACCGTGATGCCGTGCGCCCCCGCCTGCAGGCACAGCGTGGCCGCGCGGGTGACGCTGGGGATGCCCAGGTGGCGGGTGTTGCGCACCAGCGCGACCTTGTTGACGTTGACGGACAGCGCGGTGCGCACGGACGGGAGGGACATGGGCAGGCTCGGCATCGGGTGGGGATCAGGCAGCGGCGGGCTGGGCACGGCCCAGGCCCTGGACATCGACCATGAACTGGCGCGTCTGGAACACCCGCACGCCGCTATGGTAGTGCAGCAAGGCCCGCAACTGCTGGCGCAGGGCACCGCCATCGGGGCGGGCCAGCCGCACCAGCGGCTCGAATGGGGCGTCCAGCGCCAGGGCCGCGTGCAGGGCCAGCCAGTCGCGGCCCGTGCAGGCGACGCTGTCGGCGTGCGGAGCGGGCAGCAAGCCACCCTCGGGCGTGAGGCGGTACGCCACGTCCGGCTCCAGCGGCTGCAGGCGCGACCCGTCGCAGCCGAGGTCGGGCAGCACGCCGGTATCGCGCAACAGCAGCAATTCAAACGCCCGCAACACCGCGGCCTGGGCGGCCAGCCCCTCGGAAGCCTGGACCGGCGCTGCCAAGGCCGCCACCGCTTCCGCGTAGTGATCGAACAGGCGCGGGTGCGGGTCGTCGCGGGCCAGCAGCTTCAACACCAGTTCGTTGAGGTAGCAGCCGGCCAGCAGGGCATCGCCACTGGGCATGACATGCCCGCCTTGCCAATGCGCGCTTTTCAGGGTACGCACCTCGGCATCGCCACCCCAACCCAGACGCAGGGGCTGCAGCGGCAACAACACCGGGCGGAACTGGGACGACGGCCGCTTGACCCCCTTGGCCACCAGCGCCACCCGGCCGTGGTGGCGACTGAACACCTCCAGGATCAGGCTGGCTTCGCTCCAGTCGTGGCGGTGCAGCACGAACGCCGGTTCGTCCTGCACCCGCGGCAGTTTGGCCGTGGCCATGACGGCGCGGCCGTCACTCGTAGCCAAAGCTGCGCACGCGAGCCTCGTCGTCGGCCCAGCCGGAACGCACCTTCACCCAGAGCTCCAGGAACACCTTGCAGTCCCAGAGCTTTTCCAGCTCCTGGCGGGCCTCGGTCCCGATGCGCTTGAGCTTTTCGCCCTTCTCGCCTATGACCATGCCCTTGTGCCCTTCGCGCTCCACCACGATGGTGGCAGCGATGCGTTTGAGCCGCCCGTCTTCTTCGAACTTGTCGATGACCACGGTGGACGTGTACGGCAGCTCGTCGCCAGTCAGGCGGAACAGCTTCTCGCGCACCATCTCGGCCGCCATGAAGCGCTCGCTGCGGTCAGTCAGCTCGTCGGCGTCGTACATCCAGTCCTGCTCGGGCAGGTACTTTTCAACGATGGCATAGAAGCGCTGGATGTCCTTCGCGTTCTTGGCCGACATGGGCACAAATTCGGCAAAGGGGTGGCGCTCCTGCATGCTGCGCAGCCAGGGAGCCAGCTCGCCACGGCGGTGCACCATGTCGAGCTTGTTGGCCACCAGGATGACCGGCAGGTTCTTGGGCAGCAGGTCCAGCACCTTGGCGTCAGCCAGGTTGAAATGGCCCGCCTCCACCACGAAGACGATGACGTCCACGTCGGCCACCGCGCCCAGCACGGTCTTGTTGAGCGAGCGGTTGAGCGCGTTGCCGTGGCGGGTCTGGAAACCTGGCGTGTCCACGAACACGAACTGCGTGGCACCCACGGTGCGCAAGCCCGTGATGCGGTGGCGCGTGGTTTGTGCCTTGCGGGAGGTGATGCTGACCTTCTGCCCCACCAGGGCATTGAGCAGCGTGGACTTGCCCACGTTGGGCTTGCCGACGATGGCCACAAAGCCACAGCGCCGGGGGCCCTGGGGCTCGATCTCGGGTTCGGGCGCTTCGGGCGCTGGCGTGCCCTCACCCGCCGCGGGCTTGCGCAAGGCGCGCGCCAGCATGGCCTCCAGGTCGTCTTCGGGAAGGGGGGCGGAAGGGGTCATGTCTTGCCTTGGGTCAGGAGCTGGAGCATCTCGGTGGCGGCGGCCTGCTCGGCCGCACGGCGGGATGCGCCGGTGCCACGGGCTTGCTGCCCGGTTTCGGCCACCTCGCACACCACCTCGAAGGTTTGCCGGTGGGCTTCGCCATGGGTGCTGGCGACGCGGTACTGCGGCAGTTTCATTTTGCGGCCTTGCAGCCACTCCTGCAAGGCGGTCTTGGCATCCTTGCCCTGGGCCTGCTGCCCTGGGCGCAGGTCGACCTTGGCGAACAGACGCTGCACCACGGCGTTGGCGGCATCGAAGCCGGCGTCCAGGTACACCGCGCCGAGCACGGCCTCCAGCGCGTCGGCCAGGATGGAGGGACGCTGGCGTCCGCCCGAGCGAACCTCGCCCTCGCCCAAGCGCAACAGGGCCGGCAGCCCGAGTTGTTCGGCCAGGCCGTGCAGCGTATCCTGCTTGACCAGATTGGCCCGGATGCGCGACAGATCGCCCTCGGGTTGGCGGCTCAGGCGCTGGTACAGCAGGCCAGAGATGGCCAGCGACAGCACCGAGTCGCCCAGGAATTCCAGGCGCTCGTAGTGCTGGGCCGAGTAACTGCGGTGGGTCAGGGCCCGCTCGAGGAGTTCGGGTTGGGCAAAGCGGTGGCCCAGGCGCTGTTGCAGCGCCAGCAAGTCAGGGTTCAAATCTGGCAGGTCCCGTCATTTGGTGCGGCCCTGGTACTTCATGACGAGGTAGGCCGGACCGGCGAGGTGGATTTCTTTCTGGTAGGCGAACTCCACCACGATCCTGTCGTTGACCTTGCCAATCTCCAGGTCCTTGCCGCTGATGGCCTCGAAGTAGTCCACGGCCTTGGCTTTGTCGAAGGTCGAGCGGATGTCGGCCACCGTGGTGCCCGATTCAGCGGCGCGCTGAGCCGCCTTCATGATGGACTGGTATTCCAGGTACGTCGGCGCCACCTGGGCCGCCACCACGCCCACCACACCCACCACAATCCCCACGAACACGACCCCGAGGAAGGTGATCCCCCGCTGCTGGTGCTTCATCTGCCCTGCTCCGTTGAATGCGATGCGCACATCTTAAACAATGGCGGACCGCCACGGCTCACTGGAAAGAACCGATGCGGCCGAGGTCACCAAAATTCATCCAGACGAAGAAGGCCTTGCCGACGATGTTGGCCTCGGGCACGAAACCCCAGTAGCGGGAGTCGAGCGAGTTGTCGCGGTTGTCGCCCATCAGGAAATAATGGCCGGCCGGCACCTTGCAGACCACGCCTTCGACCGAGTAGCGGCACTGGTCCTTGTACGGGAACTCGGCCGCGGCGGGAATGAAGGACGGGCGGTCACCGTCGTTGAGGGTCTGGTACTGCTTGGCACCCAGCGTCTCGCCGTACTGCGACGAATAGCGCATGGTGCCCGAATCGTAGAACTCGGGCTGCGGTACCTTGGCCACCGGCTCGCCGTTGATGAACAGCTGCTTGTTCAGGTAGGCCACCTCGTCACCGGGCAGGCCCACCACGCGCTTGATGTAATCCAGGCTGGGTTGCGGCGGGTAGCGGAACACCATCACGTCGCCGCGTTCGGGCGCGTTGTTGGCGATGATCTTGGTGTTGATCACCGGCAGGCGCACCCCGTAATGGAATTTGTTGACCAGGATCAGGTCGCCGATGCGCAGCGTCGGGATCATGGAGCCCGAGGGAATCTTGAAGGGCTCGAACAGGAAAGAGCGCAGGATGAAAACGACGAAGATCACCGGGAACAGGCCAGCGGTCCAGTCGAGCCACCAGGGCTGCATCAGCAGCTTGTGCTGGGCGGCCTGCAGGTCCACCGTGTCGCCCTTGATGCCCTGGCGTGCCCATTCGGCCTCGCGCTTGCGGTGCTCTTCGGCCAGCCGCTCGGCAGCGGCCTTGCGTTGGGGCAGAAAGTACAGCTTCTCGGCCAGCCAGTAGGCGCCGGTCACCACCACGGCCAGCAGCAGCAGCAGGGCGAAGTTGCCTTCGATGGCGCCGAGGTACCAGGCCAGGCCATAGCCGGCAAACGCCGTCAGCACCAGCCCGGTCAGGGCGCTCATGTTCGAATTGCTCATCATTCCTCCACCTGCAGGATGGCCAGGAACGCCTCCTGCGGCACCTCCACCGAGCCGATCTGCTTCATGCGCTTCTTGCCCGCCTTCTGCTTTTCCAGCAGCTTGCGCTTGCGGGTGATGTCACCGCCGTAGCACTTGGCCAGCACGTTCTTGCGCAGCGCCTTCACGGTTTCGCGCGCGATGATGTTGGCCCCGATGGCCGCCTGGATGGCCACGTCGAACTGCTGGCGGCTGATGATCTCGCGCATCTTGGCGACCACCGCGCGGGCGCGGTACTGCGACTGGCTGCGGTGCACGATGATCGACAGCGCATCGACCTTGTCGCCGTTGAGCAGGATGTCCACCTTCACCACGTCGGACGGGCGGTATTCCTTGAACTCGTAGTCCATGGACGCGTAACCCCGGCTGACCGACTTGAGCTTGTCGAAGAAGTCCAGCACGATCTCGCCCAGCGGCATGTCGTAGGTCAGCATGACCTGCTTGCCGTGGTAGGCCATGTTGATCTGCACGCCACGCTTCTGGTTGGCCAGCGTCATCACGGCGCCCACGTAGTCCTGCGGCATGTACAGGTGCACGGTGACGATGGGTTCGCGGATTTCCTGGATGCGGCCGACCTCGGGCATCTTGGACGGGTTTTCCACCATCAGCACTTCGCCGTCGCCCTTGACCACCTCGTACACCACGCTGGGCGCGGTGGTGATCAGGTCCTGGTCGAACTCGCGCTCCAGGCGTTCCTGCACGATCTCCATGTGCAGCAGCCCCAGGAAACCGCAGCGGAAGCCAAAGCCCAGCGCCTGCGACACCTCGGGCTCGTAGCGCAGCGCGGCGTCGTTGAGCTGCAGCTTTTCCAGGGCGTCGCGCAGCTGGTCGTACTCGCTGGCCTCGGTGGGGTACAGGCCCGCGAACACCTGCGGCTGCACCTCCTTGAAACCCGGCAGCGGATCGGTGGCGAACGCCAGGTTGGCGCCACTACTGGTCTTGACCGCGGTGACGGTGTCACCCACCTTGGCGGCCTTCAGTTCCTTGATGCCGGCGATCACGTAGCCCACCTCGCCCGCATTCAGCGCATCGCGCGGCTCGTTGTGCGGTGTGAACACGCCGAGCTTTTCGGCGTTGTACAGCGACTCGGTGGCCATCAGCTTGATCTTGTCGCCGCGGTTCAGGCGACCGTCGACCACGCGCACCAGCATCACCACGCCCACGTAGTTGTCGAACCAGCTGTCGATGATCATGGCGCGCAGCGGGCCGTCGGGGTTGCCGCGCGGCGGCGGCACCTTGGCCACCACCAGCTCCAGGATCTCGTCGATGCCCATGCCCGTCTTGGCAGAGCAGGGAATGGCGTCGGTCGCGTCGATGCCGATGACGTCTTCGATCTCCTGCTTGGCGTTGTCGGGGTCGGCCTGGGGCAGGTCCATCTTGTTCAAGACCGGCAGCACCTCCACGCCCAGGTCGAGCGCGGTGTAGCAGTTGGCCACCGTCTGCGCCTCCACGCCCTGGCTGGCGTCCACCACCAGCAGCGCGCCCTCGCAGGCGCTCAAGGAACGGCTCACCTCGTAGGAAAAGTCCACGTGGCCGGGCGTGTCGATCAGGTTGAGGTTGTAGGTCTTGCCGTCGCGGGCGGTGTACTGCAAGGCGGCGGTCTGCGCCTTGATGGTGATGCCGCGCTCCTTCTCCAGGTCCATGGAGTCGAGCACCTGCTCGCTCATCTCGCGGTCGCTCAGGCCCCCGCAACGCGAGATGAGGCGGTCGGCCAGGGTGGACTTCCCGTGGTCGATGTGGGCGATGATGGAGAAGTTGCGGATGTGGTTCATCACAGAATGGTGGTCGGGCACAGGTGGCGGCACAGGCCACAAGAAAAAGGCGCGCCAGCCTTGGGCGCGCCCATGACCGGCCCGCTGAGGCCGGTCGTCAGATCCCTAGATTGTAGGCAAGTTTGGGTTTTCAGCGGGCCTCGGGGCGGATCAGGGCGTACTGGGCCCAGTCGCCACGCCGGATCAGCACGCTCACCGGCCGGTCCTTGCGCAGCGCCGCCACGGCGGCCTCGAACTCCTTGAGGTTGCCGATCTGCTGGTTGCCCAGGCCCACGATCACGTCGTCTTCGCGCAGCCCGGCCGCCGCCGCCGGCCCCTGGGCGCCAACCACCCAGACGCCGCCATTGAGCCGCAGCTCGCGCCGTTCGGCTGCCGTCAACTCGCGCACCGCCAGCCCCAGCGGGCTCTGGGCGGCCGTCGCCTGGGGATCGGCCGAGGGCGCGTTGGCCTGCGCCACCGTCTCCTCTTCGAACGTCCCGACGGTGATCGTCAGCTCCTTCTGGGCGCCCCGGCGCCAGACCTTCAGCTTGGCCCGGGTGCCGGGCGCGGTGTTGCCGACGATGCGCGGCAGATCGGCCGACTTCTCCACCGCCTTGCCGTCGAAGCTCAGGATGATGTCACCCGGCTCCACCCCGGCCTTGGCCGCTGGCGAATCGCTTTCCACGCCCCGCACCAGAGCGCCTTCCGTCTTCGCCAGGCCGAGCGAATCGGCCAGCTCCTTGCTCACGCTGTCGATGGCGACACCGATGCGCCCGCGCGTGACCTTGCCGGTGGCGCGCAGCTGGTCGGACACCCGCACGGCCTCGTCGATCGGGATGGCGAACGAAATGCCCTGGAAACCGCCCGAGCGCGAGTAAATCTGGCTGTTGATACCCACCACCTCGCCGCGCAGGTTGATCAGCGGGCCGCCCGAGTTGCCGGGGTTGATCGCCACATCGGTCTGGATGAAGGGCAGGAAGTCCCCCGTCTCGCGCTGCTTGGCGCTGACGATGCCGGCCGTGACGGTGTTCTCCAGCCCGAAGGGCGAGCCGATGGCCATCACCCACTCACCCACTTTCAGCCGGCTGACGTCACCGATGCGCACCGCTTTCAGCCCAGTGGCCTCGATCTTGACCACCGCCACGTCGGTGCGCTTGTCAGCGCCCACCACCTTGGCCTTGAACTCGCGCTTGTCGGGCAGGGTCACCAGCACCTCATCCGCGCCCTCGACCACGTGGGCATTGGTCATGATGAAACCGTCGCCACTGAGCACAAAGCCCGACCCGACACCACGGGGGCGCTCGATTTCCGGCCCACGCTCCTGGCGTTGCGGCCCGCGCGGCACCATGCCCGGCGGGACCGGCAGCCCAAAGCGGCGGAAAAACTCGAGCATCTGCTCGTCAGGGCCACTGGGCGGCCCGGAACGGCGCACCCGCTCCACCGTGCGGATGTTGACCACCGACGGCCCCACCTGGTCCACCAACACGGTGAAATCGGGCAAACCGGTGACCAATACCGGCGCCGGGGTGGAAGCGACGGGCGCCGGGCCGGTGGTGGCAGGCGCCGTCTGCGCCTCGACGTTGCCATGGTTGGACGACCACAGCACGGCCACCAAGGCCCCGGCCGCCACCGCGGCAGCGGCGTAACGTCGGGCAGGACGGTCCACAATCTTTGAGGTCATGGGTTTCTCCATACGTTGCATCCTGTTGAGGTCCGGTGGCGGGGCACGCGCACGGCCCACCACCCCACGTCAACGCGTGCGTTCCAGCGATTGCAGGAAGAGGGTCAGGGTGTCCGGCGGCACTTCGCCCATGGCGGTGACCCAGTGGTCACCCACGCGCCGCGACAGCGAGTGCGTCGCCCCGGCCGAGGCCAGTTTTTCCTTGCTGTGGCGCTTGGCGTCGTAGCTTTCGAGGAACAGCGACACCGACGCCAACCCATCCGAAAACACCCACTGCACCGAGCCCGTGCGCCCAGGCGCTTCGCTGCGCACATGGCAGCTCATGGACTGGAAGCCGGGCACGTCCTGGCGCAGCCGCCAGCCTTCGTTCTCGGCCGTGGTTTTGCGCAGCTCGGGCTTGATGACCTGGTAGCCCGCGGTGTTGTCCATCTGCTTGATCAGGGCATCCATCTTCACCGGCGCGTCGAGTTGCAGCTCGGTGAATGCCACCTGCTCGAGCACCTGCCCCGCGGCATCGCGGGTCTGCAGCTTCACCACGAGCCCGGTGGTCTTTTCCGACCAGATGCGGTAGCCGTAGCGCAACGCGTCCTTGGGCACGAAATCGACCACCAAGGCGTCGAACCCGGCCACCCGCTCCTGCCCCTGGGCACGTGCGGCGTAGAGGGACTCGATCTGCTGACCCGGTGTGCGCAACAGGTCGGGGAACAGGCGCAGGGCCTCGCGGCGCTCTCGAAGGGCCACTTTGAGGTCGGGCGCGAAGGTCACGACCTCGTCGTTGCGGCGGATGGTGGTGCGTGGCGCGCCGGTCAGGGTTTCGATGCGCTCGAGCTGCTGCGTCCCGTCGCAGACGTGCCAGATTTTGGACGCTGCCATTTCGGCGCCGCTGGAGACCACGAAGGTGCCGATGTAGGCGCGCCGACGGGCGGCCTCGTGCAACCGCTCCAGCCAGGCGTGGATGCTTTTTTCCTGGGCCGGCGGGGTGGCGGACGCGCCACGGGCCGGCTCCAGGGCCAGGGCGGGTGCCGCGTACAGCCCCAGGGCCATGGCCCCGACGCCCAACATCCGCTGTCTAATCGTCAGCAAACGCAGCATAGCAAGATCAACGTTGCGGGGTTTCGTAAGTGGCGTTGCGCAGGAAGCCCGCCGGCATCTGCAATGCCGAGACGCCGCCGTACTGGCGGTGCGCCGCCATCAGCTCTTCCAGCTGCGGGTCACGCAGCATGACACCGCGCTCGGTCACGACGCGCTGAACGGCCACTGTGGCGGGCGCCGACTGCTGCGCCAGTTGCGGCATGGCCGTGGGCGCC
>Ga0208242_100610_pt1 | contig 17108 bp, 17 predicted proteins | sample SubbioAug_CSW13A_FD_184825 | JGI IMG/M metagenome (GOLD analysis project Ga0208242, IMG submission 184825) | Serpentinite rock and fluid subsurface biosphere microbial communities from McLaughlin Reserve, California, USA - CR12Aug_CSW13A (SPAdes) | ecosystem: Environmental > Terrestrial > Deep... | reverse complement strand
GTTAATGGTCATGGACTGCGCAATCATTTCAACCAATCGTTTCGATGCACCCATGATGTTAGTCGGATTCACTGCTTTATCTGTGGATATGGTAACCACAAGTGGAACATTATGATTCTTTGCCCCAATAAAGAGTTTATAGGATCCCAAGACATTGTTTTTTATTGCTTCAAGATAGGAAGTTTCCATGAGAGGAACATGTTTATGTGCAGCAGCATGGAATACCACATCCACACTGAACTGCTTAAAGAGACTATCCATGCTGTTTTGATCTCGTATACTAGCCACCATAGGAATGAACTCTACTTCATCACATGATTGTTTGTTGTTGATTCTTAAATTTTGTTGTAAATCATATAAACCATTCTCATTAATATCTATTGCAATGATTTTCTTTGGTTTAAGTTGAATGATTTGCTTAACCAGTTCTGATCCAATCGATCCAGCTGCACCCGTCACTAGAACAGTTTTATTATAAACAACACTCTTTATCAATACATTGTTGAGCTTAACTTCCGTTCTGCCTAAGACATCGTTGATTGAGATCTTACCAATACTTTTTACTATGTCTCCTTTTGTGATGAGCTCTGCCGCCCCTTGTAAAGTTAAAACCTCAACACCAGTAGAAAATGCCTTTTGAATGATTTTCTTTTTTGAATCCATACTTGCACTTGGTAATGCTACGATAATGACATCCACCTCAAGTGTTTTTACTATATCTTCGATTTGCTGTCGTCCACCAAACACTCGTAATCCTGAGATATAAGTATTATGTTTGTAAGGATCATCATCTAAGAAACCCACAATTTTATATCGTATTTGAGAATTGTTTAGGACTTCTTTGTAAAGGAGTTGACCTGCAGCTCCAGCACCATAAATGATGGTTCTAGGATAATTAGGCATTTGCTTGTATCGAATGATGGTCATTCGATACATTCGATAGGAGAAGCGAGCTGTATTCAAACCAAGAATATTCAATAGCATTGCAATTAAATGAACACCGTTTGGAATAAAAACAGAATTGACGTTGTTATTGAAGCCAATCAAAGAAAACAAGCGATTAAATGCTTGAATCATTGCCTCAAAATCAAGAAGAATGGTTATTGACCAGAAAATAACACCACTAAGGACAACAGCAAACGATACTGTGACAAACTCATATAAACCACTACTGGTCCACAACGTTTTATGGATATTAAACGCGATAAAAATCACTGCATAGAGTGATATGATGACAGGAATTAAATAAACAATTCTTATCACATACCCCCAAGACATTGACCCGAAATCAAAACGTACTAATGTAGCAAAAGTATACATTAATACAATGATAATAAGATCAAGGCCAAATAGAAGTATTGAACGATAAGATTTCATATAATCAAAAATGCCCCTTTTTTTCATCTTTGAGATTAAGACTCATAATAGTAAACCACAATTAACTGTGATTGGCAAGAATAAGTTGATAGACTGTAATCTTTGATAATTTTATCATAGTTTGGTATAAGTGAACATAGTCTTGTCAGGTATTTAGATTACTAATATGAAAGATTATTCACATGTAAGACATAGTCACACAACAATTCTTTTGCATTTTCCTCTTCACCTCTCTATAATCTCATTATGAAGCATATCAATACGAAATTTCTTAATATAATGAAGTTTGTGATGGCCTTTTTTGTCATGGTAGTTCATTTCTCGCCTTTTAAAACCATTCATCCTGTACTTCATTTTATCAGTATTCATGGATTCACTCGTATTGCTGTTCCTTTCTTCTTCTTAAGCAGTGGGTTTCTATTGAGTGAGCATGGGCACATACCCAAACCACGTCTTACAAAAACACTGTTCAAGCTCCTAAAACTTTACTTGTTTTGGACTTTAATTTACTCACCTCTAATACTTCTACAACTTATCAATGCTCCAACCACACAACACTGGTTAATCACATTAAGTCGTAAAGTTTTCTTTGAAGGTTCATTCATTCATTTATGGTATTTCGTTGCCTCTATCATTGGTCTAATCATTGTGACAACATTACAAAAAATGCTTAACACACGTAATGTATTTATTTCTTTAGGATTCTTATTCATTTTGGGGGTCTTAGGAGACAGCTATTATGGTCTATCCATGACCATCCCATATCTGAATACTTTTAAGACAACTTTGTTTCAATTCATCAATACCACTCGCAATGGGGTGTTCTTTGCTCCCCTGTTTATCTATACAGGAATGTTCATCAAGCAAACTCAACCTGAGATTAAGAAGCAAACTTTACTCATCAGTCTTATCTGTTTCTTGACATTGTCCATGATTGAAATCTTTTTCCTTCGAAGTCAAGGTTGGGCAAAAGATTATAATCTAACATTCTTCATTTATCCCTTATCTATTATTACCTTCTTAATTAGCTTACAAATTAAGGTTTCATTCAATACCGATCTTTATCGCTCAATGGCTACCACACTGTTCTATATCCATATTTATGCCTATGTACTTGTGCAAACTATACTTTACCAAGGAGACATAACACGCTTTAGAAATTATGGTCTTCTTGATTTCGTATTAGCTTTCATACTTAGTTTATTGTTAACAAAGCTTATTCATCGCTTTAAGCATCTACGATTTGTTAAAGAAATGATGATGTAAAAAGACCAAGATTCACATCACTGTGAATCTTGGTCTTTGATTATTCTGGAATACGACGGAGATCATCTATGAGTTGACGATACTCTTCAAGTTGTTCTTCAGTGTGAATAATTACAGAGTATTCACGAGATGGATCATTTGGCCACGGTCTCCATGCTGGTGTCCCTGCTAGAACGTTTGAGTCTAATTCCCAACCTGAAGAATTTGCTACAAGAAGATCCAGTAACTCTGTGATGGTCGATGGTACCACATCCGTTTGCACAAACTTACGAGTGGAATTAATAATCCTTTGAATGTTTCCTATTTGACTTGGGGAAGTGAGTTTTCTGAATACTCCTTTAAGGATTTCCTGTTGATGTAAACCACGTGTTTGATCTCCACCAGGAACTTCTTTTCGAGATCGTGCAAATCTTAATGCTTTAGCTGAATCCATTATGTTCATTCCCTTGACAAAGTCATAGCCACCAGAACTAAATGTATAGTGAGAATAAATTTCAGTAGGACCAATGATATCAAAGATTGAAATAAACGAAGTGAAGTTTAGACGAACATAATGATCAATAGGGACATGCAAATATTGTTCAATGGTACCAATCGAACATTGAATACCACGAACTGCAGCATGATTAAGCTTATCACTTACATTGTTTAAACAAGTTGTTGGAACATAGGTATCTCTTGGAAGACTGACAAATGAGATTTTCTTCGTGTCTGGATTCACGATGACCAACTGATTTACATCGCTGCGTGCTCTCCACCCGAGATCTCCTTCATGATCAATCCCAGAAATATAGAATACTATCGCATTGGTTTTAAAATCATCGACTACTGGTTCACGATCTTTGACTTCAGTAGACTTCTCAAATGTGAAGATGACGACAGTTTTATCTAAGAGTTCTTCAACAGCTTCTTCCTCTAAAAATCCTAAGTTTGCCACATCCAACATAATAGCAGGAATACTTTTTTCGTATAATGCCTCAATAAGATCATGATCATTATCATCCATTTTTGGTGAAAGAATAAAACCAAACTCATCCTCAATATGCAATCTTAAATTCTCATAAAGTGTTGGTTCAATTTCAATGCTAACACCAAGCTCTAAATCCTTATTGAATTCTAAGTTTTCATTTTCTTTAAGTACATACACTGAAATCTGAGTTGTTTCTAATTGAATAGGGTTCAGGATGTTATTAATGTTCACATAAATGTAGATGTTAGCTGATGTAATTAGCATTGCCAACACTAACATGACTTTATGAATTCTATAAATACGCTTCTTCTTTCTTCGATTAAATAAATAGAATAGGTAGGCACTTACCCCGAACCCAACAAGGATTAAAATATACTTTAAGTTGGTGAATATAATGGGATTAAGCCAAACGGTAATGCTATAGATAGCAAGTAGTAATAGGGTAATAATGTGATAGGTCATTTTTTTCATGAAAGTATTATACCATTAATCACACATTTGAAAAGTAAAAGTGACAAATCACACCTTATACCATAAATGACCCTCTTTAGAAAAAGCGATTAATCAAAAAAGCACTCAATGAGTGCTCCTTGAATACCTTGTTTAGACTTATCTTTCTCTTGTGGTTCTAATTGTGAGTCGTTTAGCTAACCCACCAGGACTTGTCACTTGAATAGGAGTTGTGATTTCAAACGGAATGTTTTGCGGGAAATCTGGATCAAATGTTATTGTGGATTGACTACCATTCTCAATATTAAAATCTTGTGCGATAACAGCCCCTCTTAAACTTGAGTTATTGTTCATGTGAACACGTCCATTGGTTGCAACAATCAGTGCTCGTCCACCTGATGAACTAATATGAGCGCGGTTATCAAGTCGAATGGAATAGGTAGAGCTATTGCCATTGACTGCGCCAGTGTAAATCGCACCACTTAATTTGGAGTTTTGGTTGAATCTTACTCTAGCATTATCAAACATCAAATAGGCTTTTGTATGTGAATTATTCGAAAAAGTAACGTGATAGGCATTGTTTGCGACACCACTTATTGTATCGACATAGATTTGAAGTTTCTCTTCTTGATCTGTTCTTCCAAAATTGATCCCGTTTCCAGAAGTATACATAGTACTCGATCCTGGATTAACATAGATGGTGATTTTCCCATTTCCAGAGATATTGACATTACCTAATCGAAGACGATTAGTGATAATAAAAACCTCACTCCCATCACTCACTGTTAAATTTCGAAGTGTTGATAGATTTTGAAAATCCAGTTCATCGATGAAGAAGTTTCCATTTCTAAACGAGGTTCCACTTAATAAAGCTGTTTCACTATTTACAGTTGTATAGTTACTTGTTGAAGCCATGATATTCGCAACTTGTGTACGAATTGGAGTGAAATTAATGACAGGAAAGTTAATACGAACTTCTGGATCTTCAATAGGTCGATCTTCTGTCACTAAAACAGTATTATTGATTCTACATCGTGAACCATCCCAACGTGATCCTGAGTGAACTACAGTGTTGTTGTTACAATTTGCAGCTGGATTTGTAAGTTCGATTTCTCCATTGGTAAAGGTTAAGTCTGAAATATTGATACTACTAGTTTGAGTTGATAAAGTTGCGATTCTAGGTGTGATGCTAGGATTAGAAGTCATAATGGTTGCACCACCTGTCGTAATCGAGTTTCTCACAAACACCGCATGACGCAGTTGCATTTCCATGGTGGTTGTCCCTGTCCCATAGCTAAACTCAACAACGGTTTCAAGTGTTCTTACCACATCCCCTACTTGCCCTTGAGAAACAATTTTTGTGACAAGTGATTGATTAATCTCATCCAGGTTATATTCTTCAAACCAGAATTCTACGTTCACAGGATTACCATTGTTTTCTTTGAGTTCCATGGTCTTCATGTGATACTTACTTCTAATGTTTCCAATTCCGTTTTGTACTTGAGGAGCTGTTAAACTTGAATTTTCATAAAGTAACCGATACTCTTCAAGAATCTTGTTGAGTCCACCTTCAGCTGCATAATACGCTGATAAACTTTGCGCATTCGCATCGGATTGATTGACATTACTTACTGAAACCATGGTAATACCACCTACAAAGAGAGTCATGATGGTAAACATTAGTAAGACGGACATGATGGCGATGCCATCTTTATTTTTGAGTAGGTTATGTTTTTTCATAAGCTCTCCTTAGCAATAGTAGTGATTCTGTATGCTCATTGGAAAATGATGATCGATTGAACGTCTACACTAAAACAGTATTATTCATTATTGATACATTGATGATATTTTAGCATATCTTTCATCATTTTCAAAATTAAATTAGTTAAATATGACATACAAATAGGGTGATTAAAAGCTAAATCACCCTGTTTGTCACATTTGACTATGTCTACCCTTGAATTTGTCTATTTTAAAGAATGAATCCACCACTCATCCAGTGTTAATGCTTGTTCTTTGAGTTGTGTTGCTAACGCTACACCGACGTATCGCCAATGCCATGGTTCATCAATATACCCTGTAATCTGTGATTTACTTCTAGGATATCTTAAGATAAACCCATACTTGTGCGCATGGTCTTGAAGGTATGGATAAGCTAAAGAAGAGCCAAATACTAGAAAACTGCTTCCCTGCTCTGCCACATCCATGCTCAAGCCACTTTGGTGTTCTGATTGACCCGCAAACGCACTGTAGGTATTAGCAAGTCTAACCCCATCCTTTAATGCGTATTGATTAAATAATCGTTTCTGTGTGGCAAAGGAGCGATACCCACTTCGTACTTCAATGGTGATGTTTAAATCCTTTAAAACGGCTGCTTTGAGCTGTAAGAATGCATGTGCTGCTTCAACTCTTAAACGCTGTGAAGGATGAGTCGAGTCCAATGATCGTAAATTAACTAGATCCTCAGGTTCATGCTCATGAGTTAAAACATGCAAACGATTAATGATCGCATCCAACGCATAAGGGTCTTGTATTGGAATGGTTAAGGTCATGGTTGGATCATAGGTATCATGAAATGGATTTTTTTGATTGAGCAAGGTTTGAAGACGCTCTTGTCTTAAAGTGCGGTGTTGGTGGTTTTCTATGAGTTGTTGCACATTGAAATCCACTGGTGGTGACAGTGGTTGTATAGAATGAAATGTCATTAAGCTAAGGAGCAATAGTACTGGTGTCACAAGAAACTCACTTTCAGAAGCAAATAAGCATTCTTATTATACGCTATATAGACGTGTTCTCAAACCAAAAGAAAGCAGAGTGTTGTAAACGCTCTGCTCTTCTCTATTTGATTAATACGCTTCTGAAATCGTTTTTCCTTGCAAAATTGTTTCAAATGCCAATGAATGATTGACCATATTCAACTTGATTAATGATTGCATCTACAGTTTCCTAACTAAATATTTATCACATATGATGAGTAAGTTGCTTTTCTTCTTTGCTTTAACACTAGATTTAAGGGTATTTCACTATATCTAAATGTGTCTTGCTTTCTCAAAAATTCGTCTGATTTTTTGCTTTTTTCGGTTTTGGTAACTCTAGATTTCCAAATAACTTCTTCAATTGTTTCACAAAACCAGACGAATTCATATTTTTTACTATGTGCAAATCCTTCGATTGTTGCATGTAATTTTTTGCATTCTTGTACTTGCAATGAATCAGTATCTACACATAAATCACGATAGATTCCCCATCATAATTGCTTATTAATCTACTGATATCTTTTTTCTTTTTCTCATTAACAATATTTCCAATTCCACCTGAGAACACAAAACTAAGTTTGTCTGAACTAACATCATAGAAGTTCTTAACAATGGTATCTATGTACTTCTTATCTGTTCCTTCATTAGTAGATTCGACCACAAATATTAACTGCCTACTCATCATTGTCACCAAATATTTTCAAGAAATCATATGATTCAATATTAAACGGTAATCCTTTAATCATTCCCTCTCGATATAAGTTTTCAGGAGAGTAGTTTCCATTTTTAGTGTAAGGAACGATTTGACCATTACTGGTCATAAAATCGATACCATACTTATGATTTTTCAGTATCTTCATTGGACTAACATTATGAGTTGTGAAGACGAGCTGACCTTGCCCATAATTTTGAATGAAATCAACTAGTTTAATAAGATAAATATCATTAATACTGGAATCAAGTTCGTCAATGAATAATATCATGTTAGAGTGTATCATTTTCTCAATTAAGTAAAACATCTTTGATAGTTTCTTTATTCCAGCACTTTCAAATTCAAAGTCTATTTGCGTGTACCCATAATTCATCGTTTTTGTGATATAATACCCGTCTTCATAAGCACGTTTTACTAAATCAATTGATTTCAGTGTCGGTTTAAACAGCTGTAAGAAACTTGTAAGTTTATCAATATGTTTCTCATATAGTGGAATATCGTCTTTTCTAATATAATCATCTTTTTGGTTTTTTAGTTTTTTCATTGATGAAATCTTAGCGTAACTTTCTGCGATATCTGACAATCGAAGCATAGTATCACTATTGTCAATTAACTTTTTATGAGCAAAATAAAGACTATGATCATCTTCGTCAATAAATACACATTCAATGCTTAGAATCGCAACAATTAAAGGCATTAAATCAAGTACGAATTTTAAGGTTTCACCATTAGAATCTTGATTCTTAATAAGATAGAACTCAACCAACTTAGAAAGAAAAGATGATGTTTTCAACGTATTATTAGTGAATTGAGTAATCTCATCATCAATTCCTGTAGTCACCAACACTCCATCTATAACTTCAATAATCGTTTTGTTTGTTTTTGATATTCTAAAATCGATTATATCGATACGCTCATAATCAATAAAAAATTCATCAGTTTCTGATTTTGCAATTGAAAATTGGTGAGTATATACTGCGTTTATTTTATTTTTGTACACAATCACAAACTCCACTTCAAAACTAATCTTTTCAGACTCATTATTCATAAGATGCTTAATGTTACTAATGATATTATCACTGTACAGTGCTTTTCGATTAAATGCGATTGATCTGTACATACTTACCGCATGAATAATGGCAGATTTACCAGATCCATTAGGTCCATAAATGGCTTTAACTTTTGCTAGTTTTGAATCTAGTTGTGGTGTAATGGTTTGCTTGTAAAAATGGAGTGTGATTTCTTCTTTGATATTTTTAACACCACTGAATTTAAATCGTGTAAGGTAGGTTTTGTTCATATGGACTCCTTTCATAGATTCTAGCATAAAATATACAAAATGTATATATTTTAAATAAATAAAAAACCAGATATTTTAATCTGGTTCTTACTATTAATACGCTTCTGAAATCGTTTTTCCTTGCATATGAAGCAGTAAATATTCAGGTCCACCTGCTTTAGAGTCTGTTCCACTCATGTTGAAGCCACCAAAGGGTTGATATCCCACAATGGCACCCGTGCATTTACGATTGATGTAAAGGTTACCAACATGAAATTCTTCTCGTGCTCGCTCAATGTGAGCTCTGTTTCTAGAAATGATAGCTCCAGTTAAGCCATATTCAGTGTTATTGGCCACTTCTAAGGCTTCTTCAAAGTCTTTCACTTTGCATACGGCTAGGACAGGTCCAAAGATTTCTTCTTGCATTAGTCGTGCATCTTTGGCCACATCAATGAAAATGGTGGGTTCTATGAAGTAACCCATCGAATCATCCACTTGTCCACCAAAGAGCAGCTGTCCTTCCTTGTGTCCCACTTCAATGTAGGATGCAATCTTCTTAAAGGCATTGTGATCATTGACTGGGCCTACAAAGGTGTCTAATTCTTGAGGACTTCCTACCTTTAGAGTCTTCACAATCGCATGCATCTTAGCAACCACCTCATCATACACCGACTCGATAATGATGGCTCGTGAACACGCCGAACACTTTTGACCACTGAAACCAAAGGCTGAGCGTACAATAGAATCAGCAGCTAGATCAAGATCAGCACTTTCATCCACAATAATCGCATCTTTACCTCCCATTTCCGCTATGACACGTTTGAGCCACAGTTGACCTGGTTGAACTTTCGCTGCTTGCTCATAAATGCGTATCCCAACACCTTTACTTCCTGTAAAGGAAATAAAGCGAATCTTAGGATGATTGACCATGTAATCCCCAATCTCACTACCACTGCCTGGAATAAAGTTAATGACCCCTTTTGGACAACCTGCTTCTTCAAGCACTTCCACAAACTTATAGGCAATGACTTGGGTGGTGCTAGCAGGTTTTAACACAATCGCATTGCCACTGACAATCGCAGCACTGCTCATGCCCACAAGAATTGCAAGTGGAAAGTTCCAAGGTGTAATGATGGCTCCTACTCCTAATGGAATATAGCGGTATTCATTGCGCTCAATGTTTCTTCGACTTAAAATCACATCATCCACGCGTGTCATTGAGCGCATTTGACGACCATAATATTCGAGAAAATCAATGGCTTCAGCCACATCAGCATCGGCTTCAGACCAAGGTTTTCCCGCTTCAATGGTAAGGAGTGCACTGAATTCAAACTTACGTTTACGAATGATGGCAGCCGCTTTAAAGAGCACATCTGCTCTGATGAAAGGATCTACCTTCTTCCATGATTCAAACGCATGGAGTGCTGATGAAATCGCATGTTGCGTTTCTTTGATGGAAGCTTGATGAATGCTTCCAACCACTTCACTGTGGTTGGAAGGATTGAGTGAATCCATGATGGTTTCACTGTAGACTCTCTCACCATTGATGATGAGTGGGTAGGTTTGTCCTAAGTATGACTTGACAAGTTTTAATCCTTCTTCATACTTCACTTGATTGTCCTTAAGGGTAAAATCAGTAAAGGGTTCCATTTGATACGGTGTTGTTGACATAGTTCCTCCTGTTACACCACAGATTTCTCAATGATGAAATCTTGTTTTTCTTTGAATCGTTCACTGCTTAATTCACTGACATCCATGAAGGGTGTGAATCCACACATGATGTCTGCCACAATCTCGCCTGTGATCGGTGCAAACATGAATCCATGCCCACTGAAGCCACAAGCCACATACAGATTAGATACTACACTTACACCCCCTAAAATCGGTTGTCGATCAGGAGACATGTTGTAATGTCCTGCCCATTGTCTTACCACACGGTGTTTTCCTAAAGGTGGAAGGATATGGGTCACCGTTTTCGCCATGGCTTCAAGAAACTGCCATGATGATTCAATGTCATGATCATGAGGGACATCAGGATCACTGCGTCCCATCAAAAAAGCACCATGGGGGACTTGTTGGCAATAGATGTTGTGAGAAAACGACATGACCATGGGTCCTTGCATCTTCGCCACCGGTTCTGTGGCTAAGATTTCATGTTTCTCAGAATACACAGGAAGGTCAATGCCTGCTAAGAGTCCCACTTCATGGGAATATCCTCCAGCCGCATTCACCACTTGATTCACTTCATAGACGGCTTTGTTGGTGATCACATGGGTGATGCGATCCCCTTCTTTTTTCATTTCCACGACTTCTTCATAGAAATGAAAAGTTACTCCCATTCGTTTAGCCGCTAGCATGTACGCTTCACTCATCTTAAAGGGATTAAGATGACCATCAGTGGGACAAAAGGTCGCTGAGATAAAGGCTTCTGGGTTTAAATGAGGGACAATCTGTAACGCTTCTTCTTTACTCACTACCCGTGAAGGAATGCCACACTCGTTTTGAAGTACGACGTTTTTCTTGAATTGCTCTGCTTCTTGTTCACTGGAAGCTAAGATTAGATAGCCTTCTTGTTTGAATTCAAGGTTACCTTCATAACCTAAGATATTCTTGGCTTTCTCAAAGAAATCAATGCTGCGTTTCGCCAACAAGCAATTGTTTTTGGTCGCCCATTGTTGGCGAACTCCAGCTCCACATCGTCCTGTATCTCCACCACAGAAATACGATTTATCCACCACGACAATGTCTTGAACCCCTCGTATGGCTAAATTATAAGCAATGCTTAAGCCTGAGATCCCTCCTCCAATGATGAGCACATTACTCTTCATAATCATCTCCTCGGGACAATTGATCCAAGGTTACTCCTAAGGTAAGGGGTCTTACTTTGTGCACATTCACTTCACTCATGTCTTGATTTAGAAACTGTGCCAGTTCTTTTTGAATCAAATGGGCACAGGTGTTGGCTTGACATGGACCCATCCCGACACGAAGTATGCGTTTTAAGGCTTCAAAGGTGGTGTATCCTTCTTCCATTTTGCGAGTGAGAGCGTCAAGTGAAACATCCTCACAGCGACAGATAATCACATTCGACTTATCCATGATGAATCCCCCTTATGGTAATGAAATCATGAAGGAGTGCTTTATCCACTTGCACTTCAATGATGCTGGTTTTGTTTTGATGTTGCTTATTAGAGACAGAAAGCACGACGCCTTCTCCGATGATTTCTCCAGAGCGATTAAGAGCATGCACCTTTTGTTGTGAGCTAAAGGTTTCATTCATTTCATAAGGTATCTTAAAGATGGCTGTGTCTTGATGCACTTTCGCTAACATGATGGCTAAACCTGGACATACACTGACACAGATCGAACATCCTGTACACACTTGAGGATCAACCACAGGTTGAGAATGTAGTGTAGGAGAGATGGTAATCGCCTTAACTGGACAACTTAAGGCACAAGGATTGCATGGGATATCTTCATAACATTCAATGACTGCCTTAAAGGATGACAACGTGACTTCATTAAAGAAAACCGATTGAACTTGTTCACGTGTGGGAACACCGGTTTTATTGAGCATTCATGGCCTCCTTTCGCTTAAGTATGCCTTTTAAGGTTTTAGCTCCATGAATGCCATTGCGTAGTTCATAGAGTTGGTTTTCATAGTAGGGTATCAGTTCTGCTGCTTGAGGATGGGATTGTTTAAGATACGCACACACATGAAGAGCAGCGAGATGGCCTTCCATCATGGCTGAACTGGCTTCTTCAATGCCTACCATATCCCCACAGGCAAACAACCCTGGCACACTGCTTTGATAGGTGTCATCGAGGAGTGGAACCCACCCTCCCAGTTCTTGAATGTAAGCACTCTTCGCATTGAGCATGGAAGTGAGTTGATGAAGTGGAGATAACCCCACTGAAATGCACAACACATCCGTAGGAATGATTTCACTGGTATTGGGTATTTCTTGGTAGTGTTCATCCAGTTGTATGATTTCCACCGCTTCAAGTTTGTCTGTACCTATCGCTCTTTTAATGGTGGATTTGGTGTGAATGGGCACACCCAAACGTCGTAGTTTGGAAGCATGCACCTTATAGCCTCCAATGCAATCATTGGCTTCAATGATGGCTTTGACCTTCATCCCTGCTTGCATCATTTGATAGGACACAATCAATCCAATGTTGCCACTGCCAATCATGACCATGGTATCCCCTGGCACCACATGGGTTTGATTGACTAACGTTTGTAGTGCACCTGCTCCAATGATTTGAGGAAGATCATTGTTTTCAAAGGCAAGAAACTTCTCACTTGCACCCACAGCGCATAAGATGGCTTTGGCTTGAACTTTCTTGTATTGGTTATGATGAAGTGTAGACACCACAAAGTCTTCATAGATTCCTACCACAGTGGTTTCAGTATAGATAGTTAAGTTTTCAAAGGAAGTTAATTTTTCCTGTAATAGTTTGGCAATGTCAATGCCACGAACCTTCGCATAATGCTCTTTAGATCCAAAGAATTTATGGGTTTGTTTAATGAGTTGTCCTCCTAAGGATGGACTGCGATCAAGCAACAAAGTATCCAGTCCTGCCTCAGCACAACGCTGTGCAGCACACAACCCTGAAGGTCCCCCTCCAATAATGATCACATCATAGATTTTCATCGCTCTTCCCTCTTCACCATCATGCCTGCTTTAAGTGGAGTAATGCAGGTACGTACATGGGATACCCCATCCACATTCATTTCACAGGAAGCACAGTTTCCAATCGCACAATAAAACCCTCGTGGGCGATGTTTTTTAATGGAGGTTGAAAAACTTACGATGCCATTAGCAATAAGCGCAGACGCAATGCTGTCCCCTTCTACCCCTTCAAGGATGGTGTCTTCAAAAGTAAAGGTGATCGTGGGTTGACTTGAAATGTCTAATATCGGATGACTGGTTAGACGACGCATAGGCAAATCCTTTCTTGGGTGAGTGAAGGTGAGTTAGCGAACAAGGCCTAAATCTTTTTTAGGATAAGTAATGAAACCAAGCAGTGTGCTTAAAGCGATAATCAAGGCACATAAGACAAAGGATTGAATACTCATGAAATCGCGAGTAATGAGTTCACTGAACTTCACATAGGAAAATAAGGAAACAGGTTTGAGCCAATCCAGTGATTCCACTAGATTGATCATGATGGAAAGTAAATATAAAGCGAATACACTCAAAGAGGCAATGGTGTTGGCGAGTTTGGTGCCTTTGATGACACACGCTAAGCAAAATCCAAGACTGTAGAAGGTCCAAAGCAGGATACTCATGTTAAGAAAGGAGCGAAGCAAATAGAACCAATAGGAAGATTCTGGTTGGTACTGTGACGCAATGAGTGCGAATTGAAGTCCAGTGATAAGGATCATCAACCCCACTAAGCTTACCCCTGCCATGTATTTAATACGTAGGATATGAGTGCGTGAGCGTGGCATCACATACAAGAAATCTGCCGTTTTAAAACGAGCTTCTTTAGCAACGATAATGACCCCCAACAAGATGGCATAAATGGCTAAGGCCACATGAATGTATTCTAGTGTAATGGCACTGAATCCTGAGACTGTGGTTAGGTTGACATTACTTAAGTTAAACGCGACCAACAGTTCTTGAGGAATGGCTTCGAGTAGTTGAAGTAGCTCTGGATTATCTCTGTAGGCTGAAAATTCCAACATGATGATGGTAAGAAAAACAAGAATTGCGAGCGACCAAAAGAAGAAGGATTTACGATGACTTTTAAGTTCAAATAGATACTGTTTCATACTCCTCCTTATTTACTCACAATGTTGCGTCTTAGATACAATTGATAACTTAACAAACATGCTCCTAATCCAATGAGAACCGCAAGGATGATGAAACTCACTTCAAAGGGTTCTTGATTAAGGATGAGAGAGATATCAATGTAGTTGAAGTAAGTGAAATAGCGTAGCACATCACTTTCAATGGCTGCTCCTAATCCATAAAGGAAATACATCCCAAAAGCTAATCCCATGGCTAATGTGGTTGGACTACGTAAGTTGGCCATGAACTGAGAAATTAAGAGAGCAGTCACATAAAACAACCATTGAAGTGGAAGCAGTGATAGGAAAAGAAACAGTAAACTTAATGAGAGTGTGGTATCCGAAGCAAACCACAGGATGCCAAGTAGTGTGAATAAAGATGTGATGATTGAAAGCAAAGTCATTATCATGAAAGCTGAAGTGATCTTCATGGTGAAGACATACGTACGTGAAATGGGCTTAGTGAGTAAGAAATCAGCGATGTTGTCACTTTCTTCAGCACTGAGGGCATTAAAGCCTTCAATGCTTGCGAAGATGGCTAACGCCACTTGCGCAAAGATGAAGGAAAAAATGAGATAGCCTTCAATGTTACCTAATGAGGCAGCATTGGCTAAACCAAAAGCGGCTAACATTTCAGGTGGATAATAGGTTAAGATAAGATCCCACATGCTTTGATTTTCAGCCATAAGTGGAAAGAAACTGAGCATCATGAGTTGAAGCGAACCTAATCCTAAACTCCACCACATCAGTACCGTGAGTTTTCGTTTAAGTTCAAAGCGCAGTAGGTTCATGTGTATTCTCTCTTGTATAGTAATGCATGAAGATTTCTTCTAATGTAGGATCTTCAATGAGAATGTCTTTTAATGAACATTCACTGATGATCTTCATTAAAGGTTCAATGGCCCCTTGATACACAAAGCTTAATGATTGTTCTTGCACAACCATGTCTTTCACATCCAAGGACTCAAACATACGTGGATCAAGTTGCCCCACCAGTTTGACTTTCTTGGTGGTGTTGGCAAGAAGTGATGCTACTTCTTCCACCTTTACAATCACACCCTCTTTAATGATGGCCACACGATGACATAAATGTTGAACTTCTTGAAGAATATGAGAGGAGAAAAGAATGGTTGCGCCTCGCTCATTCTCTTCTTTAAGTAAACTAAAGAAGGTGTGTTGCATCAATGGGTCAAGTCCTGAGGTGGGTTCATCCAGGATAATGAGTTTTGGTGAATGCAGTAACCCTTGCACAATGCCTACTTTTTTCTTGTTTCCATAGGAGAGATCTTCAATACGACGATGAAGATCAAGTTCTAATCGTGATGCAAGTTCATGCATTCGCTTGGTATGATCACCAGGATAATAACTGGCACTGTACTCCAACAATTCCTTCACTTTCATCTTTTCATAGTAAAAGACTTCCGAAGGAAGATAACCAATGTGCTCTCGAATGGATGGACCATGAAGAGTAATGTCTTTACCAAAGATCGTAGCACTGCCACTGGTAGGATGCAAAAGTCCTAAAAGCGTGCGAATGGTGGTGGACTTGCCTGCTCCATTAGGCCCAATGAATCCAAAGATTTCCCCTTCTTTGACACTGAAAGTCACATTCTCAATGCCTCGAGAACGTCCATAATATTTACTTAAACCTTGAATTGAAATCACATCCATATTGGTTCTCCCTTGATGAGTGGTATTGAATTAACTTCGAGCATTAAAATGATGATGACAGGTTGGACAGGTAATTTCTACCCTTCCTTTCTTACGAGGGATGCGCACCATACGCTTGCACATTGGGCATAAGAAGTACTTTCGTCTTGGATCGCTTAAGTTAAGATACATGATTTTGAGGTTACGATACAGTGGAGAAGTAAGTGCTAAAAACCTTTGGTTTTCGCCACGTCGTTTAAAGATGTTTTTCGAAAAGAAGCGAAGTAAGACCATGCTTACTAGAATGAATGAAAAGATAGATAGAAATGGACTTAGAAAGGAATCAATGAGGCTAAGCAGTGAAAACACCAAAGAAAAGAGGATGAGGGTTGTGTTTAAAGCATCTTGGCCATAACGATTCATCAGCAGGCGTTGTAGGAAGTGAGTGAGTTTCAACATAGGTTGTCTCCTTTCAAAAGCCCTAAGATTAAGATAATGCATGATGGGATGAAAGAATAAACGATTAAAAGTCTTAAAATAAGATGAGTTCTTTATATCATTTTACCATAAAGTCGTAGCTCACTTACGTCGTTCTTTTATGATTTTTAAGCATGTTTATCCAATGAATACTTAAGGTAGTAATTTTAAAAAAACCTCATATGAAGTTATGAAGCAAGGTTTAAAAGCACAAAAAAAGTGTAATCTTTCGATTTACACTTTTACTTTTTCATTATAATAGCCACATTCACATGCATGATGTGGAAGTTTGTATTCTCCACAAGATGGGCATTTCACCATGGTCACAGCAGGTAGTTTATAATGTGTACGACGTTTTGCTTTACGCGTTT
>Ga0208242_100609_pt1 | contig 17111 bp, 16 predicted proteins | sample SubbioAug_CSW13A_FD_184825 | JGI IMG/M metagenome (GOLD analysis project Ga0208242, IMG submission 184825) | Serpentinite rock and fluid subsurface biosphere microbial communities from McLaughlin Reserve, California, USA - CR12Aug_CSW13A (SPAdes) | ecosystem: Environmental > Terrestrial > Deep... | reverse complement strand
CGCCTTGGGTGGCGAGGTGGCTTTTCACCCGGTGGGCATCGAGCTGGGTACGGTGGATGTTGAGCTGGACCCGCAAGCGACCCAGCACGACCCGCTGTTCCACGGCCTGCCCGCGAACTTCAAGGGTCAGGCCGCGCACCGCCAGCACGTGCGCCGTTTGCCGCCCGGCGCGGTGCGTCTGGCGGGCAACGCGTTCGAGCCGCACCAGGCGTTCCGTGCTGGGCGCCGTGCGTGGGGCGTTCAGTTCCACCCCGAATTCGGTGCCGCGGCCACGGCCGCCTACGTACGCCTGCACGCCGATCCCGCCCAGCCTGCACCCTCCGTGGCCGACACGCCCGAGGCCGCATCGCTGCTGGCCAGGTTTGCCGCGCTGGCCTTGCAGCCCCACACCTAAAATCACAGTTTTTGAAAGCCTGCCCGTGAACCGCCCCGTCCGCCGCCAGTACGAAGACTTCATGCGCCACGTGTACGAGCACGGCGTGGCCAAGGGCGACCGCACGGGCACCGGCACCCGCAGCGTGTTCGGCCACCAGATGCGCTTCGACCTGAACGAAGGCTTCCCGCTGGTCACCACCAAGAAGGTGCACCTCAAGAGCATCATCCTGGAACTGCTGTGGTTCCTGCGCGGTGACCGCAACGTCAAGTGGCTGCAGGAGCGCGGCTGCACAATCTGGGACGAATGGGCGCGCGAAGATGGCGATTTGGGCCCGGTGTACGGCGTGCAATGGCGCAGCTGGCCCACGCCCGACGGGGGCCACATCGACCAGATCGCCGACGTGGTCAAGCAGCTCAAGACCAACCCCGACAGCCGCCGCATCATCGTAAGTGCCTGGAACGTGGCCGAGCTCAACCAGATGGCGCTCATGCCCTGCCACGCCTTCTTCCAGTTCTACGTGGCGCCAGCCACCGAACCGGGAGGCAAGGGCAAGCTGAGCTGCCAGCTCTACCAGCGCAGCGCCGACATTTTCCTGGGCGTACCCTTCAACATCGCCAGCTACGCGCTGCTGACCCACATGCTGGCCCAGCAGTGCGACCTGGACGTGGGCGACTTCATCTGGACCGGTGGGGATTGCCACATCTACAACAACCATTTCGAGCAGGTGGCGCTGCAACTGAGCCGCGAGCCCCTGCCCTACCCCACGCTGCACATCAAGCGCCGCCCAGCGTCCATCTTCGACTACGAGTTCGACGACTTCGAGGTACGGGACTACCAGCACCACCCAGCCATCAAGGCACCGGTGGCGGTGTAAGACGCCCGCCATGCTGAACCGCAGCCAGGCGATCGGGCTGGTGGCCCTGACGCTGATGTGGGGCGTGAACTGGCCGGTGATGAAGCTCTCGCTACAGGAGCTCAGCCCGCTGTACTTCCGCGCCCTGACCATGACCGGCGGCGCGCTGTGGCTGTTCGCGTTCTACCGCCAGCGCGGCGTGCGCCTCATGCCACAGGCAAGCGAATGGCGCAGCATCGTCACCCTGGCCCTGCCCAACATGCTGGGCTGGCACACGCTGGCCATTTTCGGGGTGGCGGCGCTGGCGTCAGGCCGGGCGGCGATACTGGGCTTCACCATGCCGGTGTGGACGGTGCTGCTGGGCGCGCTGTTCTTTGGGCAGCGGCTGACGCGGCGCTCCACCCTGGCGGCGTTGTTGGTGGCAGGTGCCGTGGCCCTGCTGCTGGCCGACGAACTCGGCGCCATGGCCGGCCGCCCCATCGGCGTGCTGGTGATGCTGGGCGCCGCCATCAGCTGGGCCGTGGGCACGCTGATGATGCGCCGCGCCACCCTGACCCTGCCCATGGAAGCCCTGACCGTGTGGATGATGGGCCTGACCGCGCTGGCGCTGTGGGCACTCGCGGCCACCTTCGAGCCCTGGCCGCAGTGGCAATTCAGCCCGCGCATGTGGGGGCTGCTGGCCTACGGGGTGTTCATGAACTACGGCATCGCGCAGATCATCTGGTTTTCGCTGGCCCGGCACTTGCCACCGGCCACCAGCGCCATGAGCGTGATGATGGTGCCCCTGGTGGGCACCGCGAGCGCCACCGTCATTGCCGGCGAATGGCCGCGCTGGACCGACGGCGTGGCCGTCGTGTGCGTGATGGCGGCCATCGCCACCGTGCTGCTGCCGCCGGGGGCCTGGCGGCGAGCGCTGGGGCGCTGACACGCGCCTGGCCCGCGCCAACGACAACTCATTCGACGATGACGTACACCTTGGTCACCGTCTCCAGCACCTCGAACGACCCCGTGAAACCGGGCGGGATGTGGATGGCCTGCCCCGGTCCCGCCTCCTCGTGGCTGCCGTCGTCCCGGTGAATGCGGCAGCGGCCCTGCAAGACGGTGAACACCTCGCGCTCGGTGGGGCCGAAGGCGATGGCCCAGTGGCCTGGCTCACAGCGCCACACACCGGTGCTCAAACTTTGGGCCCCGGCCAGAGGCGCATCCAGCGCGTTCCAGGTTTCCCGCAGCGGGTTGCCGGCGATCAGGCGATCGGGCTTGGGGCGCGACAGTTCGGGCTGCCCGGTCACCGGCAAGCCGAACGACAGCAGATCGTAGGCCGACATCACAACCCCCCTCAGGCGCGCGGCAGCGTCACGCCGTGCTGGCCCTGGTACTTGCCGCCCCGGTCTTTGTACGACACGTCGCACACCTCGTCGCTCTCGAAGAACAGCACCTGCGCGCAGCCCTCACCCGCGTAGATCTTGGCGGGCAGCGGCGTGGTATTGGAAAACTCCAGCGTCACGTAGCCTTCCCACTCGGGTTCGAACGGGGTGACGTTGACGATGATGCCGCAGCGCGCATAGGTGCTCTTGCCCAGGCAGATCGTCAGCACATTGCGCGGGATGCGGAAGTACTCCACCGTGCGCGCCAGCGCGAAGCTGTTGGGCGGGATGATGCAGTGGTCCCCGTGGAAATCGACAAAGCTCTTCTCGTCGAAATTCTTCGGGTCCACCACCGTGCTGTGGATGTTGGTGAACACCTTGAATTCGGGCGCGCAGCGGATGTCGTAGCCGTAGCTGCTGGTGCCGTAGCTGATGATCTTCTTGCCGTCGGCCTCGCGGATCTGGCCCGGCTCGAACGGCTCGATCATGCCGTGCTGTTCGGCCATGCGGCGGATCCACTTGTCACTCTTGATGCTCATGGGCGTGCTCCATTTGCCACGGATTGTAGGAGCAGCGCTCAACGCCCCAGGATGGCACCGGTCAGCGCACGGGTGTTGTGCCGCATCATGGCCAGGTAATCGGGCGCCGGGCCCCCAGCGGGGGTGAGCGAATCGGAGTACAGCTCGCCAGACGGCGTGAGACCTGTTTCCTGCGCAATGCGTTCGATCAGGCGCGGGTCGGAGACGTTCTCTACGAACAGGGCGCGCACCTTGTCCTGCCGGATTTGCCGCACCAGACGGGCCACGCCCTGCGCCGAGGCCTCGCTTTCGGTGCTGACACCGCGCGGCGCCAGGAAGGTCACCCCGTACGCTTTGGCGTAGTAGCCAAAGGCGTCGTGAGAGGCGATCACACGGCGCTGGTCCACCGGCACCTCGGCCCAGGCGGCACGGATTTCCTCTTCCAGCGCCGCCAGCTGGCCCGCATAGGCTTTGGCCCGTTGCTGGTACCCGTCGCATCCGGCGGCATCGACTTCGCACAAGGCCTTGGCGATGTTGCGCACATACACCTGGGCGTTGGCCACGTTCTGCCAGGCGTGCGGGTCCACCGCCCCATGGTTGTGGCCGTCGTGCTTGTGCGCATGACCCTGGGTACCCAGCGTGCGGACCCCTTCGCTGGCCACCACGTGGCGCCCCTTGAAGCCCGCGTTCTTCAACAGCCGTGCCATCCAGCCCTCGAAGCCCAGGCCGTTGGAAAACACCACCTGCGCCTGCGTCAGCTGGCGAGCGTGCGTCGGCGTGGGCTGGAACACGTGGGCGTCACTGCCCGGGGCCACCAGCACATCCACCCGAACGCGGTCGCCCCCCACCTGCTGCACCCAGTCACCCAGAATGCTGAAACTGGCGACCGCCTGGACCGCTGCCCCCGCGGGCGTGGCCGATTGAGCGAATGCCGACACCCCCGCCCCAAACACAAGGACCCCGAGCCATGCTCGCCAAGCCTTACAACGCAACATATCAACCTTTCAAATGAACATGGGAGGGGCGGCGGGCACGCAACGCCCCAAACGGCGCGATCAACATCGACACGAAGTAAAAACCGCCCAGGCACAGCACGATCGCCGGGCTGGTGGGCCAGTCGGCGTGGTAAGACAGCAGCAGGCCCATCGTGCTGGCCACCGCAGCCAGCAACGGTGCAAGCCACAGCAAGGGCTGGATGTGCCGCACCCACAGACGCGCGGTGGCGGCCGGCAGAACCAGTATGCCCACCGCCATCAGGGTGCCCAGGGCATGAAAGCCGGCCACCAGGTTGATGACCACCAAGCCCAGGAAGCCGTAATGTGCCACCGGGCTCCAGCGGCTGACAGCGCGCAGGTAGTCGGGGTCCACGCATTCCAGCACGAGCGGGCGGTACAGCACCCGCAGGACCAGCCAGGTGGTCAGCATGATGCTGCCCAGCAGCCACAAGGCCGGCTCGTCCAGGGCCAGGGCGGTGCCGAACAGCACGTGCAGCAAATCGACGTTGTTGCCTTTGGTCGAGACGATGAGCACCCCCAACGCCAGGGACAGGAGGTAGAACACCGCCAGGCTGACGTCTTCCCTGAGCACCGTGGAGCGAGCCACCAGGCCCGACCCGACGGCCACCAACAGCCCGGCGGCGATGCCACCGACCGTCATGGCCCCCAAAGACAACCCCGACACCAGGTAGCCGATGGCCGCACCAGGCAAGATGGCGTGGGCCATGGCATCGCCAGTCAGGCTCATGCGGCGCAGCATGAGGAACACGCCCACCGGCGCGGCGCTGAGCGACAGCGCCAGGCAGCCCAGCAAGGCGCTGCGCATGAAGCCGAACTCCACGAACGGCTGAAACAACTCGGTCCACCCCACCGTCATGTGGCCTCCTGGTGCACCTGGGGCACCGCCACCGGCTCGGGAGCGGGCGGCGCTTCGCAGACCGGTGCATCGTCTTCAAAGGCTTCTTGCCGGCCCCGGGCACGGGCGAGGTTTTCCGGTGTGAGCACAAGCTTGGTTGGCCCGATGGCCACGGGCTCGCGCGCCAGCAACAGCGTCAAGGGGAAATGCTCACGGACCGTGTGCAAATCGTGCAGCACCACGATGACGGTGCGGCCCTGTGCGTGCCAGCGGTGCAAGATGGCCAGCAAGTCATCGGTGGTGCGCTGGTCAACGGCTGCAAACGGCTCATCGAGCAACAAGGTGGGGGCGTCCTGCAGCATCAGGCGGGCGAACAGCGCGCGCTGGAACTGCCCGCCCGACAAAGTGTCCAGCGTGCGACGCTCAAAACCCTGCAGCCCCACGGCCGCCAAGGCTTGCGCCGCGCGATCCCGGTGACTGGCGCGCCACGACCAAAAGGCACCCACCTCGTGCCAAAGTCCGGTCAGCACCAGCTCCTGCACGCTGATGGGAAAACTGCGGTCGATGGCGGGAAGTTGCGGCAAGTAGGCGATCTGCTTCGGCCCCAAGCCTTCCATGTGACCGCCAGACAGTGGCACCTGCCCCACCATCGCCTTGAGCAAGGTGGACTTGCCAGCCCCGTTGGGCCCCACCACGGCCACCATGCTGCCGGCGGGCCAGCAGACGGACAGGTGGTGCACCGCCGGATGGCGCTCGTAGCCCACGGTGAGGTTGTGCAACACCACGTCCGCGGGGGCAGGACCCGGTACAGCGGCCGAAGGTGTTCGAGCAAAAAACATGGCGGGAGGGTGAATAATCGCAACTGAATTGCAAAACCAAAGTATCATAACGCAACTCGGTTGCAATTTTGCATTCAACCATGGCCCAAACCCTCACTCCGCCCACCGACATGCTGTCGCGCCTGCGCGAGGCGGGATTGCGCCTGACGCCCGCCACGCATGCCGTGCTGACGATGTTCGCGACCGACCCCACCTGGGCGCCGACCCATGCAGAGGTGCTCGAAGCCCTGCAACGTCAGGGCATCACGGTCAACCGGGTCACTCTCTACCGGCTGCTCGACAGGCTCGCTGGCTGTGGGGTGCTTGAACGCCACACCGATGGGGCCGAACGGGCCTGGCGCTTCACGCCCGCGGCGCCTTCGCCCACCGACCATGGCATGGCCACCCGTTTCGAGTGCGACGCCTGCCACCGGCAGTTCCGCTTGAGCCAGGCCACCGAAGCCACCCAAGCGGCGGCTGACGCGCTGCTGCAAGCACTGGCCGACATGGGGCACAAGGCGCAGCGTGTGGACCTCGCGATCCACGGCACCTGTGCCGGCTGCGATCCGGGTGCGCACGTCGGGGAGTGATGCGCAGCGCGCGCGCCCTGCAGGCGCTCAGTCGTGCTCGCGCAGTCCCTCGAAATAGGCTTTCAATTGCCGCTCCCAACCGCGCTTGGCCGTGTCGTCGGCAAAGCTGGCCTCGAAGCTGTTGAAGGCGAGCTGGTAGGCGTGGCGTGGCCCCAGGTCCAGCGCGGCAAACAGCTGCAAGAAGTTGTCGTTCAGGTAGCCGCCGAAGTAGGCCGGGTCGTCGGAGTTGACGGTCACGCACAGCCCCGCGTCCAGCAGCTGGCGCAGGTTGTGCTGCGCCAGGGTGGGGAACACGCGCAGCTTGACGTTGGACAGCGGGCAGACCGTCAGCGGCACCTGCGCGTCGGCCAGGCGGCGCATCAGCACCGGGTCGTGCACCGCCTGCACGCCGTGGTCAATGCGCTCGGCGCCGAGCACGTCCAGCGCGCTCCAGATGTAGGCCGGCGGCCCCTCCTCGCCCGCGTGGGCCACCACGTGCAGGCCCAGCTCGCGGCAGCGGGCGAACACCCGCTCGAACTTTTCGGGCGGGTGACCCACCTCGCTGGAGTCCAGCCCCACACCGATGAAGTGGTGCCGGTACGGCAGCGCGGCTTCCAGCGTGGCGAAGGCGTCGTCCTCGCTGAGGTGGCGCAGGAAACACAGGATGAGTTTCGCGCTCAGTCCGAACTCCTGGTGGGCCCGCTGGCAGGCGTGGTGCAGCCCCTGGATCACGGTACCCATGGGCACGCCGCGCGCGGTGTGGGTCTGCGGGTCGAAGAAGATTTCGGCGTGCACCACATTCTCGGCGGCGGCCTTTTCCAGGTAGGCCCAGGCCATGTCGAAGAAGTCCTCCTCCTTCAACAGCACACTCGCGCCGGCGTAGTAGATGTCCAGAAAGCTCTGCAGGTCGGTGAACGCATAGGCGGCACGCAACGCCTCCACGCTGGCGTAAGGCAGCGCCACGCCGTTGCGCTGCGCCAGCTTGAAGATCAGCTCGGGCTCCAGCGAGCCTTCGATGTGGATGTGCAGTTCGGCCTTGGGCATGCCCCGCAACACGGCGGGCAACCGCTGGGGGGTGATGTGGGGCAGGTGAAACATCAGCACACTCCAAAAGTGATGCCGCAGCCCTGAAGGTAGCGGCGGTAGGCGGCACTCAGGCGGTCGGCGGCGCTGTGCGCCTCGCCGCCGCTCAAGGGCAGCCGCTTAGGTTGCTGCGACTCCAGCACCGGCTGGTCCTGCGAGAAGATTTCGACCTGGAAATCGCGCAACACGTCGTCAGACGATACCGCATCCGTGGTGTATTGGGCAAACCACAAACGGCAACTGTCGGGCGTGGTGGGGCAGGCCCAGATGGTGTAGCTGTCCTGCGGGCCGCCGGCGTCACCTTGCTTGCTGAGCAAGGCGCTGTAGGGGCTGAGCACCTCGTAGCGGTAGGTCACCCAGTCGCCGCCGGCCGCCGCCGCACTGGCCCGAGGCTGCCAGGCCTTGTAGGCCTCGATCACCGGGCGGCCGTCTGCGGTGTGGGTCACCTCGTAGGGCGGCACCTCGGGGTGGTCGGCATCGCCCAGCCAGCCTTCGTGCACAAAGGCGAAGTGCGAGGTGTCGAGGAAGTTTTCCACGGCGCGCGGGGCACTGGTGGCCACGTCGAACGGGCCGTAGATGAGGCGGCGCTGCGGCAGGTGGTTCAGGCCAGGCAACAGGTGAACGGTGGTCGATGGGTCGGCCAGCGACACCCATATCAGGCCTTCGTGCTCGGCGGCGGGATAGCGGCACACGCCGCTGCTGGCCGGCGGCGTGAAGCCCGGCTGGGCCGGAATGCCCACGCAACGCCCAGCTGGCTCGAAGCGCCAGCCGTGGTAGGGGCATTGCAGGTGACCGCCCACCACCCGGCCCATGGAGAGCTGAGCGCCACGGTGTGGGCAACGGTCCACCATGGCCACCGGCTGGCCCAGGGCATCGCGCCACAGCACCAGCGGCTGGTCCAGCAGTCGCACGCCCTGCGGCCCGGCGCCGAGTTCGGTGGCCAGGCACACCGGCCACCACCAACGTGTTTCGTTCAACATCGCATACCCCTTGAAATCAAAACAAAAAAGCCACCCGACCAGGCAAGCCCGGTGGGGTGGCCGTGCCGCGTGCGGGCATCGCGCCCGCACCGGCCCTGTGAGCCTGGAACTGGCGCTTACTTGCCGGACGGCACGCGGCCCTCGACGCCCTTGACGAAGAAGTTGATGCCGTCTTTCCAGGCCTGGTCGGCCTGCACACCCGCGGCGAGCACTTCCTTGCCGCTGTTGTCAACGATCGGACCGGTGAAGGGCTCGAACGTGCCGGCCTTCAGCCCGGCCTTGACTTCCTCGACCTTGGCTTTGGCTTCGGCCGGCACCACGTCGTTGATCTTGATCAGGTCGTTCAGACCTTCCTTCACGCCCCAGACGGTGCGGGTGGTCTGCCAGGTACCGTTCTTCACGTCCTCGATGGCCTTGATGTAGTACGGGCCCCAGTCGGCAATCGCCGACGCCAGGTGGGCTTTCGGGCCGAAGGCGCTCATGTCGCTGTCCCAGCCGAAGGCGTACTTGCCGTTCTTCTCGGCGGTTTGCAGCACGGCGGTGGAGTCGGTGTTCTGCAGCAGCACGTCGGCGCCCTGGTTGATCAGGCTTTGCGCGGCATCGCTTTCCTTGGGCGGGTCGAACCAGGTGTTGACCCACACCACCTTGACCTTGACCTTGGGGTTCACGCTGAGCGCACCCAGGGTATAGGCGTTGATGTTACGCAGCACTTCGGGGATGGGGAAGGACCCGACGAAGCCCAGGGTGTTGGTCTTGGTCATGCTGCCAGCGATGATGCCGGCCATGTAGGTGTCCTGGTAGAAGCTGGCATCGTAGATGCGCATGTTGTCAGCCGTCTTGTAGCCGGTGGCGTGCTCGAACTTCACGTCGGGGAAGTCGGCGGCCACTTTCAGCATCGGCTCCATGTAGCCGAAGGACGTGGCGAAGATGATCTTGTTGCCCTGCTGCGCCAGGTCGCGGATGACACGCTCGGCGTCGGCCCCTTCGGGCACGGCTTCCACGAAGGTGGTCTGCAACTGGTCGCCAAAATGCGCCTCGGCGGCCTTGCGGCCCAGGTCGTGTGCAAACGACCATCCAGCGTCACCCACTGGGCCCACGTAGATCCAGGCGGCCTTCAGCGGCTCCGCCTTGGGCGCCTCGGTGGTGGGGGCCGGTGCCGGCGCCTCTTCCTTCTTGCCACAGCCCAGCAAGGCAGCAGATGCCACCACGCTCAGGGCCGCCGCCTTGAGCCACACGCGTTTGCGAACGTCGATCATCTCAAACACTCCTCAGACAGAGAAATAAAAAGCCATTATGTATGCAGTCCGGTACTCACGAACCAGGGTAAAACGGCTTGCCGATGGACTGCGGCATGTTGGTGCGGATCCACAACGGATTGCGTGAAATCAGCACCAGCACGACCACGGTGGCCAGGTAGGGCAGCATGGTCAGCACCTGGCTGGGGACGTTCACGCCCATGCCCTGCAGGTGGAACTGCACCATCGTGAGACCGCCGAACAGGTAGGCACCAAGCAATACCCGTGCCGGCCGCCAGGTGGCGAAGGTCGTCAGCGCCAGCGCGATCCAGCCCTTGCCGGCGATCATGCCCTCCACCCACAGCGGGGTGTAGACGGTGGACACGTAGGCACCCGCCAGCCCGCAGAGCGCGCCGCCCACCACCACCGCCAGCAGGCGGATGCGCCGCACCGGGTAGCCAAGCGCATGCGCCGATTCGGGGCTTTCGCCCACGCTGCGCAGCACCAGGCCGGCGCGGGTGCGGTAGAGGAACCAGATGAGCGCCAGCGTGAGGAACACGGCAAAGTACGCCATGGGGTGCTGGCGGAACAGCGCCGGTCCGATGAACGGAAGCTCGCTGAGGAACGGCACCGCCGACATGCCCTGATCGGGCAGCTTGGCCTGGGTGTAGGGGATGCCGGCAAAAGCCGAAAACCCGGCGCCGAACAGGCTGAGCGCCAGGCCGGTGGCGTACTGGTTGGTGTTGAGCCAGATCACCAGCCAGCCAAACACCAGCGACAGCACCGCTCCCGCAGCGGCACCCGCCAGGAAGCCCCAGCCGGTGGCCCCAACGTGCACTACGGCGGCGAACCCGGCCAGGGCGCCACACAACATCAACCCCTCGGCCCCGAGGTTGACGATGCCGGCTTTTTCGTTGATGAGCAGGCCAAGCGCCGCAATCGCCAGCACCGTGCCGGCGTTGAGCGACGAGGCGATCAGCAAAGCGGTCGCGTCCATCAGCGGCTCCCCCATTTGACGCGGTAAGCAATCAGTGTGTCGCACGCCAGCAGCACAAACAGCAACACGCCCTGGAACACGCCAGTGATGGCCTTGGGCAGCCCCAGGCGCGACTGCGCCAGTTCACCGCCGATGTAGAACATGCTCATGAGCACCGCCGAAAACACGATGCCTGCCGGGTGCAGCCGGCCCACGAACGCCACGATGATGGCGGCAAAACCGTAGCCCACTGGCACGTGCGGCGTGAGCTGCCCGATCGGGCCGGCCACCTCCAGCGCCCCGGCCAGCCCCGCCATGCCACCCGACAGCAGCAAGGCGATCCACAGCGCGCGCCGCGACGAGAAGCCGGCGTAACGGGCCGCTGCCGGCGCCAGCCCGCCCACCTGCTGCGCGAAGCCGGAATGGGTACGGAACAGGTACAGCCACACCGCCACCACCCCGGCCAGCGCCAGCAACAGGCCCATGTTGACGCGCGAGCCGGTGAACAGCCGCGGGACCTGGGCCGCCTTCTCGAACGTCTGGGTCTGCGGGAAGTTGAAGCCCATCGGGTCTTTCCAGGGGCCGTAGACCAGGTAGTTGAGCACCTGCACCGCCACGTACACCAGCATCAGGCTGACCAGGATCTCGTTGGCGTTGAAGCGGTCACGCAGCACGGCCGTCAGGCTGGCCCAGAACATGCCACCCAACACCCCGGCGGCCAGTACCGCCCACAGGATCCAGGGGCCAGTGGTCTTGTCCGCCATGAGCGCCACGCCGCCGGCACACACCGCTCCAATGACGAACTGCCCCTCGGCACCGATGTTCCAGACGTTCGAGCGGAAACACACTGCCAGACCCAGCCCGATGATGAGCAGCGGCGTGGCTTTCACCATCAGCTCACCCACCGCGTACCACGACTTCACGGGTTCCACGAAAAACACCTGCAGGCCACGGACCGGGTCTTTGCCCAGCACCATGAACAGGCCAATGCCGATCAGCACCGTGACCACCAGCGCCAGCACGGGCGACGCGTAGCTCCAGGCCCGCGACGGTTGCGGCCGCACTTCAAGCCTGAGCATGGGCCACCTCCTGCTCGGTGGGCTGCCACAGCCCCGACATCCAGGCCCCGATGCGCTCCACCGTGGCATCGGCGCGCATCACACTGGGCGACAGTCGCCCCTTGGCGATCACATGCAGCCGGTCGCAAATTTCAAACAATTCGTCCAACTCCTCACTCACCACCAGCACCGCGCAACCGGCATCGCGCAAGGCCAGGATCTCGCCCCGAATCTGGGCTGAAGCGCCCACGTCCACGCCCCAGGTGGGCTGGCTGACGATCAGCAGCTTGGGCTTGGCCTCGATTTCGCGGCCCACGATGAATTTCTGCAGGTTGCCGCCCGACAGCGACTTGGCCGCCGCGTCGGGCCCGTTGGCCTTGACCTGGTAGCGCGCGATGATGTCACGCGCCTGCGCTTTCAACGCCCCCAGCCGGAGCCAGCCCAGCGGGCCGATGGCGTCGCGCCGCGACAGCAGCAGGTTCTGCGCCAGGCTGAGCGTGGGCACCGCGCCCCGGCCCAACCGCTCCTCGGGCACGAAATGCAGGCCCAGCTTGCGCCGCCGGCCTGGCCCCAGGCGCGACACGTCCTGCCCGCCCAGGCGGATACTGCCGGCCGGTGCACGCGGGTTCTCACCCGACAGGGCGTAGAGCAGCTCGCTCTGGCCATTGCCCGAGACGCCGGCAATGCCGACCACCTCTCCCGCACGCACCTGCAAGGCCATGCCCTGCAGCGCCGTGCCAAAGGGGTCGTCACTGGGCAGGTTGAGGCCCGCCACCTCCAGCACGACCGCACCGGGAGCATAGGGGCGGCTTTGCAGCGCCGGCGGCTCGGCCCCGATCATCAGGCGGCTGAGCGAGGCGTTGCTTTCTTCGCGCGGGTCGCACACCCCAGTCACCTGGCCGCCCCGCATCACAGTGCAGACATGGCACAGGGCACGGATCTCGTGCAGCTTGTGGCTGATGTATAGGATGCTGCAGCCCTCGTCGGCCAGCTGGCGCAACACCACGAACAGCTTTTCCACCGCCTGCGGCGTCAGCACCGACGTGGGTTCGTCCAGGATCAGCAACTGGGGGCTGGTCAGCAGCGCGCGGATGATCTCGACCCGCTGCATCTCGCCCACGCTCAGGCTGTGCACCGGGCGGGCGGGGTCGATGTCCAGCCCGTACTCGCGCGCCTTCAGGCTGATGCTCTCGCTCACCTCCTGCAGGGTCAGCGATTTGTCCAGGCCGAGCCACACGTTCTCGGCCACGGTGAGGGTGTCGAACAGGCTGAAGTGCTGGAACACCATGCTGATGCCCAGCGCCCGCGCCTCCTGCGGGTTGCGGATGTGCACCGGCTTGCCGTTGAACAACACCGCGCCGTCGTCGGGCTTGACGGCGCCGTAGATGATCTTCATCAGCGTGGACTTGCCAGCGCCGTTCTCACCCAGCACGGCGTGGATGGTGCCAGGCGCCACCGTCAAGGAAACGTTGTCGTTCGCCACCACGCCCGGGTAGCGTTTGGTGATCTGCGTGAGTTGCAGGCGCGGGGGCTGGCTCATGCGGCAGACCGTTTCGTTGCGCGGGCGCTGCGCCCCTCGGCGGAAGCCCGCCGCAGGGCGGGGATGGGGGCTTCCTCGCTGGCCGGATCGTCCTGTCGCAGCGCGGTGGCGACGCTGCGGATGCTGTCGCGCAACCATTGCGCCGCCGGCGAGCCGTGGGTGCGCTCGTGCCAGAGTTGGTAGTACATGAGTCGGGGAAAGGTCACAGGACAGGGCAGGATGTCGACCGGCAATTGTTCCAGAAACCGCTCGCAGAAGTGGCGCCCGGTGGTCAATACAAGCAAACTCGATGCCACCATGGCGGGAATCAGGCTGAAGTGCGGGCAGCGTGCCACGATGTTGCGCGTCAGCCCCAGGGTGGCCAGGTGGCTGTCGATCACGCCGCGGGCGCCAGGGTGCATGGCGGTGGGCGCGATGTGCTCGGCCTGCAGCCAGGCCTCCACGTCCCAGCCGCGGCGCACCGCCGGGTGGTTGCGCGACACCAGGCAGACCACCTCGTCGCCAAACAGGCGGCCCAGGTGCAGGTCGTCGGGCGGCTGCGGCCAGTTGCCGATCACCACGTCCACCTCGCCCTGGGCCAGGTGCCGGTGGTAGTCGGAGTCGCCCGACAGGGGGTGGATCTCGATGCCGCACAGCGGCGCCTGCGCTTTGATCTGGGCCACCAGCCGCGGCAGAAAGAAGGGGTCGAGGTAATCGCTAGCGGCCAGGGTGAAGGTGTGGCGGGCGGTGGCCGGATCGAAACGCCGTGCATCGGAAAACATCACCTCGGCCGATCGCAGGATGTGCCCGGCCGGCTCGATCATGCGCAGCCCCGCGGGCGTGGGCACCATGCCGGTGCCGGAGCGAACCAGCAACGGGTCGCCAGCCAGGTCGCGCAGGCGCCGCAGTGCCGCACTCACCGCGGGCTGGTGCATGCCCAGGCGCAGGGCGGAACGGGAGACGCTGCGTTCTGTGAGCACGGTGTGCAAGACCCGGATGAGATGGAGGTCAATCTTGTCGAATAGCGTCTGATCTTTCATACCCAGCCCCGCATGAACGGCATACCATGGCGCATATGCCGGCAATGCCGGCGCACCTTACCCTAGCGCGCATGACCACCCCTGCTTCCACCGAGCCCCGGGCACGCCCCCTGACCTTCGTGCGCCGGGGCGCCACCGTGACGCTGCCGAATGTACCACCCAGCCGCACGCTGCTGGAGCTGCTGCGCGAGGACCTGCGCCTGACCGCCACCAAGGAAGGTTGCGGCGAAGGCGACTGCGGTGCCTGCACGGTGGTGCTGGCCGAACCCGATGGGAAAGGTCTGCGCTACCGGGCGGTCAACAGCTGCATCAAGCTGGCGCATTCGGTGCACGGCCAGGCTCTGTGGACCGCCGAGGACCTGGCCAGCGACCCGCTGATCGACCGCCAGGGCGCGGCACTGCACCCTGCCCAGCAGGCCCTGCTGGACGCACACGGCTCGCAGTGCGGCTTCTGCACCCCCGGCTTCGTGATGAGCCTGTTCGGCATGTACCAGAACCACTGTGCGAAGGGTGAGGTCATTGACCGGGCCACGGCCCAGGCCGAGTTGTCGGGCAACCTGTGCCGCTGCACCGGCTACCGCCCCCTAATGGACGCCGCCCAGGCCATGGCCCAACTGCCCGCCGCACGGGTGGACGAACGCCGGCTGCGTGGCCTGCTGCGGCAGATTGCCACGGATGCCCCGGGCAGCACCCCCCATTACCTCGCGCCCACCACGCTGGAGGCGCTGCTGCAGGCCCGAGCCCGTCACCCTGACGCCCAGGTGGTGGCCGGCTGCACCGACGTCGGCCTGTGGGTGACCAAAGGCCACCAGCAGTACCGCCAGGTGCTGGACGTGACACGCGCGGCCGAACTGCGCCGCATCGAACGCTATCCGCACCACATCGCCATCGGCGCGGCGACCACCCTGACCGATGCCTTTGCCGCACTGGTGCAAGACCGCCCGCAGCTGGCCGCATTCGCCGAACGCTTCGCCGGGCTGCCGGTGCGCAACGCCGGCACGCTCGGCGGCAATGTGGCCAACGGCTCGCCCATTGGCGACAGCATGCCCCTGCTCATCGCCCTGGGCGCGAGCGTGGTGCTGATGCGCTGGACTGGGCGGGGCCGGCGGGGCCGCATTGAGCACCGCGAGCTGGCCCTGGAAGACTTCTACAGCGGCTACCGCCAGAACGTGCTGCGCGTAGACGAGCTGCTGGCCTGGATCAAGGTACCCCTGCCGGCCCCCACCCGCCCCCCTGGCCAGCCCCATGCCAACGGCGAATGGACGCGCGTGTACAAGGTCTCCAAACGGTTTGACGACGACATTTCCGCCGTATGCCTGGCCATTTCCCTGCAGTTCGAGCGGGGCGCAGTGACCAAGGCCTCCATCGGCGCGGGCGGCGTGGCGGCCACACCGGCACGTGCAACGGCGGCCGAAGCCGCTTTGACCGGCCAGCCCTGGAACGCCGACACCGTGCGTCACGCCATGGCGGTGCTGCGCGCGTCGTTCCAGCCCATTTCGGACATGCGCGCCAGCGCCGACTACCGCCGCGAGGTGCTGGGCAACCTCTTGTGGCGCTGCTGGCTAGAAAGCAGCACGCCCCCGGGGCAGCAGGTGATCAGCCTGGAGCGCCTGCAACCCGCGCTGCTGGGCGCACCTGCTTTGCTGGAGGGCACACAGTGACCACCCTATCTCCCCCAGGCGGCGCCGTGGCTGCGGCACTGCCCCACTTCGCCATCCAAACCACCGCGGCCTGTGGCCAACCCCTGCCGCATGAGAGTGCGCGCGCGCAGATCCTGGGTGCCGCCACCTACGTGGACGACATGCCCGAGATTGAGGGGACGCTGCACGCGGCCCCCATTCTCTCGCCGGTGGCGCACGGCCGCTTGCGCCGGGTCGACGCACGCGCGGCGCAGGCCCTGCCTGGCGTGTACCGCGTGGTGCTGGCGCAAGACATCCCGGGCGAGAACGTCCTGGCCGCGTTCGCCCGCGACGAGCCCATCTTTGCGCAAGACACCGTGCAGCACGTGGGCCAGGTGATCGGCCTGGTGCTGGCCAACGACGTCATGACGGCGCGCCGGGCCGCCCGCCAGGTGAAGCTGGACATCGAGCAACGGCCTGCCGTGCTGACCCCGCGCGAGGCCCACGCCCGCCAGAGCTACGTGCTGCCGCCGGTACACGTGACGCGTGGCGACGCCGCTGCCGCGCTGAAAGCCGCACCCCACACCCTCAGTGGCTCTTTTGAAGTGGGTGGCCAGGAACACTTCTACCTGGAAGGCCAGGTCGCGTACGCCGTGCCGCACGAGCAGCAGCAGTGGGTGGTGCACAGCAGCACCCAGCACCCCGGCGAGGTGCAGCACTGGGTGGCCCACGCCCTGGGGCTGCACGCCCACCGGGTGCGCGTGGAATGCCGGCGCATGGGCGGCGGCTTTGGCGGCAAGGAGACGCAGGCCGGGCACCTGGCGGTGTGGGCCGCCGTGGCCGCGCACGCCACCGGTCGCCCGGTCAAGCTGCGGCTGGACCGTGACGACGACTTCCTCATCACCGGCAAGCGGCACCCCTTCGCCTACGACTACACCGTTGGGTTCGACAGCGAAGGGCGTCTCTTGGGGCTGGACCTGACGATGCTGGCCAACTGCGGCTTCTCGGCCGACCTGTCGGGCCCGGTGGCCGACCGCGCCGTGTTCCACAGCGACAACGCCTACTTCCTGGAGCACGTGGCCATCCACAGTTTCCGCTGCAAGACCAACCTGCAAAGCGCCACCGCCTTCCGGGGTTTCGGCGGCCCGCAGGGCGTCATCGCCATCGAGACCATCCTGGGCGACATCGCCCGCCATCTGGGGCTGGACCCCCTCGCCGTGCGACTGCGCAACCTGTACAGCGACGCCCCCAC
>Ga0208242_100608_pt1 | contig 17126 bp, 13 predicted proteins | sample SubbioAug_CSW13A_FD_184825 | JGI IMG/M metagenome (GOLD analysis project Ga0208242, IMG submission 184825) | Serpentinite rock and fluid subsurface biosphere microbial communities from McLaughlin Reserve, California, USA - CR12Aug_CSW13A (SPAdes) | ecosystem: Environmental > Terrestrial > Deep... | reverse complement strand
GCCGACTGGTGGATCGCGCGCAACCCGCAGCGCGGCCTGGGAGTTGCGGCGGACCCCGACGTGCCCCGCCCGCCCGCGCGCCAGGCCCGGCGCGGCCAGAACGCCGACGCCTGCTACAACTCCAGCACCGTGCCGCACGACCGGCGCTGGCACCTGCCGCTGCCCGACCTCGACACCACCCGCGCCGACCTGGCCGACAGCCTGCGCGACACGCTGGACCGCCTGGCCGAGGCGCCCGAGACGGACCAGGGCCTGTACTTCTTCCGGCTGGCCCTGTTCCACGAAGACATGCACGCCGAAGCGGCGGTCTACATGGCCCAGACCCTGGGCTTCGACCCTGGCGACGCCAGCCATCCGAACCACGGGGCTGGTGCCCCCGCCACCCCCCTACCGCCCACGCTGCAGGTACCCGCCACCGCGTGGACGCTGGGCCACCGGGGCGCTGGTTTCGCCTTCGACAACGAATGCGGCAGCACCGAGGTTGCGGTGCCCGCGTTCGAGATCGATGCCGCCGCCGTCACCTGGGCGGCCTTTCTGCCTTTCGTGGAAAGCGGCGGCTACACCCAGCGCCGGTGCTGGAGCGACGCCGGCTGGGCCTGGCGCCAGGCCACCGGCGCCCAGGCCCCGCGCCACCTGCGCCGCGAACCGGGCGGCTGGGCGCAACAGGTGTTCGGCCGCTGGCAGCCGCTGGACGCATCGGCCCCGGCCTGCCACCTCAATGCCTTTGAAGCGCAGGCCTGGTGCGCCTGGGCCGGCCGCCGCCTGCCCACCGAAGGCGAATGGGAAGTGGCCGCGCACCAGCCTGGCTTTACCTGGGGCCAGGTGTGGGAATGGACCGCCAGCCCGTTCGCCCCCTTCCCCGGTTTCAGCGCCCACCCCTACCGCGACTACTCCCAACCGTGGTTCGACGGCCGCCCGGTGCTCAAGGGTGCCAGCAACGCCACCAACCCCCGGCTGCGGCACCGCCGCTACCGCAACTACTTCACGCCCGAGCGCAACGACATCTTCGCTGGACTGCGCACCGTGGCGCTGTAGCGCTCTTATCCGGGCGCGCGGCGGTCGTGTGCGCCAGGCCCTTCGGGGTTCTGCAAGTAGGCCACCAACTGCCGAGCCGGTACCGCCAGCGGTGCATCGCTGCGCCAGACCAGTGACCATTGCCGCTGAATCGGAAAACCATCGACCGGCAAGCGCACCCAAGGGGCCGCGGTGCCCTGGGTCCATGCGGGACCTGCGCCGGCTTCGATCGTCAGGGCCGAGATCACGGCCACCCCCAGGCCCGCACCGACCGCGTGCTTGATTGCCTCGTTGCTGCCCAGGCTCATGGCAATGCGCGGTGCAAAACCGTGATCGGCAAAGTGGCGTTCGGCCACCAGGCGCGTGCCACTGCCGGCTTCGCGCATCAGCCAGCGCTCCTGGCTCAAGGCAGTGAGCGCAATGGGCTGTGGGCTGCCCGCCAGCGGGTGGGTGCGCGGTGCAATCACTACCAAGGGGTTGTCCAGGAACGGCAGGCTGTTCAGCGGCAAGTCGGCGGGCGGGAGCATCATCACGGCCAGGTCATCGGCCTGGCGGTGCAGCCGGGCAATGACGCGGTCGCGGTTTTCTACCGCCAGGTCGATCTCGACACCAGGGTGCAAGGCGGCGAATGGCCCCAGCAGGTCGGGCACAAAGTACTCGGCGGTGGTCACTGCGGCAATGCGCAGGCGGCCGCGCAGCAGGCCGCGCAGGTCGCCCAGGCGGTCTTCAAAGCGCTGCCAGCAGGCCGCAATATCGGCCACGGTGATTTGCAGCGCTTCGCCCGCCGGCGTCAGGCGAAGACCCCGCCCCACAGGCTCGAACAAGGGCTCGCCCACCAGCGCAGCCAGTTCGCGCAGCTGCACGCTCACCGTAGGCTGGCTGACGTGCAATTCGCGCGCGGCCTGGGTGACCGACATCAGGCGCGCAGTGGCCTCGAAAGCGCGCAGCTGCTGGGGCGAAGTACGCAGCAAACGTTTGATGGCGGTAGGCATGGGCAACAACGGGAGAGGAACGCTTTATTCATAGATATTAATCTATGAAATTTATCAAAACAAAGTATTTTTCTTTATGTGTTGGCACCTCTACAGTCCACCCAACCACCACACCACCGAGGACAGCCCCATGAAAAACGATGCGCCCCAAGAACTGCTCATCCATGCCGACAACACCAACCTCGGCCAGCCCGACGTTCAGGTGCCGATCACGGTGGCCTACGGCGACGGCATCGGCCCCGAGATCATGGAAGCCACGCTCAAGGTGCTGGCGGCGGCGGGTGCGCGGATTGCGCCGGAAACCATCGACATTGGCGAACGCCTGTACCAGGCCGGCCACTCCAGCGGGATTGCCCCCGAGTCTTGGGACAGCCTGCGCCGCACCCGGGTGTTTCTGAAGGCGCCCATCACCACGCCCAGCGGCGGCGGCTACAAAAGCCTCAACGTGACCATCCGCAAGACCTTGGGCCTGTACGCCAACGTGCGCCCCTGCGTGAGTTACGCCCCGTTCGTGGCCACCCAGCACCCCAAGCTCGACCTGGTGATCGTGCGCGAAAACGAGGAGGACCTGTACGCCGGCATCGAGCACCGCCAGACCGACGAGGTGTTCCAGTGCCTCAAGCTCATCACGCGCCCGGGTTGCGAAAAAATCGTGCGCTACGCCTTCGAGTACGCGCGGGCCAATGGCCGCAAAAAGGTCACCTGCATGACCAAAGACAACATCATGAAAATGACCGATGGCCTATTCCATCGCGTTTTCGACGAAATTCGCGCCGAATACCCGGAAATCGACACCGATCACATGATCATCGACATCGGCGCAGCCCGTCTGGCCACCCGGCCCGAGTTGTTTGACGTGATCGTCACCCCCAACCTGTACGGTGACATCCTGAGCGACATCGCGGCCGAGATGACGGGCAGCGTGGGCCTGGCGGGCAGTGCCAACATCGGTGAACACGTGGCCATGTTCGAGGCCATCCACGGCAGCGCCCCCGACATCGCGGGCCAGGGCATCGCCAACCCCAGCGGGCTGCTGCTGGGCGCCGTGATGATGCTGGTGCACATTGGCCAGCCCGAGGTGGCGGCCCGGATACACAACGCTTGGCTGTGCACGCTGGAGGACGGGGTGACCACCGCCGACCTGCAAGCCCCGGCGGCAGGCGCTGGCGCCACCGCTGAACCGGCGCACCCGCGCCTGGGCACCCAGGCGTTTGCCGAGGCGGTGATCGAGCGCCTGGGCCGCCTGCCGCAAACCCTCAAGCCCGTGACCTACCAGCAGGCGCCCGCACCCCGGGCGCTGGAAGTGGCCCCGCCGCTGTACGTTCGGGCGCCCGCGGCTCGCAAAACCCTGGTGGGGGTCGACGTGTTCATCCACCAGTCGGCCCTGAGCGCCGAGGCGCTGGCACAACGGCTGCAGGTGGGCAACACACCGGCTCTGGCCTTGCAGATGATCACCAACCGGGGGGTCAAGGTGTGGCCGGACGGGTTTCCCGAGACCTTCTGCACCGACCATTGGCGCTGCCGCTTTGCGGTCACTGCCACCGAAGGCACCATCACACACCGCGAGATCGTCGCGCTGCTGGGGACCCTCACCGACGCAGGGGTGGACGTGATCAAGACGGAAAACCTATGCGCCTTCGACGGTGTGAGCGGCTACGCCCTGGGCCAGGGGCAGTGACACGGGCGCCGGGGGTCACACCCCCGCCCAGAAGACGCTGAACCAACCCTGCGGATCGGTCCAGTGCCGCGGGGTGGCAAAGCCCGCCTCGCGCAACAAGGCCTCGAACGCCTCGGGCGTCCACTTGTACGAGTTTTCGGTGTGGATGCGCTCGCCATCGGCAAAGTGGCGCTCGCCACCGGGCCAGCGCACCGTCTGTGCGCCATCGGCTTCCAGGTGCATCTCGATGCGCGATGCGCCCCCGTTGAAGTGCGCCACGTGGCGCCAGCGCCGGGGCGCGAAATCGGTACCGAGCAAGCGGTTCACGTGCAGCAGCAGGTTGCGGTTGAAGACCGCCGTCACCCCCAGCGCGTCGTCGTAGGCCGGCTCCAGCACTTCCAACGGCTTCACCCGGTCCACCCCGATCAACAGCCCGCCGCCCGGCCCGCCTTCGCGGCACAGCGCCCGCGCCTGCCGCAACAGGCGCAAAGCCTCCGGCGGGGAGAAGTTGCCAATGCTGGAGCCTGGGTAGAACACGCAGCGCGGCGCCTGCGCCAGGCCATGGCCGGCCAGCCAGGTCCGCACCTCGGCGGGCAAGGCCAGGTCGGCCGAAAAGTCCAGCCCCAGCCCCAGCATCGGGCGCTGCGGGTGCTCGCCCTGCAGGCGCACCAGCGTCTCGCGCAGGTAGTCCACCGAAATGTCCACCGCCACGTAAGCCGCGGGCTGCAGCACCGGGAACAGCCGGGCCGCCTTGCTGCAACACCCCGCCCCCAGGTCCACCATCACCGCCCCGGCCGGCACCTGCGCCGCCATGGCCGCGGCGTGCTGCGCGAACACCCCCGCTTCGGTGCGGGTGGGGTAGTACTCGGGCAACGCGGTGATGGCGTCGAACAGGCGCGAACCCAGCGGGTCGTAGAAGAATTTGGGCGCCACCTGGGCCGGCCGCCCCGTCAGCCCTTGGGCCAGTTCGGCGCGCACGGCGGCCTGGTCTTCCTCGTAGCACTGGACAAAGTGGGGCTGGGGCATGAAACGCTTTATAACGTGAACCCGTACCGGCAGGCCAGCCCAGACCGCAGATGGGGCCTTGCGCTTGCCCCCATGGCCGGCAAATCCGGCCAGACCGGGTTCTAATACGGGCATCCCTCTTTACCGGATACTTTCATGCCCACCACTCGCCGCACATTCAGCGCACTTTTGACCTGCGCCGCACTCGGCCTCGGCACCCTTGCCCAGGCCCAAACCGTTTTCCGGGTGACCACCATCCCCGAAGAAGCCGCCACCGAACAGGTGCGCAAGTTCACCCCGCTGGCCGCCTACCTGGAAAAGGCACTGGGCCTGAAGGTGGAGTTCACCCCGGTCAACGATTACCCGGCCGCCGTCGAAGCGCTGGTCAACAAGAAGGTCGATCTCGTCTGGTTCGGGGGTTTCACCCACGTGCAGGCCAACATCCGCTCGGGCGGCAAGATCGTGCCGCTGGCCCAGCGCGAGGAAGACACCAAGTTCCAGTCGGTGTTCATCGCCAAGACCGACTCCGGCATCAAGACCCTGGCCGACATGAAGGGCAAGCAGGTCAGCTTCGGTTCGCAAAGCTCCACCAGCGGCCACCTGATGCCGCGCAGCTTCCTGCTGGCCGCCAACATCAACCCCGAGAAGGACTTCCGCCGCATCGCCTACAGCGGCGCGCACGACGCGACCATCGCCTCGGTGGTCAGTGGCAAGGTGGACGCCGCCGCGCTCGACATCACCGTGTGGCGCAAGTTCGTGGGCGAGAACAAGGTCGACACCAAAGCGGTCGACGTGTTCTACACCACGCCGGGCTACTTCAACTACAACTGGTCGGTGCACGCCGACATGCCGGCGGCGCTGCAGGCCAAGGTGAAGGCCGCGCTGCTGGCGCTGGACCCGGCCAACCCGGAACACGCCGAGATCCTGCGCCTGAACCGCGCCAGCCGCTACATCGCCACCCAGCCCGAGAACTACAAGGGCCTGGAAGCGGCGGCCCGCAGCGCCGGCCTGCTCTGACACCGGGGCGCCACCCTTGAAGCTCGAACTTCAGGCCCTGTCGGCCCGGCACCCGGCGGCACGGCCGGGCGCCGCACCGGCGCTGCGCTCACTGACGCTGGCGGTGGCCCCGGGCGAGCAGGTGGCCATCATCGGCCCGTCGGGCGCCGGCAAGACCACGCTGCTGCAGGTGCTGGCGTGCGCCCTGCCGCCTTCGGCCGGCCACCTGCGGCTCGACGGCACGGCCCCCTGGCAACTGCCCCGGCGCGCGCTGCAACGCCTGCGCGGGCGGCTGTTCCTGGCCCCGCAGGTACCGCCGCTGCCGCCGCGCCAGCGCGTGGTCACGGCCGTGCTGGCCGGCCAACTGCCGCGCCTGGGGCTGCTGGCCAGCGTGCGATCGCTGTTCTACCCGGCCGACATCCCCGGTGCCCACGCGGCGCTGGACCGCCTGGACCTGGCCGACAAGCTGTTCGAGCGGGTGGACCGCCTGTCGGGCGGTGAACGGCAGCGGGTAGGCCTGGCGCGCGCGCTGGTGGCCCTGCAGGCCCTGCCAGGCCGCACGGACGCTGGCGCCCGCCTGCTGCTGGTGGACGAACCCCTGTCGGCACTGGACCCGACCCGCGCTCGCCAGGCCATCGACACCCTGGTCACCGCGGCGCGAGACCACGCCACCACCCTGGTGGCCACCCTGCACCAGGTGGACGTGGCGCTGGCCCACTTCCCGCGCATCGTCGGCCTGCGCGACGGGGCGCTGGCCTTCGACCTGCCCGCCGCCGAGGTGACGCGCGAACGCCTGGCACGGCTGTACGAACAGCACGAGCACGAACTGCGCGGCGAGGCACCGCCGCCCGAGGTGGCCGCCAGTGGGCCACCCCCCGTGGTGATGCACTGCCGGTGAACATGCGCCCCACCGCACCGCTTCGCGCCCAGCCCGCCCCCACACGCGACCCGGCATGGCAGGGCCGCCTCTTCTGGACCGTGGCCCTGGCCGTGCTGCTGTGGCCCCTGGCCGTGGCCACCGAATTCCGCCCCTGGGTGCTGCTGGAGCCCGACAACCTGAAGGTGACCGGCCAGTTTCTGGGCAGCTTCTGGCCGCTGGCGCACGACGCCGAATTCCTGGCCATGGTGGCGCGCGAAACCTGGCGCACCGTGGCCATGGCCACCGCCGGCGTGACGCTGGCGCTGGGGGTGGCCATTCCGCTGACGGTCCTCAACACCCGCGTGCTGTCCATCTCGGCGCTGTCCGGGCGCATGGCGCGCGGGCCTTTCTGGGTGCGGCAGGGCATCCGCTGGCTGCTGATCGTGCTGCGCAGCATTCCGGAACTGGTGTGGGCGCTGGTGTTCGTGCGCGTGGTCGGCCTGGGGCCCACCGCCGGGGTGCTGGCCATTGCCCTGACCTATGGCGGCATGCTGGGCAAGGTGTACGGCGAAATCCTGGAAAGCGGCGACGCCCACCCCACCGAAACCCTGCTGCGCAACGGCGGCTCGCGCCTGCAGGCGTTTGCCTACGGCCTGCTGCCGGCCAACGCGGCCGAGCTGACCAGCTACACCGTCTACCGCTGGGAATGCGCGATCCGCTCGTCGGTGGTGCTGGGCTTTGTGGGCGCAGGCGGGCTGGGCCAGCAACTGGACAACTCGATGAAGATGTTCGAGGGCGGCGAAGTGGCCACCATGCTGCTGGTGTTCATGGCGCTGGTGGCGCTGGCCGACCGGGTCAGCGCGTGGCTGCGAAAGGCGCTGGGATGAGCACCCCGCAACCGACCGCCCCCAAGCCCCAGGCGGCCAACCCACCCTACCGCCTGCCACCGCGCCTGTTCAACGCGCGCTGCGCCGCCTGCTGGTTCACGCTGGGCATCGTGGTGCTGGTGGTGGCCAGTTTCTGGTCGCTGGACCTGCAGTGGGCGGCGTTCTTCTCGCGCGAGGCGCTGGGCAGCATGGGGCGCTTCGTGGGCGAATTCTTTCCGCCCGACACCTCGCCCGAGTTCCTGCGCAAGGTGGCCGTGGGCGCCTGGGAAACGCTGGCCATGTCGGCGCTGGGCACCGGGCTCGCGGCCGTGGCCGGGCTGGCCCTGGCCTTGCCGGCCAGCCGCCTGCACGAGGGCGATGCGGCCCGCGCCCGCTCGCTGACGCGCCTGCTGTTGAACGCGCTGCGCAGCATCCCGGAGCTGGTGTGGGCGGCGCTGCTGCTGATTTCGGCCGGGCTGGGGCCGTTCGCGGGCACGCTGGCGCTGGCCTTGCACACCACCGGCGTGCTGGGCCGGCTGTTTGCCGAGGCGATCGAGAACGCCCCGCCCGGGCCGGGCACCGCGCTGCGCACCCACGGTGTGGACAACGGGCGCGTGTTCCTCTACGCCACGCTGCCGCAGGTGCTGCCGCAGCTCATGAGCTACACCCTCTACCGCTGGGAAAACAACATCCGCGCGGCCGCCGTGCTGGGTGTGGTGGGTGCGGGTGGGCTGGGCCAGCTGCTGGCCTTCCACATGGGTCTGTTCCAGATGAACAAGACCGCCACCGTCCTGGGCGCCATGCTGCTGATGGTGGCCGTGGTGGACGCCGGCAGCCACGCCGCGCGGCGCTGGCTGACGCGCTGAAGCGCCCTTTCAGGTCAGCGGGGTTGCAGGGTGGCCAGCAGCAATTCCGCCCCCCGGCCGGCGCGGGCCAGCAGTTGGCCATTCGGGTTCACCACCGTGCTCCTGCCCCCGTAGGCCAAGCCGGGCGACAGGCCGGTTTCGGCCCCGCAGGCGTTGGCGTACACCAGGTACACGCCGTGCGCGCCGGCGTACCGGGGCAACAGCACCTGCTGAACCTCGTCGTACTCGGGCATGTTGGCGGTGGGCACCAACAACGCGTCGGCACCGGCTTCGGCCAACGCCTGCACCGATTCGGCAGACTCCACGTCGTAGCAGATCAACAGCCCCAGGCACCAGCCCCGGTAGCGGAACGTGCAGGGCCCCGCGGGGCCGGCGGTGAAGCGTTCGGCGTCCACCGCACCAAACAGCCGCACCTTGCGGTAGTTCGCCAGCGGCACCCCGTCGGGGCCGATGGCCTGGGCCGCGTTGTAGGGGCGCTGGCCGGCGGGCGCGGTGTGCGGGTAGCCGAACACCACGGCCAAGCCGTGGTGCTGGGCAATGGCGGCCACCGCCTGGGCCCAGGGGCCGTCGGCGGGCTGCGCCACAGCGCAGAGCCAGTCGGGGTCGCGGTGGTAGCCGGTCAGCGCCATCTCGGGCGTCACCAGCAGGTGCGCGCCGGCCGCGCGGGCCTGGGCCGCGGCGGCGTCCAGGCCCGCCAGGGTCTGGGTCAGCGCCGGCGGGCTGGGCACGGGCGCCGTGCCTTCGGCGTACGGGGTTTGCCACAGGGCCACGGTCAGGGCTTGCATGCGCACAGTGTGCACCGCCATGGCGCGCCCCTCAATCCGGCAGGGCCACGGGCCCGATCTGCGGGTACAGGTCGCCCGGGCCGGGGTTGCCCGGTACGCTGCAGCCGCCCAGGTGGCGCACGATCCCCCACACGGCGTTGAGCGAGGTCTGCACCGCGCCTTCCACCCAGGCGGGCGTGAAGGAAATGTCGTCCCCCGCCAGGAAGATGCCGCGCTCGGCGGCGGGCAGGCCGTCTTGTATGAAATGGCCGTACATGCGGTGGTTGTAGCGGTAGTGGCCCGGCAGCGCGCCCTTGAAGGCGCCGAGGAAGTGGGGGTCGGCCTCCCACGACACGGTGATGGGGTCGCCGATGATGTGGCTGGCGATGTCCACGTCGGGGTAGATCTTCCTGAGCGCGGCCAGGGCGAGTTGCACGCGCTTTTCGGGCGACTGCGGCAACATCTTGAGCGCGTCGCTCATCCACGCGTAGCTCAGGCAGATGACGCCGGGCTGGTCGGGGCCGTTGTCGAACAGGTAGGTGCCGCGCGTGAGCCGGTCGGTGAGGGTCATGCTCATGCGGTCACGGCCGGTGGCGGGATCCACGTCTTTCCAGAAGGGGCGGTCCACCATCACGAAGGTCTTGGACGACTGCATGTAGCGCGTGCGGTCCAGCGCCATCCACATCTTTTGCGAGAACAGGGCCTCGTCGCAGTCGATCTGCGTGGTGAGCAGCCAGCTCTGGCAGGTGACCAGAGCCGCCTCGTAATGGCGCGTGGTGCCCCAAGCGTCGGTGATGGCCAGGCGCCCGTCGGCCGCGCGGGCGATGGCGCGCACGCCGGGGCGCGGCCCGCCCTGGTGCAGGGCTGACAGGGTGGTGCCCGCAGGCCAATGCTTCAGCTGCGCTGGCGCCAGGTCCCACAGGCCCAGCGGCACCTGCTGCGCGCCGCCCACGATGAGGTGCTGGTCTTCGTCGCAGCCGGTGAGCACCACGCGCAGGATCTCCAGCATGGTGTTGGGGAAGTCCGAGTCCCAGCCGCCGGTGCCAAATCCCACCTGGCCGAACACCTCCCGGTGGCGGAAGGACAAGCGCGCGAACGCGGGCGACTGGGCCACGAAGTCGTAGAAGGTGCGGTCGTCCCACAGGGGCACCAGTTGGTCCCACAGGGCCTTGAGGCGCGGCACGTCGCGCTGGCGCAGGGCCTGTTGCAAGTCACCAAAACCTGCCCCGGTTTCCAGGGCCTCAGCCCAGGCCTCGGCCACCTCGCGGAACAGCGGCGGCAGGTCGTCCAGGGTGCGGGCGTAGTGTGTCTGGCCTTCCAGGTCGATGACGGTGCTGCCTGCCGCCGGGGTGAGCGGGTTGGGGAAGGGCTGCGTCTGCAGGCCCAGCTGGTGGACGTAATGGAAGAAGGCGGTGGACGAGCGCGGGAAGCGCATGCCGCCAAGTTCGGCCACCACGCCACGCCCGCCCTCGAAGGCTTGCGAACGCAGCCGCCCGCCCATGCGGGAGGCCTCGTACACCACGGGTTTGAGGCCGAGCTTCATCAACTCGAAGGCCGCCACCATGCCCGCCATGCCACCGCCGACGATGGCGACCTCGGTACCCAGGCGGCTGGCAGGCAGTTGGCCCAGGCCAGCGGGCGAAGCCAGCCAGTCGTCGTAGGCAAAGGGGAAGTCCGGGCCGAAGATGGTGACGGGCGCGTCGGCGGGGCGCAGGGGGGGGGCCGGGATCATGGCAGTCCCCGTTCAGAACAGGCTGGCCAGCAACACCGCGGCCGTGCCCCACATCATGAGGGCGACCATGCCGTCCAGCGCACGCCAGACCTTGAGCGAATTCAAGCGACGGCCCAGCCAGAACGCCGCACCGCCCAGCAGCACGAACCACACCAGCGACCCGGCCGCCGCGCCCAGGCCGAACACGGTGCTGCCCTGCCCGTAGGCCAGGGACGCGGTGCCGATGAGCACCGCCGTGTCCAGCCAGGCGTGGGGGTTGAGCCAGGAAAACGCCAAGGCAGACAGCACGGCCTGGCGGCGGGTCAGGGACGCAGGCACTTTCGTGGTGGCCTGGGCCGCGTCCGCCACCGCCGGTGACGTGACGGGCAAGGCCTGCACCGGCCGGCGAAAGCGCTGGAACGCCTGCCAGCCATACACCCCCAGGAACAGCACGCCAGCCCCAATGAGCGCACCCTGCAGCTTGTCGGACAGCCCGCCCAGCTGGGCCAGCCCCAGCACGCCCAGGCCGATCAGGACCACATCTCCCAAGGCACAGACCGCCACCGTCAACGCCAGGTGCTGGCGCTGCAGGCCCATGCGCAGCACGTGTGCGTTCTGCGGGCCGATGGCCATGATCAGCGACAGGCTCAGCACCATGCCGGCGGTGAAGGTGGGCAATGCAGGGAAGGCAAGCGTCACGGGAAAGCTCCAGGGGGCGAATGAACGTTACCGCAGTGTGCCGGCGCAGCCGATGGAATTAAACTGTATTGACTAAATATCGAATCACTCAATTTTTTCTTGACTGATGCTCGACGCCCGCCAACTCGAAACCCTGGCCGCCGTGGTCGAACATGGCGGCTTCGGGCCAGCGGCCCAGGCCCTGTCCCTCACGCTGGCGGCGGTGTCGCTGCGCATCAAGTCGCTGGAGGCCACGCTGGGCCAGCGCCTGCTGGTGCGCGGCAAAACCGTGCGGGCCACGCCGGCCGGCCAGGCCCTGCTGGCCCACGCCAAGCAGGTGCAGCTGATGGAGGCCGACCTGCTGCAGCAGCTCTCGGGCGGCCAGGGCCAGCGCTGGCACACCCTGTCGGTGGCCATCAACGCCGACTCGGTGGCCACCTGGTTCCTGCCCGGCGTGGCCCCGCTGCTGGCGCGCCACCGGCTGCTGCTCGACATCACCATCGACGACCAGGACCACACCCACGACGCGCTGAAAAGCGGCGCCGTGAGCGGCTGCGTCACCACCCTGGCCGAACCCATGCGCGGCTGCGTGGCCGAACCGTTGGGCGTGATGCGCTACCGCTGCGTGGCCACCGAGGCGGTGGCGCAGCGCTGCCGCACCCCGGCCGGCAACGTCTCGCCACACCGCCTGCTGGCCCTGCCGGCGGTCATCTTCAACCGCAAGGACGCCCTGCAGGACACCTTCCTGGCCCAGCATTTCGGGCTGCACCAGCCCCAATACCCGAAACACTTCGCCCCCGCGGTGGACGGGTTCGAATCGGCCATCGAGCTGGGGCTCGGCTGGGGCATGGTGCCGGACCAGCAACTGGCCCGGCGCACCGGCCGGGTGCCGCTGGTGGAAGTGCTCCCCGGCGCCGCGGTGAACGTGGCGCTCTACTGGCAGCACTGGGCACGTGAGCCGCTGTCGGCGCAGCGCCTGACCGCGGCCGTCAAGGCCGCCGCCCGGGGGCAGCTGGCGCCCTTGCCCGGCTAGCCCGGGGCGTGTTCACTGCGCATCGATTTTCACGTAGCGGCCATCGCGGATTTCGGTGAAGAACACCTTGCGCTGGGTGTCGCCGTTGGCATCGAAGGCAATGGTCTGCTGCAAGCCCGGGTAGGGACCGCTGCGCAGCGCCGCCTGCTTGACGGTCTCGCCCTCGCGGCGGTTTTTCAGGGCCGTCAGCACCACCGTGGCCGCGTCGTAGGCCGACACCGAGCTGTAGCCCGGTGGGCGCTGGAAGCGCTTGTAGTACGCGTCGCTGAATTCCTTGAACCGTGCGCTCGTGTCGTCACGGTCGTAGTTCTGCACAATCACCAGGCCCTGCACCACCTCGCCCCCCAGCTCGATGAGCTGCTCGGTCGCGGCCCACTCGGCCGCCGCGATGGGCAACGCCGGCGCCTGGGCACGGGCTTGCTGGGCCAGCCGCGCCACGTCCAGCGCGCCCGAGATGAACAGCAACCCGTCGGGCTGGGCCGCCAGCATCTGGCGGATCACGCCGGCAAAGTCCGCCTTCTCGTCCGACTCATAGGGCACCGCGGCGGCCAGGTCGCGGCCGGCATCGGCCACGGCGGCGCGAAACTCGCCGAGCCACGACTCGGTGAAGTTGCGGTTGCGCATGTCGTAGGCCACGGCAATGCGCTGCTGCCCCAGTTGCCCGAGCACGCGGGCGTAGTCGCGTGCGTTGTCGCGCGTGGTGCGGTTGATGCGGAACAGGTTGTCGTCCCGGCCATAAAAGTCCATCGAGGTGATGGTGGGGCTGACCTGGAAGATGCCCGCCTGGCCGGTGATGGGCACGATGACCTTGGCCATGCTGCTGGTGAAGGGGCCGATGACCGCCTCCACCTTGGCCTCCACCAGGGCCTTGGCCGAGGCCTCCGCCACGTCCTTGTTCTGCGCGTCGTCCTTGGCCACCAGCTCCACCGGCCGGCCGTCCAGGCCGCCGCCGCGGTTGAACTGCTCCACCGCCAGCATCACCCCATTGAGGCCAGACTGCCCGTTGTCGGAGTTGCGGTCCGTCAAACCACCAATAAACCCTATCTGCACCGGGGGCTTGGGGCCGCAGCCCGCCAGCGCCACAGCCATCAATCCCGCGGTGATCAAGTGATGAATACGCATCTGTTGATTCTGACACAGCACCCACACTGAAATGCGGCATTTGCGCTCATTCACCGCAGGCATTCGCGCCTGTGAATGCGAGAATCATTGCCCATGAACCCGGCCACGCCCCCACCGAATCCCGCCCCGGTCTGGCTGGCCGGTTGGCGCGAGCGTTGGGCCAGCTCGCTGCGGTTCCGGCTGCTGGCCCTGGGCCTGATGCCACTGCTCGTGGCCTTTCCGGTGGTGATCGCGGTGCTGGTGTTTGTGGGCGGCGACCGCACCCACGCCCTGCTCACCGCCAACCTGCGCAGCAACCTGGCCGGCAGCACCAACCACCTGGAGCAGGCCAAAACCGAAGCGCGTGTGCGGCTCTCGCAGCTGGTGCGTTCGCAGCGCCTGGTGGATGCGATCAAAAGCGGGGCCGACCGTGCGGACATCGACACCCTGCTGCAGACCGCAGCCGAAAACAGCGGCCTGGACTACCTGGTGGCCGCCACCGCAAACGGCCAGGTGATTGCGGCCAGCCGCCCCGTGGCCACAGGCACCCAGCTGCCAGACACCTATGTGGTGCGGCAAGCCCGCATCGGTGTGGCCAATTCCGCCTACGAACGGCTGGACTGGCAGCAGATGGCCGCGCTGGCGCCCGACCTTCAGGGCCAGCCAGGGGCCGACGGGCCTGCCGCGGTGCTGCTCATCAATGCCGCCGCCCACTTCCCGCTGGCAGTGACCATGCCCGACGCCATCTTGGTCGGCGGTCTGGTGCTCAACCAGAACACCTCGCTCATCGGGCACATGCGCGAAGTCATCTACCCGGTGGGCACCCTGCCAGAAGGGCAGGAAGGCCTGAACCGCATCTTTCTGGGTGAGCTTCCGGTGGCCAGCAGCCAGGCCATGGTTGGCCCGATCGCCGGTGCACTCGACGCCCAGGCCCCTGCCGCTGTGGCCGAGCAGGTGCTGCAGCGAGGCCAGCCGTGGCTGGGCGTCCACGCGGTGGGCGACGCGCGGTACCGCATGGGCTATGCCCCACTGGTCGATGGCGACGGCCAGCGCGTGGGAATGATCAACGCGGGCTTCCCCGACGCGCCGTACCAGCGCATGGCCCTGGTCCTGCTGGGCACGGTATCGGCCCTGCTGGCGCTGACGATGCTGGCCATCTCGGCCCTGTTCCTGCGCACCGGGCGCGAAATTGCCTCGCGCCTGCGTGCGGTGGAAGACACCATGAACCGGGTGCACCACGGCGAGCGCTCGGCGCGCGTGGCACGGTCGTTACCGCCCGACGAACTGGACCGCCTGGGCCAGGCCTTCAACAGCCTGCTCGACACGATCGCTGCCCAGGAGGCCCGGCAACGCGCCGCGCAGCAGATGGTGGAGCAGCGCACGGTGGAGCTGGCGGCCGCCAACGCCGCCAAAAGCGAATTCCTGGCCAACATGAGCCACGAAATCCGCACGCCGATGAACGCGGTCCTGGGTTTGACGCAACTGGTGCTCGACAGCGAGCTCAAGCCGGCCCAGCGCGCCCACCTCGACAAAGCCTACCAGGCCGCCACCGCGCTGCTCGGGATCCTCAACGACGTGCTCGATTACTCCAAGATCGAAGCCGGCCACCTGCAGATCGAGTCGGTGCCGCTGCACCTTCCACAGGTGTTGGCGCAAAGCGTGGGCCTGTTCGAGACCCGGGCGGCAGAAAAAGGCCTGCAGCTGACCTGGCAGATCGCGGCCCAGGTACCGCACACCCTGCACGGCGACCCGCTGCGGCTGGGCCAGGTGCTCATCAACCTGGTGGGCAACGCCGTCAAGTTCACCGACCATGGCGGTGTGCACGTCGCGGTGGACTGCCTGGGGTGTGACGGCAACGACGTGCAGCTGCGGTTTTCGGTGCAGGACTCGGGCATTGGCCTGACTCCCGAGCAGGCCCGCGGCGTGTTCGGTGCGTTCCAGCAGGCCGACGCCTCCACCACGCGGCGCTACGGCGGCACCGGCCTGGGCTTGAGCATCAGCAAACGGCTGGTGGAGCTGATGGGCGGCCACATCGGCGTGGACAGCGCCCCCGGCCAGGGCAGCACCTTCTGGTTCACTGCGCGGCTGGCACAAAGCCAGGCGCCGCGCGAGCAAGCCGCCACCGCCATGCCCGAGGAACGGCCACTGAGCGAACTGGCCCGGCTCACCCAGCCAGTGCGCGGGGCCAAGGTCCTGCTGGTCGATGACAACCCGACCAACCTGCTGGTGGCGCGCGAATTCCTGGAGAAGCTGGGCTGCGAGGTGGTGACAGCCGATCACGGCCAGGCCGCCGTGGACCGGGTGGGGCAGCAGGCGTTGGACCTGGTGCTGATGGACCTGCACATGAACGGCATGGACGGCCTCGCCGCCGCGCGCGCCATCCGGGCTTTGCCGCAAGGCGAAACACTGCCCATCGTGGCCTTGTCCGCCGCCGCCCTGCCACGCGACATCGAAGCCAGCACCCAGGCCGGCATGAACGGCCACCTGGCCAAACCCGTCTCGGCACAGGCGCTGGCCGACTGCCTGCTGCGCTGGGTGGCTCCCCGGCATGCGGCACCGCCTCTCCCCGGGCCAGATACCGGCGCACCGCCCGCCACCGCGCCGCTGCGCACCATCGCCCTCGACACCCTGAGGGCCGACCTGGCGCAGCTCGATGCCTGGCTGGCCTCCGGCAGCAGCCGCGCCTTTGCCCTGAGTGAGCAACTCACCGACCGCCTGCACGGCAGCACGCTCCAGCCGCTGTACGCCCACGTCCAGCAGGCCATCGACCGGTTCGACTTCAAATCCGCCCGGCAACACCTGCTGGCACTGCAACAGACCACCCCATGAGCCCAGCCCCCGTCCTCCCCGCGGCACGCCCGAGCGTGTTCATCGTCGACGACACGCCCACCAACATCCAGGTCCTCATCAGCCTGCTGGAGGACGAGTGTGAGCTGCGGTTCTCCACCTCCGGGCCCGACGCGCTGGAGATGCTGCACCAGGGGCCGCTGCCCGACCTGTTGCTGCTGGACGTGATGATGCCCGGCATGGACGGCTACGAGGTGTTCGAGGCACTGAAAGCCAACCCCGCGACCCGTTCGCTGCCGGTGCTGTTCGTCACCGCCAAAACCGATCCCGCCAGCGAATCGCGCGCGTTCGCCGCCGGCGCGGTGGACTTCATCCACAAGCCCTTCAACCACGACGTGGTCCGCGCGCGGGTCCGCCTGCAACTCCAGCTGCAAGCCGCGCACCGCGAACTGCAGCGGCACCGCGACCACCTCGAGGAGCTGGTGGAGGCCCGCACCCGCGAGCTGGCCGCCGCCCGCGATGCCGCCGAAAGCGCCAACCGCGCCAAGAGCGCGTTCCTGGCCAACATGAGCCATGAGCTGCGCACCCCGCTCAACCACATCCTCGGGTTTGCGTCGCTGCTCGAGGACATGGTGCATGAACCCGACAGCCAGGCCATGCTCCGGGGCATCCTCCAGTCGGGCCAGCACCTGCTGGAACTGGTGAGGAGCGTGCTGGACCTCTCGCGCGCCGAGGCCGACCAGATCACCCTGGCCGAGATCGACTTCGACCTGGCAGGACTGCTGGAACACACCCTG
>Ga0208242_100607_pt1 | contig 17132 bp, 12 predicted proteins | sample SubbioAug_CSW13A_FD_184825 | JGI IMG/M metagenome (GOLD analysis project Ga0208242, IMG submission 184825) | Serpentinite rock and fluid subsurface biosphere microbial communities from McLaughlin Reserve, California, USA - CR12Aug_CSW13A (SPAdes) | ecosystem: Environmental > Terrestrial > Deep... | reverse complement strand
GCGGGGTCGACCAAGGCGTTGAGATTGATGCGCTTGAGGTACTTGCCAATCAGGGCCAAGCCAGCGTGCTGGCTCAAGTCGTAGGGCAGTTGTTTGATGACAAAATCGGGCATGGGGGCTTCACCTTCAGGGTGAAGCCAACTTGGGGTCTAGAATGTTGATTTCAATAGGGAATCAGCAGTATTTTTGGTGCGGGGTCACGGATTCAGGTTAAAGAATTCTTTAATGTGAAATCCACTCATCCACGTAGGCTTTAACAACCATGCGCCAAACCGGCACTTACGCCATTTCCACCACCCTCGGCGAGGCTGTCAACGCCTTTGTGCCGCACCCACTGCCACCGGCCAACCCCGATTTGGCTGCCACGGCGTGGGTGGGCAACCACCCGGCCGAACTGGCGTTGGCGCGTCTGTCTGGCGTGTCGGGGCTGGTGCCATCGCTGGACTGGTTGATTTACAGCGCCATCCGCAAAGAGGCGTTACTGACCTCCCAAATCGAAGGCACCCAAGCCACCCTGACCGATTTGTTCGACAAAGAAGCGGGCTTGATGGTGTCCAACGCCGACGATGTGGAGGAAGTCACCAACTACCTGCGCGCCTTCCGGTTTGTCAGCGAGCAACTCCACGACCCCAAGGGTTTGCCCATCAGCGTTCGGCTGTTGTGCCAAGCGCACCAGCACTTGCTCGATGGCGTGCGCGGTGCAGGCAAGCAACCCGGTGAACTGCGCAAGTCTCAAAACTGGATTGGCGGCACCCGCCCCGGCAATGCGGCGTTTGTACCGCCGCCGCCAGAACACGTCGCGCCCTTGCTGGCCGATTTGGAGCGTTTCATCCACGACCCGCAACCTGCACTGCCCCCGTTGGTGCGCATTGCACTGGTGCATGCCCAGTTTGAAACCATCCACCCTTTTCTGGATGGCAATGGACGCATTGGCCGCTTGCTGATTGCCGCTTTGCTGGAGGAATGGGGCTTGTTGCCCCAGCCACTGATGTACCTGAGCGCGTACCTCAAGCAGCACCAATCGGAGTATTACCGCCGCTTGTCAGCGATTCGCACCAATGGGGATTGGGAAGGCTGGGTGGCCTTTTTTATTGAAGGCGTGGAAATGGCGGCCACACAAGCCGAGCGCGGTATTGTGACGCTGGCCAGCCAGGTGGCCAGCGACCGGCGGCGCTTATTGGAGTCGCCCAAAGCCGGGCCTATGAGCTACCGACTTTTTGAAACGCTGCCCATGATGCCGCGCTTCACCATTGAAATGGTGCGTCAGCGCCTGGAGACCAGTTTTCCGACCGCAACCGCTGCTGTGAACTTGCTCGAAAGCCTGGGCATCATCAAAGAGCTGACCGGCCAAAAAAAGAACCGCAGCTACAGTTACCAAGCCTACATTGATTTGATGTCGCAATGACCGAAGACCAACTCGAACAGGAAACCCTGGGCTGGCTGGCCGAGTTGGGCTATGCGGTGCACAGTGGCTACGACATCGGGCACGACGGCCCCAACCCCCAGCGGGCCAACTACCGCCAGGTGGTGCTGCCGTTTCGCCTACGCGAAGCCCTCCAGCGCCTGAACCCCAACATCCCCACCGGTGCCCGCGAAGACGCCCTGCAGCGGGTGCTGGACTTGGGGGTGCCAGCCCTGCTGTCAGCCAACCGCGCCTTCCACAAGCTGCTGGTGGGTGGTGTGCCGGTGCAGTACCAGAAGGACGGCGAAACCGTGGGCGATTTCGTGCGCCTGGTCGATTGGGCTGAGCCATCGCGCAACGAATTCTGGGCCGTCAACCAGTTCACCATCAAAGGCCCGCACCACACCCGCCGGCCCGATATCATCCTGTTTGTCAACGGCCTGCCGCTGGTGCTGATCGAGCTGAAAAACCCTGCCGACGGGAACGCAGACATCGGACGAGCCTACGACCAGATTCAGACCTACAAGGAACAAATCCCCGACGTGTTCCAGTACAACGAAGTATTGGTAATTTCGGATGGGACGGACGCCCGACTGGGCAGCCTGTCGGCCAACGCCGAGCGCTTCTTGCAGTGGCGCACCATCGACGGCGTGAACCTGGACCCGCTGGGCGAGTTCAATGAGCTGCAAACCCTGGTGCGCGGCGCGCTGGCCCCGGCCACCCTGCTGGACTACCTGCGTTATTTTGTCCTGTTCGAGGACGACGGCCGGCTGGTCAAGAAGGTGGCGGGCTACCACCAGTACCACGCGGTGCGAGCGGCCATCGGCCATGTAGTCGCGGCCTCCCGCCCAGACGGTGCCGCCAACCAGCGAGGGAAGGGCGGGGTGGTGTGGCACACCCAGGGCAGCGGCAAGAGCATCACCATGACCTGCTTTGCCGCCCGGGTGATGCAAGAGCCCGCGATGGCCAACCCGACCCTTGTCGTGATCTCCGACCGCAACGACCTGGACGGGCAACTGTTTGGCGTCTTCAGCCTGGCGCAAGACCTGCTGCGCGAGCAACCGGTGCAGGCCACCACCCGGCAGGAACTGCGGCAATTGCTGAGTAACCGGCCCTCGGGCGGTATCGTGTTCGCCACCATCCAGAAGTTCATGCCGGGGGAAGACGAGGACATGTTCCCGGTGCTGAGCGACCGGCACAACATCGTGGTGGTGGCCGACGAGGCCCACCGCACCCAGTACGGGTTTGAGGCCAAGCTCAAGACCCGGAAGGTGGGTGGCAAGGGCACTGCCAGTTCGATGGTCAGCCACGGCGCGGTCACCACCGCCGACGGCGAGTCCACCACCCAAGCGTCCACCGCTGAGTTTGCGCCACCCGAATACAAAACCACCTACCAGGTGGGCTACGCCCAGCACCTGCGCGATGCCTTGCCCAACGCCACCTTCGTGGCCTTCACTGGCACGCCGGTGAGCAGCACCGACCGCGACACCCGGGCTGTGTTTGGCGACTACATCCACGTCTATGACATGCAGCAGGCCAAGGAAGATGGCGCCACCGTGGCCATCTACTACGAAAGCCGGCTGGCCAAGCTCAAGCTCAAAGACGCCGAGCTGCCCCTGATCGACGACGAGGTGGACGAACTGGCCGAGGACGAAGAAGAGAGCGTTCAGAGCAAACTCAAAAGCCGCTGGGCCGCCCTGGCGCAAATTGTGGGTGCCGAACCCCGCATCCAAAGCGTGGCGGCTGACATGGTGGCGCACTTCGAGGAAAGAAACCTGGCCAGTGCAGGCAAGGCCATGGCCGTGACCATGAGCCGCGAGATTTGCGTGCACCTGTACAACGAAATCGTCAAGTTGCGCCCGCACTGGAACAGCGACGACTCGGAGCAGGGCGCCATCAAAATCATCATGACCGGCAGCGCCAGCGACAAGGCCCTGCTGCGCCCGCACGTGTACAGCAGCCAAGTGAAGAAGCGCCTAGAAAAACGCTTCAAAGACCCGGCCGACCCGCTCAAGCTCGTCATCGTACGCGACATGTGGCTCACGGGTTTTGACGCCCCGTGTGTGCACACCATGTACATCGACAAGCCGATGAAAGGGCACAACCTGATGCAGGCCATTGCCCGCGTCAACCGCGTGTTCAAAGACAAGCAGGGCGGCCTGGTGGTGGACTACATCGGCATCGGCAACGAGCTCAAAGCCGCCATGAAGGAATACACCGCCAGCAAGGGCCGGGGCAAGCCCACGGTGGACGCGCACGAGGCCTTGTCGGTCTTGCTGGAAAAGCTCGACGTGCTGCGCGCCATGCTGCATGGCTTGGACTACAGCGGCTTCTTGACCGGGGGCCACAAAACGCTGGCCGGTGCCGCCAACCACGTGCTGGGGCTGCCGTCGCAGAGCAAAGACAAACACGGCAAGCCCGTGCGCGATGGCAAAAGGCGCTTTGCCGATGCGGCGCTGGCCTTGAGCAAGGCCTTCAGCCTGTGCTGCACGCTGGACGAAGCCAAAGCCCTGCGGGAAGAAGTGGCCTTTATGCAGGCGGTTAAGGTCATCCTGACCAAGCGCGACACCACCGCCCAAAAGAAAACCGACGAACAGCGCGAAGCCGCTATCCGACAAATCATCGGCCAAGCGGTGGTCAGCGAATCGGTGGTGGACATCTTTGACGCCGTGGGCTTGGACAAGCCCAACATCGGGCTTTTGGACGACGAATTTTTGGCCCAGGTAAAGAGCCTGCCGGAGCGCAACCTGGCAGTCGAGCTGCTGGAGCGCCTGCTGGAAGGCGAAATCAAGAGCAAGTTCGCCACCAACGTGGTGCAGCAAAGGAAGTTTAGTGACCTGCTGAGCAGTGTCATCACCCGCTACCAGAACCGCAGCATCGAAACCGCGCAGGTCATGGAAGAACTGGTGGCGATGGCCAAAAAGTTCAGGGAGGCGGCCAGCCGGGGCGAGCAACTGGGCCTGACAGACGACGAGGTTCGTTTTTACGACGCGCTGGCCCACAACGAGTCGGCGGTGAAAGAACTGACCGACGAGACGCTGAAGAAAATTGCCCACGAACTGACCGAGAGCCTGAAGAAGAACATCTCCGTGGACTGGGCGCAGCGCGAGAGCGTGCAAGCTAAACTGCGGCTGATGGTCAAGCGCATTCTGCGCAAGTACAAGTACCCGCCTGACCAAACCGACGCCGCCGTGGAGCTGGTGTTGCAGCAGGCGGAGACCATCGGCGAAAGCTGGATGTGAGTTTGCGCGCTGAACCGCGGTTTGGATCCAAGCCTCCCTAAAGTTCCACAATGTGTATTATGTTAAATGACGAACGAACGCATTCCCACCGCTGCTGATGCGGCCGCGCTTGATGCGCCCGACACCTTGGCCGAGCACATCGAGCGCGTGCTCACGGCCCTGCCCGAACAAGACCTGACCCTGCACGACATCGTCGAAGCCGTGGGCCCCGACAGCCTGATGCTTTTGACGATCTTTTTGTCGCTGATCTTTCTGGTGCCGGTCTCGATCCCGGGCGTGAGCACCGCCTTTGGGCTGGCGATCGTGCTCATTGGCCTGACGCGCACCTTCCAGCGGAAACCGTGGCTGCCGCAGCGCATCGCTAGGCGCCGTCTGGCGGCGGCACCGCTGCGCGCCGGCCTGCAGCGCGCCACGGTCTGGCTGCACCGCATCGACCGCCTGAGCCGCCCGCACCGCTGGCCGTGGCTGAGCAGCCATGGCCCGGCCACTCTGTGCAACAACTTGGCGCTGGTGTTCGCCGGCCTGCTGCTGATGATGCCCTTTGGGCTCATCCCCTTCAGCAACACCTTGCCGGCGCTGGCGGTGATCTTTCTGTCGGCCGGCATGATGCAGCGCGACGGGCTGGCGCTGCTGCTGGGCTATGCCGCCGTGTGTCTCACGTTGCTCTATTTCGCGCTTCTGATCACCGCTGGCGGTGCCACGTTGATGGAAGTTTGGCAGTGGATGGGCTAAATTCAGGCCGGGCGCTTGGATGGCACGGTGGCCGATCGGGTCGAGGTCACGGCCGGCTTTTTGAACCGCCCCGAAGGTCGAGCCTTTGGCTTCGTCGGCCCCGAACTGCGCGACCGGCGCTACTTTGGCGACGGCATGGGCATTGCCCTGCGCAAGGGACGCGACGAACTGCGCACCGAACTGAACAACGCCATCCGGGCCATTCGCGCCAATGGCGTGTACGACCGGATTGCACGCCTGTACTTCGATTTCGACATCTACGGCGACTAACCCTGCTGTGGCAGTGGACGGTCACGTTTTATCGGTTTTGTCCGGCGCGCAACTGACGCTCACGGTCTCGCTGGCATCGCTGGGGGTGGCGATTGCGCTAGGTTTGCTCGGGGCGGCGGCCAAACTCTCGCAGCGTCGGCCGCTGGTGGCGCTGGCTGGGGCCTACACCACGTTGGTGCGCGGTGTGCCCGAGCTGATCTTGCTGCTGTTGGTCTATTACGGCGGCACCATCGGGCTCATCCTGCTGTTGGAGCGCTTGGGGCTGGAGGCCGAGGTCAACATCGACCCCTTTATGGCTGGCGTGCTGACCCTCGGCTTCATTTACGGCGCCTTCATGACCGAGACCTTTCGCGGCGCCATGCTGGCGATCCCCAAGGGCCAAGCCGAGGCCGCTTGGGCTTTTGGCATGAGCCCGGCGCGCACCTTTTTTCGCATCACGCTGCCGCAGATGGTGCGCTACGCCCTGCCCGGCTTCACCAACAACTGGCTGGTGCTGATCAAGGCCACGGCGCTGGTGAGCCTGATCGGGCTGCATGACGTGACTTTCCACGCCATGCAAGCCGGCGCCGCCACGCGCGAACCGTTCTACTTTTTGCTGCTGGCGGCGGCGGTGTTTCTGGCCTACACCACCGTTTCGCTGTGGGCGCTGCGCGCCCTAAACCGGCGTTACGCGCTGGGCAGCACCCAGGTCAGCCTGTGAACTGGGACGTGCTGCTGCTGCCCGAGACCTTGGCGCTGTACGCCGAGGGTCTGGTCACCACGCTCTGGCTGCTGGCCGGCTCCTTGTTTTTTGGCGGTGCGTTGTCGCTGCTGCTGGCGCTGGCGCTCACCAGCCGGGTGGCGGCGCTGCGCTGGCTGGCCGGCGCCTACACCTACTGCATCCGCGGCACGCCGCTGCTGATCCAGATTTTTTTGATCTACTACGGCATCGCGCAGCTCGAATGGATACAGGCGCGCTGGGATGCCGTCTGGCCTTGGACGATGTTCAAGGACGCGTTTTTTTGTGCCCTGCTGGCGCTGGCCCTGAACAACGCCGCCTACACCGCCGAAATGCTGGCCGGCGCCATGCGCGAAACCGCCCCCGGCGAGCTCGAGGCCGCGCAAGCCATGGGCATGAGCCGCTGGCAGATCCAGCGCCGCATCGTGCTGCCCAGCGCCTTGCGCCGCACCCTGCCCGCCTACGGCAACGAGGTGGTGATGATGCTGCACAGCACCAGTCTGGCCAGCACGGTGCCGGCTTTGATCGACCTCACGGCCGCCGCCAGCCGCATCTACGCCGATTTTTTTCTGCCCTTCGAAGCCTTCCTGTTCGCCGCTGCGATTTACCTGTGCATCACCTTTATGCTGGTGGGGGTGTTCAAGGCGCTGGAATGGCGCTTTCTGGGCCACTTGCGGCCCCGCAGCCACTAACCCCCCTCCTTTGCATCCATGTCGCTCGCCACCCCATCCAAGCTCGAAGTCATCGACTTGCACAAGCGCTACGGCAGCCACGAGGTGCTCAAGGGCGTCTCGCTCAAGGCGCACGCCGGCGACGTGATCAGCATCATCGGCAGCTCGGGTTCGGGCAAGAGCACGCTGCTGCGCTGCATCAACCTGCTGGAAAAGCCGCACCAAGGGCGCATCATTGTGGCCGGTGAGGAACTGCACCTGCGGCCCACGCGCACCGGCGAGCTCGAGGCCGCCAGCGCGCAGCAGTTGCAGCGCTTGCGCACCCGGCTGGCGATGGTGTTCCAGAGCTTCAACCTCTGGGCGCACATGACGGTGCTGCAAAACATCATCGAGGCGCCGGTGCACCTGCTCAAGCTGCCCAAAGAGCAGGCGGTGCAGACGGCGCGCCTGTACCTCGAGCGCGTGGGCTTGAGCGGGGTAGAAGACCGCTACCCGGCGCACCTGAGCGGCGGCCAGCAGCAGCGGGTGGCGATTGCGCGCGCGCTGGCGGTCGAGCCCGAAGTGATGCTGTTCGACGAGCCCACCAGCGCGCTGGACCCGGAACTGGTGAGCGAGGTGCTGCGCGTGATGCAGCAACTGGCCGTGGAGCACCGCACCATGGTGGTGGTGACGCACGAGATGGGCTTTGCACGCGAAGTGTCTAACCACCTGATTTTTCTGCACCAAGGGCGCATCGAGGAACAAGGCGACCCGCGCGAGGTGCTGGCCCGACCCCAAAGCGAACGCCTGGCGCAGTTTTTGGCCGGCAGCCTGAAGTAGGCTGCAAGCAGATCAGATAATGGGCGCATGACCGTTGCACCCTCCTCACCCTTTTCGCCCTCTCCCGCCCTGCCCGCCGCCGCTTTGGCAAGCGCACTCAACCGCCCTTTGATTTTGGGTTCGAGCTCGCCCTACCGGCGCGAGTTGCTCCAGCGCTTGCAACTGCCCTTCGCCGTGGTGGTGCCCGATGTCGATGAAAGCCCGCTCCCCGGCGAAGCCCCGGCCGCGCTGGCCCAGCGGCTGGCCCTGGCCAAGGCGCAGGCGGTGGCCGAGCGGCACCCGCAGGCGCTGGTGCTGGGCTCGGACCAAGTCGCCGAGTTGCACGCACAAGCCCTCGGCAAACCCGGCAACCACGAACGCGCCCGCGACCAGTTGCGCCGCATGAGCGGCCAAAGCGTGTGCTTTCATACTGCGGTGGCGCTGGTGTGCCTCGAAAGCGGCTATAGCGGCAGCGCCATGGCGCCGGTGCGGGTGCAATTTCGCCCGTTGCTGGACGAGGAAATCGAGCGCTATCTGCAGGCCGAACAACCCTACGACTGCGCCGGCAGCGCCAAAAGCGAGGGGCTGGGCATCGCCTTGCTCGAGCGCATCGAAAGCGACGACCCCACCGCCCTGATCGGCCTGCCCCTGATCCGCACCGCCCAGCTGCTGCGCCAGGCTGGGGTGGCGTTGCCATGAACCGCAGCGCGCCGCTGGGCACCCTGTATCTGGTGCCGACCCCGCTCGACTTTGGCTGCCTCGACCCGGCGGCCGCGGCCCCGCCGCTGGAGCACAGCCTGCCCCTGCTGACCATCCAGACCGCTGCGCGGCTGGAGCACTGGGTGTGCGAAAACGCCAAAAGCACGCGCGCCTTCCTCAAGCGCGTCGGGCAGGTGGTGCCGCTGTCGCAGCCTCTGCAAGCGCAGCAGATCGTCGAGCTGCCGCGCGAGGTGCACAAAAAAGGCGACCACGACCCCCAACAAGGCCACGACGCCACCGCCCTGCTGGCCCCAGCCTTGCAGGGCCACGACGTGGGGCTGGTGAGCGAAGCCGGCATGCCCGGCATCGCCGACCCCGGCACCTCGGTGCTGCGCGCCGCGCACCAGCTGGGCCTGCCCGTGGCACCCCTGGTGGGGCCGGTTTCGCTGATGCTGGCGCTGGCGGCCAGCGGGCTCAATGGGCAGCGGTTTGCCTTTGTGGGCTACCTGCCGCAAGAAAGCAAGGCCCGGGTGCAGCGCATCCGCGAGCTCGAGGCACTGGCCCTGCGCAGCGGCCAGACGCAAATCTGCATCGAAACCCCGTACCGCAACCCAGCGCTGCTCGACAGCCTGCTGACCACCCTGCAAGCCCAGACGCGGCTGGCGCTGTGCGCGGGCTTGGGCTTGCCGCAGCAAGCCATCCACAGCGCCAGTGTCGGCGCTTGGAAGCAACACCGCCCGCGCCTGCCGCTGGAGCTGCCCACGGTTTTTTTGTTCGGTCGGTAGATGGCTGGGGGCCGCCGCGCCGCCTCAAGGTCGGGCCAAAGCCCCATCATCACTCCATGGCGGCGCGCAGCTCTTGTGAGATTCCCCCCAGGCGCCGGATGCCCATGCGCGCCAGGGCTGTGATGAAAAGCAATGCGCCTTCGGGGTCGTCGCGGCTCCATTGCTGAAAGCGCTCCCACGACAAGCTGTTGAGCACGGCACCGTGGGGGCCGGCGTGGGCGTAGGCGGTGCGGGCGATCCCGTTCAGGAAGGCCATTTCACCAAACACCGCTCCGGCCCCGATCACCGACAAACGCAGCCCCTGTTCTGGCACTTCAGCGGTCGAGAGTGTCACCGTACCCGCTGCGACCCACAGCAGCGTGCGCTCGCGCTCACCTTGGCGGATGATGACCGCGCCCGGCGCATAGCGCTGGCTGTTCATCAGGGCACGCAACGCCGCTTGTTGCGCGGGATCGAGCCCGTCGCTCAACTCCCCCAGCGCCGCCGCCTGCACCGAATCCCCCTGTGCCGCATCGGCCTGCGCTGCCGCTGCAGGGCGGCTGGCCAGAATCTGGTCTTCGGCCCATTCGAGGGCGTGGTCGAGGTCGGTGTAGATGTGCAACCGGGCCATGCGTTGCGCCGCCAAACCGTGCACGCCGCACAGCAGCAGCGCCACGTTTTGCGTCTGCAACTCGTGCGCCAAGGCGATCAGGCGCAGGCAGCCGGTTTCGTCCCAAGAGGGCACGCGTGAGGCATCCAATATCACGCAGCGGTGCCCATTCAGATGGGAGCGCACCTGCTCCACCACCTGCGCTGCAACCCCAAAGGAGACGATGCCTTGCAGCTCAAACACCGCCACCGTGGCCATGCGTGGCGCCAGCCAGCCCTCGTCCTGTGGCCCGCGCACGTGGCGCGAACGCAGTTTGCCTTGCAAGTGAATGCGCCGGATGGCGTGCTCCCCCGATGCGCGCAGCAGATCCAAAGTGGCCACCAGCAGACCCGCCAGCAACGCCAAGGCACCGCTGGAGCCCACGAACACCAAAGCCACCACCCAAGCCTGCAGGCGCGCCCCACGGCCCTCGCGGGTCTGGAACAGCCCCCACAGAGGAGGCGGAATCATGCGCACACCAGTGATCAGCAGCGCCCCCATCAAAACCGCCATCGGTACCCAAGGCAGCCACAGATAGCCGCTGACGGCCACGGCGATCATGGCCAGCGCGTGCCACTGCCCGGCCCGCAGGCTCGGTTTGCCCGTATAAAAGAGCGCGGTGAGCGAGCGCGACAAGCTGGTCGAGGCCGGAATCATGCCCAGCAGCGCACAGCCCACCCCCACCCACCCCTCGCGCCCCAACACCGGCCCATGCGCAGTGCGTTGTCCGTGCTCAACCTCCAGTTGCTGGTGATAGACCAACACCTCGAGCGAGTTCACCACCGCCATCAACAAAGCCAGCGATGCAAGCTGAAAACCCACCCGATCGAATACCAGCCACCACGGCGCCGCCCACCAGTCGGGCACCACGGGAAGCATAAAAGCCGCTTGTTCGGCCGCCATGCGCAGCTCGACCCCGGGGGCCCAGTACAGCCACGGCAAGGCGACCAAGGTGACGGCGATCAGCAGCGTGGGAAAGCGCGGCCACAGGCGCTGCAACACATGGCTGAGAGCCACCACAGCCAGCGCGATCCCCAAGTGCCAGCCCAGCAACGCGCCCCAGTGCGCTCCGCTGATGAAGTACAACCCCTTGACCTGCGCCAAAATGAGCGACAAGCCCACCCCAGCCGCAAAACCTTGCGTGACCGCAACCGGAATGAAGCGCGCCATGCGGGCTAAACCACTCCAGGCAATCAGGGTTTGCAAAACAAAACCCAGTGCCGCGAAAACGCCGGTGATCGCCAGCGCCTGTGCGGCAGTTATGGACACCGCTGAGCCGGCATCGATCACCAAGGCCAGCATGCCACCAAAGAGCAGCGCCACGGCCGTCGAGGGCCCATAGACCACCCCCTTGCTGCGCGCCAGCAGCGTGAGCAAGGCCCCAGGCACAGCTGCCGACCACAGAGCGAGAAAACTAAACGAGCCCAGGGTGGCCAACGGCGCAAAAGCCAGCAGCCCGACGCCTATGGCATGGGGAATCGAGATCGACAGCGCCGCCGCCGCGCCGACAATGGGTCGGCTGGCCCGTTGGGTGCTGATTTTTTTGGCTGGAAGCTCGAACGATATCGGTTCTGGTGCGTGGTTCACGCAGCCATTATCGCTTGAGAAAATGACACAATTGGGGCAATTTCAGGCGGGGCGTTGTGTTGCTCAAGGCCGCCATTGGATTTTTTTCGGAGGCAACACGGGCGTTTCGTGCCTAGGGTGGCACCCATGGGGGGATTGCCGCCGACCGATGAACGCGGCTTGGGTAGACAGTGATTCGGCACCAATCAGTTATGCTGCGAAAATCGCTAGTGCACTGCCGCGCACATGGGCATACTCCGTCACTGGCCGCCTTGGTCGGCAAAGGCAAGACAGCCCGGCCTTGACGGCGCAGGCAACAGCTAGGGAGAGCGATGGACCAAGACCTGAAAAAGACCCTCTGGGCCGCCGCAGACAAGCTGCGTTCGTCAATGGACGCCGCCGAGTACAAGCACATTGTCTTGGGCCTGATTTTTTTGAAGTACATCAGCGACGCCTTCGACGAGCGCCGCGCCGAGCTTAAAGCCGCGTTCACCGACGACTCGCACGACCTCTACCTGCCCGACGACGACGACCGTGCCCTAGCCACCGAGGAGCGCGACTACTACACCATGGTCAACTGCTTCTGGGTGCCGGGGCCTGCACGCTGGGAGACCATCCGCGCCAAAGCCAAGCAGGCCGATATCGGCACGCGCATCGACGGAGCGCTGGATGCCATCGAGGCCGACAACCCGCGCCTAAAGGGCATTCTGGATAAGCGCTTCGGCCGCGCGCAGCTGGAGCCGGGCAAGCTGGGCGAGCTCATCGACCTCATCTCCACCATCGGCTTCACGTCCAGCGAGGGGCATCAGGCCAAGGATCTGCTGGGCGAGGTGTACGAATACTTCCTGGGCCAGTTCGCCAACGCCGAAGGCAAAAAGGGCGGCCAGTTCTACACGCCGGCCAGCGTGGTGAAGGTGCTGGTGGAGGTGTTGGCGCCGCACAAGGGCAAGGTGTACGACCCCTGCTGCGGCAGCGGCGGCATGTTCGTGCAGAGCGAGAAGTTCATCGAGAGCCACGGCGGCAAGTTCGGCGACATCTCGATCTATGGGCAGGAAGCCAACCCCACCACCTGGCGCCTGGTGGCCATGAACCTGGCCATCCGGGGCATGGACTTCAACCTCGGCAAAGAGCCGGCCGACACCTTCCACCGCGACCAGCACCCCGACTTGAAAGCCGACTACGTGCTGGCCAATCCGCCATTCAATATCAGCGACTGGGGCGGCGGCCGGCTGCTGGACGACAAACGCTGGGTGCATGGCACCCCGCCCGCGGGCAATGCCAACTACGCCTGGCTGCAGCACATCCTGCACCACCTAGGCCCGCGCGGGCAGGCCGGCGTGGTGCTGGCCAACGGCAGCATGTCGTCCAACCAGAACAACGAAGGCGAGATTCGCCGCGCGATGGTCTTGGCCGATGTGGTCGAGGTGATGGTGGCGCTGCCGCCGCAGCTTTTCTTCAACACGCAGATTCCAGCCTGCCTGTGGTTCTTGGCCAAGGACAAAACCAAGGGCGGCCGCGACCGGCGCGGCGAAGTGCTGTTCATCGACGCCCGCAAGCTCGGGCGCATGGACACCCGCGTGACCCGGGTGTTCGACGACGAAGACGTACAGCGCATTGCCACCACCGCGCACCGCTGGCGCCAGAGTGGCGAGGCGGGCTCGGACGAACCGTATGCCGACGTGCCCGGCTTTTGCCGCGCCGTGAAGCTGGCCGAAGTTGCCGAGCATGGGCATGTGCTGACCCCGGGCCGCTATGTGGGCGCCGAGGCCACGGACGACGACGACGAGGCCTTCAACGACAAGATGGAGCGGCTGACGGCGCAGCTGGCCGAGCAGATGGCCAAGGGGGCCGAACTGGATGCGGTGATTCGGGAGAAGCTTGGAGCGCTGGGCTATGCAGTCTGACTGGCCGCTAGTCCGACTTGGTGACCACGTTGACGCCTGTCTCGGGAAGATGCTTGACGCCAAAAAGAACAAGGGCGACATGCAGCCATATCTGGGAAACGTCAACGTTCGTTGGGGCGCTTTTGAGCTTGGCGACTTGTCCGAGATGCGCTTTGAGTCTCACGAAGAGGAGCGCTACGGCCTCCTTCCTGGCGACTTGGTCGTCTGTGAGGGTGGCGAGCCCGGAAGGTGCGCCGTCTGGACCGGGCCGGTCCAGCGGATGAAGATTCAAAAGGCGCTGCACCGGATACGTCCCAAGCCGAGCTTGGACAACTACTACCTTTACTACTGGTTCAGGCATGCGGCCAACGTAGGGCTACTCGATGCGCACTTCACTGGTACGACCATCAAGCACCTCACCGGAAAGGCGATTGCTGCAATGCAGGTTCCGCTGCCACCGGTCAAGACACAGCGCGCCTCGGTCGAATTGTTAAGGCGGCTAGACAACCGCATCGACCTCCTGCGCCAAACCAACGCCACCCTCGAATCCATCGCCCAAGCCCTGTTCAAGAGCTGGTTCATCGACTTCGACCCGGTGCGCGCCAAGGCCGATGGCCGCGAGCCCGAAGGCATGGATGCGGCCACGGCGGCGCTGTTTCCTGCGGAGCTGGAGGAGTCGGAACTGAGATTGATACCGAATGGGTGGGAGGCGAGCACGTTGGGCACGTTGTGCGAACTCACCAAGGGATGTTCGTACAAGGGCGACGGGTTGTCTGAGGGGGAAGGGGCCTTCATGTTCAACCTGGGCTGCTTCAATGCGCAGCGAGTCTTCGCTAGTGAGAAGGTAAAGCGCTACACCGGTGAGTACCGGCCTCGGCATTCCGTATCGCCCGGTGACCTCATCATCGCGAACACCGACATGACCCAGGCAAGAGACATACTGGGCCGACCTGTCCTCATTCCCTGTGGCTTCGAGCCGGGATTCGTGTCCCACCACGTTTTTAAGGTCACTGTCCGGAGGACAGGGTCGCACGACCCAGAAGCGCTGCGCAACTTCCTGTTTTTCACGTTTCGGGAACCCACGTTCCGAGAGCGCGCAGTTGGGTATGCGACGGGCACAACCGTTCTTGCCCTCCCTGCTGCGGCTGTCACGGATTGCCCCGTTTGCATTCCGGAAGCAGGACCCCTAGTCGCTTGGAACAATGTCGTGCGACCACTCTTCGAGACCATCCGCTCAAACGAAGAGCGGGCGGAGCAACTCGCCAGCCTGCGGAACATCCTGCTTCCTCGCCTCATCTCCGGCAAGCTACAGATACCGGAGTTGCAAGCTCAAGTCGAAGAGGCACTGGCGTGACACCGGAACTCTCGTTGGCGTTCGCCATCCAGTCGAGCCCGGGCGTCTACGCACTGTTGCTCGGCTCCGGCGTCTCTAGAGCAGCCCGCATTCCGACTGGCTGGGAGGTTGTGCTCGACCTCGTAAGGAAGTTGGCTGCTGCGCAAGAAGCTGACGGCGAGCCAGACCCAGCCGCCTGGTTCCGCAACCAGTATGGCGAGGAGCCGGGCTACTCGCGCCTACTGGATGCGCTAGCGAAAACGCCCGCCGAGCGCGCGCAGATTCTCAGGGCCTACTTTGAGCCCTCCGAGGAAGAACGCCGGGATGGGGCGAAGTCCCCCACCAAGGCGCATCGAGCGATTGCACGGCTGGCTTCGAGCGGCCATATCCGAGTAATCCTCACCACGAACTTTGACCGCCTGATGGAGCGGGCGCTCGAAGAAGTTGGAGTCGCGCCTACCGTCATCAGCACACCGGACCAAGTCGAAGGCGCTGTACCGCTGGCTCACATGAAGTGTTGCGTTATCAAGCTTCATGGCGACTACCTCGACACACGCATCCTCAATACGCCAGAAGAGTTGGCCAGCTACGCCTCTCAGGTCGACAAGCTACTCGACCAAGTCTTTGATGAGTACGGGCTGGTCGCCTGCGGCTGGTCCGCAGAATGGGATGAAGCACTACGGCGCGCGATTGAACGTGCACCCAGCAGGCGGTTCTCGACCTTTTTCGCTGCGCGAGGGCAGCTTGGAGAGCGGGTTGCAGCACTGCTCGCCCTACGAGGCGGTCAGCACGTTGCAATCTCAGATGCTGATTCGTTCTTCGAGAACGTTGAACAACGCGTCAGGGCAATCGAACAGTTCTCCCAACCCCACCCACTGTCGGTCAAGGCTGCAGTTGCTGCCTGCAAGCGATACCTTGCCAGTCCCGACACTTCACGGATTCAGCTAGCGGACCTAATTGGCGACGAAAGCCGCAGAGTCTGCAAAGAGCTTCAGCAAGAGCGGCTCTTCAACACGTCGGAAGCCGTGAACACCGAAACAGTGACCGCGCGTGTTCGGCTGTACGAGGGCATTTGTCGAACGCTTTGCGCCATAGCCTTTCAGGTCGGCCGTTGGGGTGACCGTGGGGCAGTCCAGCAGCTGGCTTCGGCACAGCGCCGTCTGTACGGCACTCGGAACAACCAAGGCGTGACGCTGTGGCTCGCTTACCAAGGCTACCCCGTTACGCTCTTGACATACGCCGCGCTTCTGGGCGCATCAGTCCGAGGTCGTTGCGACGTGGTTGCACCGCTATTAAAGAACGAGCTTGAGTTTGCCAATCGACAGCCAGTCATCGCGGTCGACGTCGTTCCTCCATTTTGCCTTTTGCGCGACAACCCGCAGTCTTGGGGACAACTCTTGGAAGGCCAGGACCGTCGCCCTGTTCCCTTGAGTGACTGGCTCGCCGAGCACTTCTGGAGTGGATTCGGAGACGAGTTCGACTCGCGGCATGACTACGACCTCCGGTTCGACTGGGTAGAAATTGTTCTCGCGATTGCGCATCACAGGCTGTGCCCACTCAACACCGAGTACCATCCACCAGGACGTTACGGGTACCGAAGTCAGGGCCGCGAACGCGTCTTGCAAGGATGGAGGTCAAGTCTTGCGGCCGAGCATGAGCGGTCTCCCTATGTGAGCTCTGGACTTTTCGGGAACAGTGCGACAGAAGTGGAACAGGCTATCGCTGCGTTCGAGGCATGGGCCGCTCAGTTGAGTAACCGTTGGTGGTAGGTTGCAGCGCATGGGAAGCATCACCGAAGACCACCTCGAACAAGCCACGCTCGAATGGCTGGCGGCGCTGGGCTGGAAGATCGGCCATGGGCCGGACGTGTCGCCACCCGACGCCAAGACGCCGGGCACCGAGCGCGACAGCTACCGCGAGGTGGCGCTCAAGCACCGCCTGCGCGATGCCATCCGGCGCCTGAACCCGCACCTTCCGGCCGGCGCGCAGGACGAAGCCTGCCGCATGGTGCTAAACCCCAACATCCCAGGCCAAGTGCAGGCCAACCGGCAGATGCACCGCTGGCTGGTGGAGGGCGTGCCCGTCCAGTACCAGAAGGACGGCGAGACCCGCGGCGACCGGGTGCAGTTGGTGGACTGGGCCGACACCGCGCGCAACCACTGGCTCGCGCTCAATCAGTTCAGTATCCAAGGGCCGAAGCTCACCCGGCGCCCCGACCTTGTGCTGTTTCTCAACGGCCTGCCCGTGGTGGTGGTCGAGCTCAAAAACCCCGGCGACGAGAACGCCGACCTGTGGGCCGCCTTCAACCAGCTGCAAACCTACAAGCAAGACATTCCCGACCTGTTCCAGAGCAACGCGCTGCTGGTCATCAGCGATGGCATCGAGGCCCGCGTGGGCTCGCTCAC
>Ga0208242_100606_pt1 | contig 17155 bp, 12 predicted proteins | sample SubbioAug_CSW13A_FD_184825 | JGI IMG/M metagenome (GOLD analysis project Ga0208242, IMG submission 184825) | Serpentinite rock and fluid subsurface biosphere microbial communities from McLaughlin Reserve, California, USA - CR12Aug_CSW13A (SPAdes) | ecosystem: Environmental > Terrestrial > Deep... | reverse complement strand
AGCTCGAGCGAGGGCACGCCGTCGGCGGCCGCGCCGGTGAGCACCGCGGTCACTTCATCGCGGTAGGTTTCGACGTCGCCGAAGAACTCGTCGGTGTAGGCGATGCCTTCCGGCAGCTCGAGCGGGTTGCTCTTGAAGCCGACCGAGACCACCTCGACGCCCATGCGGTGCCGGTAGAGGTAGTAGCCCTCGGCGATGCGCCAGTGCAGTTCGATGCGCCCGCGCTCGGTCGCCTTCGCGGTGAGCGCGAAGGCCTCGTCGATGGGCAGCAGGTCGGCCTCGTCCACGGCCTGGGCCGCGGGGGCGAGGAGCAGCAGGGCCAGCAGGGCCGTGAGCCAACGGGTCATTCGGGATCTCGTGTGCGGGGAGGCCAGCGCCGGGGCGCCTGCCAAAGACCGCCAGTATCCCCGGAAGTTCGGCCCCGGCGCGAGGCCGGGGCCGCAACGATCAGGCCCGCGCCGTGATGGCCTCGACAAAATCCACCAGCGGCTGCTGCTCCGGGTTGGGCAGCGAGCGGAAAGCGACCAGCAGGCGCTCCTCGAGCCCGCACTGGGCGTAGAAGTTGAGCATCATCGCCGGTGTCTCGCTGCCCGTGGTGTCGCCGCTGAGCCAGCGGTTGCCGCGGCCGGTGGCCAGCCATTCGAAGCTCACCGAGGTGGCCATGGCGATCTTGGCCATGTTCTCGGTGGTGGGGCGGGCCCCGTCCTTGCGCTCCCACTGCGCCACCGCGCTGCGGGCCACGCCGACCATGCCGGCCAGTTCCAGCTGCGACAGCGTCGCGCCCCGGCGCGCCTGTCGGATGCGATTGAACAACTGCGTCATTGGTGTTTCCCCGAAAAGTCCCGCATCAATCCGCGCCGCGCGTTTTGGCCAACCGCGTCGGTGCTTTTTCCCGGAGCCGATGCTTCCATCCCTGGGCCCCCCTGGCTGGCGGATGGGCATCGGCGATTCCGGGCTGCCGGTCTAGCTTCCCCTGGCCGCAAGCCCTTGATTTACCGAGGGCTTGGGACAGTGCGACCCCGGCCGGCAGGGGGTCAGCCCGATTGTAGGGTCCGGCCCACCCCCTTGAAAGCCCGCCGCCCGCACCCACCTAGGACGGGCCGCGCGGCTTCCGGTGCGCCGGACGCGCGCGTATCATTGGCACTCACCAGGGGCGAGTGCTAACAGCACCCGCCCATGTCGTTGAAATTAAAGGACTAACGAGGACACTCATGAACATCAAGCCGCTCCACGACCGCGTGGTCATCAAGCGTATGGAAGAAGAGAAGATGTCCGCCGGCGGCATCGTGATCCCGGACTCGGCCACCGAGAAGCCGATCAAGGGCGAAGTGCTGGCCGTTGGCGCCGGCAAGGCGCTGGACAACGGTTCGGTGCGCGCGCCGTCGGTGAAGGTGGGCGACAAGGTGCTGTTCGGCAAGTACGCCGGCACCGAGGTCAAGCTCGATGGCACCGAATACCTGGTGGTGAAGGAAGACGACATCCTCGCCATCCTCGGCTGATAACGCGCATCCCGCGCGACCAGTCACACCCCCGTTCAAAGCATTCTGGAGTTTAGAAAATGGCTGCCAAGGAAATTCGTTTCGGTGAAGACGCCCGCGCCCGCATGGTCAAGGGCGTGAACATCCTCGCCAATGCCGTCAAGGCCACCCTCGGCCCGAAGGGTCGCAACGTCGTGCTCGACAAGAGCTTCGGCGCCCCCACGATCACCAAGGACGGCGTGTCCGTCGCCAAGGAGATCGAGCTGGCCGACAAGTTCGAGAACATGGGCGCGCAGATGGTCAAGGAAGTCGCTTCCAAGACCTCCGACAACGCCGGTGACGGCACCACCACCGCCACCGTGCTGGCCCAGGCCCTGATCCGCGAGGGCATGAAGGCCGTCGCCGCCGGCATGAACCCGATGGACCTCAAGCGCGGCATCGACAAGGCCGTGATCGCCGCCGTCGAGGAGCTCAAGAAGATCTCCAAGCCGTCGTCGACCTCGAAGGAAATCGCCCAGGTCGGCGCCATCTCGGCCAACTCCGACCACAACATCGGCGAGCTGATCGCCAAGGCGATGGACAAGGTCGGCAAGGAAGGCGTGATCACCGTCGAGGAAGGCTCGGGCCTGGACAACGAGCTCGACGTCGTCGAGGGCATGCAGTTCGACCGCGGCTACCTCTCGCCGTACTTCATCAACAACCAGCAGTCGATGTCGGCCGAGCTCGACGACCCGTTCATCCTGCTCTACGACAAGAAGATCTCGAACGTGCGCGAGCTGCTGCCCGTGCTCGAGGGCGTGGCCAAGGCCGGCAAGCCGCTGCTGATCGTCGCCGAGGAAGTCGAGGGCGAGGCCCTGGCCACCCTCGTCGTGAACACCATCCGCGGCATCGTGAAGGTTTGCGCCGTGAAGGCCCCGGGCTTCGGTGACCGCCGCAAGGCGATGCTGGAAGACATGGCCATCCTCACCGGTGGCACCGTGATCTCCGAGGAAGTGGGCCTGCAGCTCGAGAAGGCCACCATCAAGGACCTGGGCCGCGCCAAGAAGATCCAGGTCTCGAAGGAAAACACCACCATCATCGACGGCGCCGGCGCCGCCGACGGCATCCAGGCCCGCATCAAGCAGATCAAGGCCCAGATCGAGGAGACCTCGTCGGACTACGACCGCGAGAAGCTGCAGGAGCGCGTGGCCAAGCTGGCCGGCGGCGTTGCGGTGATCAAGGTCGGCGCCGCCACCGAGGTCGAGATGAAGGAGAAGAAGGCCCGCGTCGAAGACGCGCTGCACGCCACCCGCGCTGCCGTCGAGGAAGGCATCGTCCCGGGCGGCGGCGTCGCGCTGATCCGCGCCAAGGCCGCCATCGCCGGCCTCAAGGGTGCCAACGAGGACCAGAACCACGGCATCGTGATCGCCCTGCGCGCCATGGAGGCCCCGCTGCGCGAGATCGTGACCAACGCCGGCGAAGAGCCGTCGGTCATCCTCAACAAGGTGGTTGAGGGCAAGGGCGCGTTCGGCTACAACGCCGCCAACGGCGAGTACGGCGACATGATCGAGTTCGGCATCCTGGACCCGACCAAGGTCACCCGCACCGCGCTGCAGAACGCCGCGTCGATCGCCGGCCTGATGATCACCACCGAGGCGATGGTCGCCGAGCTGCCGAAGAAGGACGAGCCGGCCATGCCGGGCGGCGGCGGCATGGGTGGCATGGGCGGCATGGACTTCTGATCCGGCCTCCAGCCCTGCAACACGAAAAGCCCCGCTCCGGCGGGGCTTTTCATTTCCCCCAATCCCTTCTTAACGCCCGCGCCGAGGCGCACACCGCCAGCGGCCAATCGCCGCCCCGCGTCAAAGCGACCCTACGCTTTCACCCTGAGCACGCAGGGCCAGCCGCCGGTGGAAGTGCAGTGCCTTTCCCGGCAGTCGGTGCTTCGCCATGACGATGGCGACTCGAGCCTCGAGTTCGACCTCGGCGCCTTCCAGGGGCCCGTGCTGTCCTGCGGGCTGCGCCTTGGCGGCGCCGGCCCGGTGCTGCCGCTGGAACGGGCGGTGAAATCGCGGCTGTCCGACTGAGGGGTTGCCCTCTCCCCAACCCCTCTCCCGCGAGCGGGAGAGGGGCTGATGCGAATGCCCCCTGCCGTTGCCGGGAGAGGGGCGTGGGTGCTTACTCGTTGGAGAAGCTGAACGCGCAGGGCGTCGGCGAGAGCAGGCCGGCACCGTTGTTGAGCTCGTCGAGCCAGTTCTTGAGCTGCTCCTGGCTGGCGCGCTGGCCGTACGGGTCGAAGTCGCTGCGGGTGACCGGGTACAGGGCCAGCGACTCGTTGGCCGCCACCAGCAGCTGGTTCACCGTCATGCCGGCGGGGACGTAGTAGCCGCCGCCATCGACGAAGCCGTTGTGCACGTTGAGCTGCATCGCCGCCATCTGCACCGAGAGCATGTAGGCCATGTTGGTGGCCTCGCCCTTGAGCAGCCAGGTGCGCAGGGCGCTGTAGTTGCCCGGGTCGAAGTTGCTGCCGTTGAGGTTGCGCAGCGAAAGCGACGACAGCAGGACCAGGTCGTCCGTGCCCACCAGCGACTGGCCGTTCTTGTTGCTCCAGAAGCCCAGCGTGCGGCCGTTCGACGGCACCGTGCAGTAGTTGCCGAAGGCCACCGTGGTGGTCTCGCCGGCCACCACGACCAGCGGCCCGGCCGGGTTCTGCGGCGAGCCGTCGTGGCCGCCGTAGATCGTCGCCGAGTGGTGCCAGTTGGCCTCCGCCGGCAGGCGCTCCTCGACGGTGTAGTCGACGTCCGGCAGCAGGTCGTGCCAGAAGGTGCTGCCGACGGCGTCGGTCACCTGGGTGGAGTTCACGGCCTGGTTGAAGGAGTCGAGGATCATCTCCCAGCCCTCGATCGTCACCTCGTCCTCGTCGAACGCGCCGTTGGCGTTGGCGTCATAGAACTTGATCGCCTCGACCGAGCCGGTGGTCGGCGGCGGCGGCGTGCTTTCCTGCACGCGGAAGTTGTCGGTCTTGGTGTGGCCGTTGACGAAGCCGTCGAGGCCGCAATCCGAGCCCGGCACCGCGTCCGGAAGCGCATCGCAGGCGGCGTGGAAGTCATCGACGCGGGTGATCCAGACCTTGTAGACGCCGCCGGCGTTGGGCGTGTCGTCGTACGGCATCAGCTGGATGCCGACGCTGCCGCAGGCGCTGGGCAGGATGTCGTCGTTCGGGTCGTCGTCGGCGTCCGGGTGCGAGCCGAGGTTGACCGCCACCACGCCACCGATGACCTCGAACTTGCGCTCGGCGATGCCGTCGCTGGAGAGCAGCGTGGCCCCGTCCGGGCTGGTCACCTGGAAGTAGTACACGCCGTCGTCCAGGTCGCCACCCTTGCAATTGGCGTTGTTCGGGCCGCCATTGAGGTAGACGTCGGACTTGGAGTCGTAGATGTTGCCGTTGACGGTCTGGCCATCGGCCCGGCTGGTGTAGATGGCGCCGTTGATGGCATGCGCGAGCGCGCCGCCCGAGGCCAGGGTACCGACGGCGAAAAGGAAGCACGCCGCGGAGTTCCGCAGGAACAGGTTGGTCTTCATTTTGGTTTTCTTCCGGAAGTGCCTGGGCGTCCGCCTCCCGCCCCCTCAGGGAGAGGTACCGCATGAATGAGGCCCAGTCGTTGGGTCTTACGCGGTCGCGGGGGTAGACCGGCCACGTGGCCGGCCCGGGGCGCCCGGGGCGTTTGTCTGCCTGGGAATCCGCGGGGAGGCGGACATGCCAGGACCAGCTCATTCCGGGGGGCCGGCGAGGCGCTGGGCCGGTGTCGCGCTGCTGCTGGCGCTGGTCCTGGCGGGCATCGCCCGCTCGCACTGGGGCACGCGCAGCGACGGATTCACCATCGACGAGCCCTGGCACGTCGTCGCCGGCGTGTCCTACGTGCGCACCGGCGACTTCCGGCTCAACCCCGAGCACCCGCCGCTGGTGAAGCTGGCGGCCGGCGCCGGCCAGTCGCGGGACTTCGTGCTGCCGCCGTTCGCGCCGCTGGTGGAGAAGTCGCAGGAGCGCGACTGGGTCGAGGACGTGGTGTTCTTCCGGAACGATGCCGCGGCCGTGCAGCGCGCGACGCGCCTGTCGCTGTGGGCCTTCCACGGCGCGCTGGTGTTCGCGCTGGGCCTGCTGCTGTGGCGCGCGCTGGGCCTGGCCTGGGCCGCGGGCTCGCTGGCCTTCCTCGCGCTCGAGCCCAGCGTGGCCGCGCACCTGCCCGTGGCGATGACGGACCTGCCGCTGGCGCTCACCCTGGCCGTGGCGGTGGCCTGCGCCGGCCTGCTGCTGGCGACCTGGCAATGGCGCTGGGTGCTGGCCGCCGGCCTGGCGCTGGGCCTGGTGTTGGGCAGCAAGCACTCGGGCCTGGCCGGCGTGGCGGGCGTGGGCGCGGTGCTGGCCGTGGGTGTGCTGGCCGGCTGGCGCGAGGGCTGGGCCGAGGGCGTGCGCCGGCTCGGGCGCGTGGCGGCCGCCGGGGTGCTGGGCCTGGCGGTGCTGTGGGCGATGTACGGCTTTCGCTTCCACGCCGGGCCCGACGGCAGCGACGGCTTCAACCGCGCCATGGCCGACAAGGTGGCCGACCTCAACATCCCGCACTGGCGCCTGGCCATCAGAGTGGCCGACGAGGCGCGGCTGCTGCCGCGTGCCTACCTGTGGGGTTTGTCGGACACCGTGCGCGCGGGCGTCGAGGGCCGCGGCCAGTCGGCGCACTTCGTCTGGGGCGTGAACCACAAGGGTGCGCCGCCCTGGTACACCTGGCCGAGCATCGTGGTCGCCAAGGTGCCGCTGGGCCTGCTGGCGATGGCGCTGCCGGGCCTGCTGCTGCTGCGCTGGAAGTCGCTGCCGCCGGCGGGGCGCTGGCTGCTGGCGGCGGGCGCCGGCGCCGGCCTGGTGCACCTGGCGGCCTTGATGTCGGGTCAGGGCACCTATGGCGGCATCCGCCACGCGCTGCCGCTGGTGGTGCTGCTGGCGCTGCCGGCCGGCGCACTGGTGGCGTTCGCCTGGCAGCGCGCCGGCGCGGCCGTGCGCACCGCGGCGCTGGCGCCGCTGGCGGCGGCGCTGGTGATGACGATCGGCGAACCGCGGCTGTGGGAGTACCACAACGAACTGGCCGGCGGCAGCGAAGGGGCCTATCGCCAGTTCGGAAACGAGGGCCTGGACCTGGGCCAGCGCTGGCCCGAGATCAAGGCCTTCCACGACGCGGTGGTCGCGCCCGAGGGCGCCACGCTTTATTCCGACTACTGGTTCATGGAGGAACAGGCGATCGCGGCGCGCACGAACTACCGGCGCAAGGTCGCCAGCATCGACGACACCAACATCGCCGGCGTATACGAGGGCTACTTCATCTATCCGATGATGATGACGCTGCCCTGGCCCGAGTGGGGCTGGGACCCGGCGGTGGGGCTGGCCGGACTGGAGCAGGTGGAGCGGATCGGCTTCGTCGCCCTCTACAAGGGGCGGCGCGAGGATCCGCTGGGTCGCGCGGGCGATGTCTACGGCCGCGTGCTCGAGCACCTCTACCGCCAGGGCGGTGGCCGCGACGACGTGGTGGTGGCGCGACTGCAGGAGGTGGTGGCGAAGCTGCCCCATCATGTCGGCGCGGCCATCGAACTGGGCAACGCCCAGTTGCGCCTGGGCGACCTGGACGCCGCCCGCGCCGCCTACGCCCTGCCGCTGGCGCAGCAGAAGATGCCGGTCGAGCCCCTGGTCAAAGCGCAGCTCGAGGCCCAGCTCGCCCGCCTCGCCGCCACCACCGACCCCGCCACCGTTCCCCCGCTGCGCAACCCCTGGATGGAGTGATCAGCGGGTCGCTGTGCGGCGGGTGAAGCGGCGGGTGAAGGTTTCCATGGCGGCGAAGGCGGCCGGCACGACCACCAGGCTCAGGGCGGTGGAAGTGATCAGGCCGCCGATGACCGCCACGGCCATCGGCTGGCGGAAGGCGGCGTCGGCGCCGAGGCCCAGTGCGATCGGGGTCATGCCGGCGCTCATCGCGATCGTGGTCATGATCACCGGGCGGGCGCGCTTGCGGCAGGCGTCCACCAGGGCGTCGTGCATGTCCATGCCCTTCTCGTCCTCGGCGATGACGGCGTAGTCCACCAGCAGGATCGAGTTCTTGGTGGCGATGCCGATCAGCATCAGCAGGCCGATCAGCGCCGGCAGCGACAGCATCGTGCCGGTGAGCAGCATCGCGCCGAAGGCGCCGCCGGCCGACAACGGCACCGCCATCAGGATGATCAGCGGGTGGCTGGCGTGGTTGAACAGGAGCAGCAACACCGCGTACACGCAGAACAGGCCCGCCGCCATCGCCAGCGCAAAGCCGGTGAAGAGTTCGACGAACACTTCCGAGTCGCCGGTGTTGAGCACCTGCACGCCGGGCGGCAGCTGCTGCAGCGAGGGCAGCTTCTCGACCTCGGCCATCACCTCGCCCAGCGGCCGGCCGTTGAGCTCGGCGGTGAAGGTGATGTTGCGCTCGCGCGCGAAGCGGTTGACCACCGACGGCCCGGCGCCGGTGCGCACCTCGGCCACGGCCGAGAGCGGCACGGTGCCACCGTGGGCACTGGGCACGCGCAGCAGCGCCAGCAGGTCGGGGTCGGACAGGCCGTCCTCGGCCAGGCGCACGCGGATCGGGATCTGCCGGTCGGCCAGGTTGAGCTTCGAGAGCCGCTGGCGGTAGTCGCCGCTGGTGGCGATGCGCGCGGCTTCGGCGATGTCGAACGTCGAAACGCCCAGGTCGGCGGCGCGGCGCGCGTCGGGCACGACGATCAGCTCCGGCCGCAGCAGCGAGGCGGTCGAGCTGACCGTGCCCAGGCCCGGCATCGAGCGCAGGTCGCGCTCGAAGGCCTGCGAGGCCTGGTAGAGGCGCTCCGGGTCGCTGCCGGTGAGCACCAGCATCAGCTGCTCGCCCGGCTCGCTGGAGATGAAGCGCTGGCGCACGCCCGGCAGGGCGGTGAGCCGCTCGCGCACTTCGCGTTCGAGTTCCTTTTGCGAGCGGTCGCGCCCGCCCTCCGGGCCCCAGTCGAGCACCATTACCGCCTTGCGCACGTCGGCCACGCCGCTCACCGCCGGATCGCCCAGGTCGAGGATGCCGCCGACGGTGGCGTAGGCCTGCCGCAGCTCCGGGATATCGGAAATCAGGGCGCGGGCGCGCTCGCTCATCGCCGCCGTCTGCTCAAGCGTGGCGCCGGGCGCGAGTTCGAGGCTGAGGTTGCTGCGGCCCAGGTCGGAGCCGGGGATGAAGGTGGACGGGATCAGCGGCACCAGCGCCAGCGCGCCGATGAACATCAGCAGCGCGCCCCACAGCGTCTTGGCGCGGTTGGCCAGGGCCCACTCCACCAGGCCCAGGTACCAGCGCATCAGCTTCGATTCCTTCTCGACGTGCGGCTTGGACTTGAGCTGGTAGGCCGCCATCATCGGCGTCAGCAGGCGCGCCACCATCAGCGAGAACATCACCGCCGTGGCCGCGGTCCAGCCGAACTCGAGGAAGAACTTGCCGGCGATGCCCGGCATGAAGGCCACCGGCACGAATACCGCCGCCAGCGTGGCCGAGGTGGCGATCACCGCCAGGCCGATCTCGTCGGCCGCCTCGGTGGCGGCCTGCTTGGGCGGCTTGCCCATGGCCATGTGCCGGTCGATGTTCTCGACCTCGACGATGGCGTCGTCCACCAGAATGCCCACCACCACCGCCAGCGCCAGCAGGGTCACCAGGTTGAGGCTGAAGTCGAACAGCCACATCACGCCGAAGGTGGGGATGATCGACAGCGGCAGCGCCACCGCCGAGATCCAGGTCGCGCGCCAGTCGCGCAGGAAGAACCACACCACCAGCACCGCCAGCAGCGCGCCCTCGTAGAGCATCATCATCGACGAGCGGTACGAGCCCTTGACCTCGTCGACGGCGGTGCTGACCAGGTTGAACTCCACGCCCGGGTGCGCGGCTTCGAGCCTCTTGATCGCGGCTTCGACGCCGGCGCCGACTTCCAGCTCGCTCGAGCCGCGCGTGCGGGTGATGCCGAAGGCCACCACCGGCTGGCCGTCGAGCAGGGCCAGGCCGCGGCGCTCCTCATGGCCGTCCTTCACCTCGGCCAGGGCCGACAGCGGCACCTGGCTGCCGTCGGGCAACACGATGGGGAACAGCGCCAGTTCTTCCGCGCGCTGCACCGTGCCCACCGCGCGGATGGCCTGCTCGCCGCCGGCCCAGGTGGCGCGGCCGCCGCTGCGCTCGAGCTGCGAGGCCGCCAGCTGCTGCGAGACCTGGCCGGCCGTCAAACCATAGGCCGCCAGCACGCCCGGGCGCAGGTCCACCTGCACCTCGCGGTTCACGCCGCCGGCGCGCGTGACCTGGCCCACGCCGGGCACGGCGAACATGGCCTTGGTCACTTCATCGTCGACGAACCAGCTCAGCTCGTCCTCGGTCATCGTCGGCGAGGCCACCGCGTAGGTGACCAGGGTGCCGCCGACGATCTCGAGCTTGGCCACCACCGGTTCCTGGATGTCCTGCGGCAGGTCGGTGCGGATGCGGGTGACGGCGTCGCGCACTTCGTCCAGCGCATCGCCCAGGTCCTTGCTGAGCTTGAACTCGACGAAGGTGGTGGAGTTGCCCTCGACCACGGTCGAGATCAGCTTGTTGACCCCGGGCAGCGTGGCGATCGAGTCCTCGATGCGGCGCGTGACCTCGGTCTCGAGCTGGTTGGGCGTGGCGCCCGGCAGCGCCACGCTGACGGTGACGCCGGGGTAGGCGATGTCGGGAAAGCGCGACACGGCCAGCTGCTGGAAGCCCACCAGGCCGACGATGCCCAGCAGGATGAACAGCAGGATCGCCGGCAGCGGCCGGTTGATGGACCAGGCGGAGAAGTTGATCGCCATGGCTCAGCCGCCGGCCGGCACGACGCGCACGCGGTCGCCGTCGGCCAGGAAGCCGGCTCCTTCCACCACGACCTTCTCGCCGCCCTCCAGGCCCTCGCGCACTTCCACCACCGCGCCGCTGCGGGCGCCCGGGGTGATGCGGCGGCGGCTGACGAGGTCGCCCTCGCCCAGCACGAACACATAGGCGTGGCCGTCGCGCTCGACCACGGCGGCGGCGGGCACGGTGTTGGCCTCGCGCTCAGCCAGCAGCAACTCGCCGGCGGCGAACATGCCGGCGCGCAGCGCGCCCGGAGCCGGCAGGTCGGCATACACGGTGCCGGTGCGGCTGCGCGGGTCCAGCGCCGGCGACACGGCGCGCACGCGGCCTTCGACCAGCGCGCCGTCCGGGCCGCGCAGGCGCACCGGGGTGCCGGCGGCGACGCGCACGAACTGCGACTCGGGCAGCTCGGCGCGCCATTCCAGGCGCTGGTCGCGGATCAGGCGCAGCAGCTCGGTGCCGGCCGCCACCACCTGGCCGGGCTGCACGCTGCGCGCGGAAACAACGCCGTCGTGCGGCGCGCGCAGGGTGGCGAATTCCATGCGCAGGCGGGCGTTCTCGGCCTGGGCGCGGGCGGTGACCTCGCCGGCAATGAGCTGCTCGGCGTCGCTGGCGGCCACCAGCTGCTCGCGGCGCAGTCGCTCGCCGCGGCGGGCGTTGGCGGCGGCCACCTCGAGGTTGGCTTCGGCCTGGCGCAACTCCATCGCCAGCGTGCGGGTGTCGAGCTGCAGCAGCGGCTGGCCCTGGCGCACGACGTCACCGACTTCCACCCCGACCGAGGCGACGCGCTGGCCGGACAGCTCCACGCCCAGCGACACCTCCTCCCAGGCCGCGACCGAACCCGAGGCCGGGATGCGCTCAGGCAGCGACAGGCGGCTGGCTTCGGCCACGCTGACGCTTAGCGCCGGGGCGCCGGGCGTATCGGTCGTGTCGGGGGAGCAGGCCGCGAGCGCGGCGACGAACAACAGGGCGGGCAGGGCCCGCGGGGCGGTGCGCAGCATGTGGGGTTTTTCGCCGTGGGGTGCGAGGCCGCGATTGTCCCAGATGGCGGGCAGCGCGGCACGTGTCCCTTGGGCTAGGCTTAGGTCGTTTTCAGGGGTTTTCACAGGAGCTGCACGTGACCGACACCCACACCGCGCCCGGTGCCGCCCCGGACCTGGCCAAGCGTATCGGCGCGCTCGACACCGGCTCGGCGCTCAGGCAGCTCGAGGGCCTGGCGCCGGGCGAGAAGGCGCGGCTGCTGGCCAGCCTGCCGCCGGCACGCGCGAACGTGCTGCTCGCGGCCATGCCCGACGGCCAGCGCACGGCCGTGATGGCCGCCGCGCCGGCCGGCACCGACTGGTCCGATGCCCAGCGCTATCCGGAGGGTTCCGTCGGCCGCCTGCTCGAGGATCCGCCGGCCGTGTTTGCGTCCGGCACCACGGTGTCGGAAGCGATCGAGGCGCTGCGCGAGGTGGTCAGGCAGCGCCTGGTCACCTACCTGTGGGTGGTCGACGGCGCGCAGAAGCTCCTGGGCGTGGTGGCCTTCCGCGACCTCCTCTACGCCGGGCGCGACCGCGCGCTCGACGAGGTGATGATCCGCAGCCCCTTCTGCCTGCGCCCGCGCATGCCGCTGGTGGACGCGATGCGCGAGGTGGTGACGCGGCACTACCCGGTGTACCCGGTGTGCGAGGACGACGGCCACCTGGTGGGCCAGGTGCGCGGCCAGGTGCTGTTCGAGCAGCAGGCCTTCGAGATCTCGGCGCAGGCCGGCGCCATGGTCGGCGTCGAGAAGGAAGAGCGCCTGGCCACGCCGCTGTGGCGCGCGTTCCGCTTCCGCAACCCCTGGTTGCTGGTGAACCTGCTGACGGTGTTCGTGGCGGCGGCGGTGGTCGGTTATTTCGAGGACACGATCAACCGCGTGGTGGTGCTGGCGGTGTTCCTGCCGGTGCTGGGCGGGCAAAGCGGCAACCTCGGCGCGCAGTCGCTGGCGGTGATGCTGCGCGGCATGACGCTGGGCGAGCTCAAGGGTCTGGGCATCGCGAAGATCATCACCAAGGAAGGCGTGCTGGGCCTGGTCAACGGCATCGTGACCGGGGCGCTGGCCGGCGCGGCCATGTACTGGGTGGTGGCGCGCGACGGTGGCGGCGATGCGATGTCGCTGGGCCTGATCACGCTGGCGGCGATGGCGCTGAGCTGCATGGTCGCGGGCCTCGCCGGCGCCACGATCCCGCTGGTGCTCAAGCGCCTGGGTGCCGACCCGGCCACCGCTTCGAGCATCTTCCTCACCACGCTCACCGACGTGGTTTCGATGGGTGCGTTCCTCGGCCTGGTGACCTGGCTGGTGCTCTGAGCCGCGGGATGTTGCACTGCAACGTGCAACGCCCCCCGCCGCCGGGCCACGATGCAATCGCTTCCGACGTGGGGGAGGGAGCCGAAAGCCCGCAGCTGCATCGCGCTGCGGGCTTTCTTTTTTCCAGCCGCCCGCGCGCTCAGTAGTGGTAGCGAACCGCGGCAATCATCAGCACCTTGCCTTCGACCTTGTAGACCAGGCGGTGCTCGTCGTTGATGCGGCGCGACCAGTAGCCGGCCAGGGCATGGCGCAGCGGCTCGGGCTTGCCGATGCCCGCGAAAGGATCGCGCTCGATGGCCTTGATCAGCTCGTTCACCCGCCTCAGCAGCTGGCGGTCGGCCTGCTGCCAATGCAGGTAGTCCTGCCAGGCGTTGTCCGAGAACTGCTTGATCACTCCGACAGCGGCCGGACCTTGCCGCGGCCGGCTTCGAGCTGGGCCACCGATTCGAGCAGGCGCCGCGCGTTCTTCGGACTGCGCAGCAGGTAGGCGGTTTCTTCCATCGCCTTGTAGTCCTCCAGCGACAACATCACCACCGACTGCTGGTTGCCGCGGGTGATGATGACCGGCTCGTGGTCGTTCACCACGCGGTCCATGGTGGACGCGAGGGCGGCGCGGGCGGCGGTGTAGGTCAGGGTGTCCATGGCAGCTCCGATATGTACAGAATACTGTACGTATCGGCCCGTCGCCGGTCAATCAGGGAACCACGGCGGCGGGCGTGCGATTTACCATCGCCCGATGGATTCGCTTGAGCAGGCCGCGCAGGCCCACGTCGACAATGCCCTGGGGCGGCTGGCGGAGCGGGCGCCGGGGGCGCTGGACGTGCCGGCGCGGCGCGCGGCGCTGGCGCGGCTGGCGATGGCCAGCGATTTCGCCATCGACACCCTGGCGCGGCAGCCCGAGCTGCTGGCGCGACTCGATGGCCCCGCCGAAGCGCCGCCGGTGCTGGCGCCGGAAAGCCCGGCCGACTGGCCGGCGCAGCTGCGGCGCTGGCGCACGCGCGAATCCACGCGCCTGGTCTGGCGCGACCTGCACGGCTACGACGACGTGGACGCCACGCTCGCCGGCGCCAGCCGCATCGCCGACCAGGCCCTGCAGTCGGGCGTCGAAGCCTTGTCGGGCGTGCTGCGCCAGGCCCACGGCACCGTGCGCAACGCCGCCGGCGAACCGCAACAGCTGGTGGTGTTCGGCCTGGGCAAGCTCGGCGGCGGCGAGCTGAACTTCAGTTCCGACGTCGACCTCGTCTACGCCTTCCCCGAACACGGCCAGTCCGACGGCGCGCGCCCGCTCGACGCCGAGGCCTGGTTCACGCGCCTGGGCCAGCGCCTGGCGCAGCTGCTGGGCGACGTCACCGCCGACGGTTTCTGCCACCGCGTCGACCTGCGCCTGCGTCCTTTCGGCAGCAGCGGCCGGCTGGCCCTGAGCTTCGGCGCGATGGAGCAGTACTACCAGCGCGAGGGCCGCGACTGGGAGCGCTATGCCTGGATCAAGGCCCGCCCCGTGGCCGGCGATATCGCCGCCGGCGAGCGCCTGCTCGAGACGCTGCGGCCCTTCGTCTACCGCCGTTACCTCGACTACAGTGCGCTCGACGGCCTGCGCGAGATGAAGGCGCTGATCGCCGCCGAAGTGCAGCGGCGCGAGCTGGCCGAAGACCTCAAGCTCGGCCCGGGCGGCATCCGCGAGGTGGAGTTCCTGGTGCAGGCGCTGCAGCTGATCCGCGCCGGGCGCGAGCCGGAACTGCGCGGTCGCTCGCTGCTGCCGGTGCTGTCGGGGCTGGCGGACGCCGGCCATGTCACGGCCGCCACGGCCGAACGCCTGGCCGCGGCCTACCGCCACCTGCGCCGTCTCGAGAACCGCGTGCAGATGCTGGCCGACCAGCAGGTGCACGCGCTGCCCGACGACCCGGTGGCGCGCCACCGCATCGCCCGCGGCCTGGGCTATCCGGGCGAGCGCGAAATGTTCACCGAGCTCGACGCCCACCGCAGCGTCGTGGCCGAAGAATTCGCCGGCCTGCTCGAAGCGCGCCGCCGCCGCAAGGCGCCCGCCAACGCGCTGGTCCAGTACTGGCGCGCGCTGCCCGACGGCGGCGAGGCCGGCGTGCTGGCCGACGCCGGCTTCACCGACGCCGAGGGCCTGGACGCGCAGCTGCGCGACTTCGCCCGCACGCCGGCGGTGCGCTCGCTGTCGGCGCGCGGCCGCCAGCGCCTGGACAACGTGTTGCCCGAGCTGATGGCCGCCGCCGCCCGCTCGCAGGCGCCCGACGCGGCCTTGCCGCGCGGCCTGGCCCTGCTGCAGGCCGTGGCCCGGCGCACCAGCTACCTGGCCCTGCTCGACGAGCAGCCCGCCGCGCTCGCGCGCCTGGTGGACGTGACCGCGCGCAGCGCGCTGCTGTCCGAGCGCCTGGCCGCGCACCCGCTGCTGCTCGACGAGCTGCTCGACACCCGCGCCGCCGGCCCGGTGCCCGACGAGCAGGAAATCAACGCACTCGTGGCCGAGGCCACCGCGCGCCTGCCCGAAGACGACGTCGAGGCGGGCCTGAACGCGCTCAACGAACTGCGCCAGGCCATCGGCTTCCGCCTGGCGCTGGCGACGATGGGCCTGCGCCTGCCGCCGGTGCAGGCCGCCTCGCGCCTGGCGACGCTGGCCGAAGGTTTGCTGGGCGTGCTGCTGCAGCTGGCCGAGCGCGACCTGGCGCGCCAGCACGGCCGCATCCCCGGCGCGGGCCTGGCGGTGCTGGGCTACGGCAGCCTGGGCGGGCGCGAGCTGGGCTTCGGCTCCGACCTCGACCTGGTGTTCCTGCACGACGCCCCCGCCGATGCCGTCTCCGACGGCGCGCGCCCGCTCGATGCCAACCGCTGGTTCGGGCGGCTGGCGCAGCGCCTGGTCAGCCTGCTGGGCACGGTCACCCGCGCCGGCAAGCTCTACGAAGTGGACGTGCGCCTGCGCCCCGACGGCGCCAAGGGCATGCTGGTGTCGAGCGTGGAGAGCTTCGCCGACTACCAGCGCCAGCGTGCCTGGACCTGGGAGCGGCAGGCGCTGGTGCGCGCGCGGCCGATCGCCGGCGCGGCGCCGGTGCGCGCGGCCTTCGAGCGCATCCGCGACGAAACCCTGCGCGTGCCGCGCGAGCCGGAGGCGCTGCGCGAGGACGTGCGGGCGATGCGCCGGCGCATGCGCACCGAGCTCGACCGCAGCGGCCCGGGCCGCTTCGACCTCAAGCAAGGCGAGGGCGGGCTGGTGGACCTGGAATTCCTGGTGCAGGCGCTGGTGCTGCAGCACGCGGCGGCGCACCCAGCGCTGTGCACACCGCGCGACACGCCGGCGCTGCTGCGCGCGCTCGACCACGCCGGCGTGCTGCCGGCCGGCCACCTGCAGCCGCTGCTCGAGGCCCATGCGCTGATGCTCGACCTGGGCCTGGACTGCACCCTCGACCAGCGCCCCCGCATCGTGCCCCCCGACGACGCCCTCGACGCCGCCCGCGCGGCGGTCCGTGCGGCCTGCCTGGCGTGTGGATTGGATTTTCTGGCCACGGATTTACGCGGATAAACGCGGATAAGGCAGAAGCGGCTTTTGCCACGGATGAACACGAATGGACACGGATAAGTGCCAAGAAATCTCCTGAATGGCTCTACCCTATCCGTGTTTATCCGTGTTTATCCGTGTTCATCCGTGGCTAAAGAAGCCTTTCGCGAACGAGCGCGGCGATGCGCGGGGTTTCGCGCAGGGGTTCGGCGGGGGCGTCTTCGGGGAGTTTGCCGAGGGGGCGGATGCGGCCGCGGGCGAGCAGGGTGTCGAGGTAGCGGCGCACGCGGCCGCTGGCGCGTTCCGGCTCCGGCACGTACACCGGTGCAGAGGTCGCGCAGGCTTCCGAGAGCATGTTCACCGAGTCGGGCGACACCACCAGCCGGTCGGCCCAGCCCAGCGCGCCGGCGTAGGGATTGTCGCCGTCCTCGCTGCCGAACCAGCGCCGGCCCGGCGTGTCGGCCCAGTAGCGGCGCGCCAGCATGGCCAGGCTGGCCGGCGTGCGGCGCGAGCCGATCACCACCAGGCTGCCGCCCTCCATCGCCAGCCAATGCTCGAGCTTCGCAGCCAGCACCTCGAAGGCGCCACGGTCGAAGCGCACCGCCGCCGTCGGCCCGCCCAGCAGCAGCACCGTGCGCGGACCCGGCAGCTCGCCCAGCGCGCGGAAGGTCGCGCGGCCCTGCGCCAGCCAGGCGTCGTCCACGGGATTGAGGCTGCCGGTGAGCGTGATCACGTTGGGCCCGCGCAGGCCGTCGTGTTCGGGCGCCACCACGAGGTCCCAGTGCCGCGTGTCGATGCGCGGGTGCAGCACCTGCACCACCCGGCTGCCGCGCTCGCGCAGCAGGCGCGTGGCCAGCGCGGCGCGACGACCCGCGCCGAGCGCCAGCGCCGGCGGCTGTGCCAGCGACGCGGCGAAGGCCTCGCCGAA
>Ga0208242_100605_pt1 | contig 17170 bp, 15 predicted proteins | sample SubbioAug_CSW13A_FD_184825 | JGI IMG/M metagenome (GOLD analysis project Ga0208242, IMG submission 184825) | Serpentinite rock and fluid subsurface biosphere microbial communities from McLaughlin Reserve, California, USA - CR12Aug_CSW13A (SPAdes) | ecosystem: Environmental > Terrestrial > Deep... | reverse complement strand
CCACCGGGCTGCCCAGGGCGTCGGTGTGCTGGTACTTCACCTCGCTGCCGCCCGCGAACGGGGCCTCGCGGATCGCTACCAAACTGCCGGCCAGGTAGATGTGGTCGAGCGCCCGGGCCTTCGGGGTGGAGTGCTGGTAGAGCAGCTGGCCGTTGAACGCGTAGAAGCTCAGCGTGGCCCCCGCCGGTACCCAGGCCAGCGCCCGGCGGCCGTGGCCATTGTAGCGATAGCCCTCGCTGCCGCCCGGGCCGGTGCCCAGGCGCAGGCGGTTGCCGTAGTCGAAGGTGTAGCTGGCCGTGTCCTTGGCGGTTACGTTGCCCTGCACGTCATACGACAGCGTGTGCAGCGTGCTGCCGCCGGCGTTCTGGATCGCCGTCAGGCGGTTGCTGGCGTCGTAGACGTAGTTGGCGTAGTCCTTCACCCCGGCCAGCTTCCACGAGCGCAGGTTGTCGGGCGCTGCAAAAGAAAACCGGCCGGCGCTTCCGCACCGGCCGGTTTCGGGTTTCGCGACGGGGCGGGATCAGCCGCCGATCGAGAAGGTGATCATGAAGCGGTCGTCGGCGGCGTCGCCGAAGTTGTCGGTGCCCGACGAGTCGGTGCCGTAGTAGCCGATGGCCATGTTGACCGGACCGAGGTCGCGGTTCACGCCGATCGAGTAGTCCATGTAGTCGTCGATGCCGGTCGAGCTGCCGAAGGTGCTCTGGCCGACGGTGATGTCCAGGCCCCAGCCGTGGCCGACGTCGAAGCTGCCGCCGAGGCCGTAGTAGAAGCCGTCGTCGTCGAGCGCGTAAACGTCGTTGGTGTAGCCCAGGGTGAACGACCAGGTCTCGTCGAGCGTGACCACGCCCAGGAACTCGTTGTAGTCGAGCGCGCCGTAGCCGTCCTGCTCGCCGATGTAGTTGTAGCGGTTGAGCGCCAGGTCGAGGTTGACGCGCTCGCTCAGGTCGGTGTTCCAGCCGATGTAGGTGTCGAGCTCGACGTCGGGGCCGCCGGCGCCGAAGTCCACGTTCGAGGCCCAGGCGCCGACGTAGAAGCCGCTGCCGAAGTTCAGGTCGGCGCCCAGCTGCAGGGTCGGCTTTTCGTCGTTCTGCGAGACGCCGCGGAACAGGTAGTCGGAGGAGAGGGCGGCGTTCCAGCTGAACATCGACTCCTCTTCTTCGGCGGCCTCGTCCTGGGCGGTGGCGGCCAGCGGCAGCGCCAGCAGCGCGGCGGCGAGGGCGAACGGAAGCAGCTTCTTCGGGGTATGCATCGGGAATTCCTCGTCAGGTTGGGGCAGCAAAGGGGCGGTGGCGCTGTTGTTTTACCGGGCCGGGCCCGGGCGTTGATGATTCCGGGCCAGCTGTTGAATATTTTGAGCGGCAGTGTCCACCAAGCCCGAGCATAATTCATGCGGCAGTGCAGCAAAGCGGCACAGGCATAATTGGCGGCTGTTCCCCCAGCCACCGAGCCCCGCATGACCTCGCCCGCCCTCGCCCGCTACGCCGCCGAACTCGAAGCCATCCGCGAACAGGGCCTGTTCAAGGCCGAACGCGTGATCACCAGCCCGCAGTCGGCCGAGATCAGCCTGGCCGACGGCAAAAAGGTGCTCAACTTCTGCGCCAACAACTACCTGGGCCTGGCCGACCACCCCGAGGTGATCCAGGCCGCCAAGGACGCGCTCGACACCCACGGCTTCGGCATGGCCTCGGTGCGCTTCATCTGCGGCACCCAGGACCTGCACAAGGAGCTGGAGGCGAAGATCGCGTCCTTCTTCGGCAAGCAGGACAGCATCCTCTACGCCGCCTGCTTCGACGCCAACGGCGGCCTGTTCGAGCCGCTGCTGGGCGAGGAGGACGCCATCATCTCCGACGCGCTCAACCACGCCTCGATCATCGACGGCGTGCGCCTGTGCAAGGCCAGGCGCTACCGCTACGCCAACTGCGACATGGCCGACCTCGAGAAACAGCTGCAGCAGGCCAGGGCCGACGGCGCACGCACCATCATGATCACCACCGACGGCGTGTTCTCGATGGACGGCTTCATCGCGCCGCTCGACGAGATCACCGCGCTGGCGGCCAAGTACGACGCGCTGGTGCACATCGACGAATGCCATGCCACCGGTTTCCTGGGCGACACCGGCCGCGGCAGCGCCGAGGTCAAGGGCGTGCTCGACAAGATCGACATCATCACCGGCACCCTCGGCAAGGCCCTGGGCGGCGCGCTGGGCGGCTTCACCACCGGCCGCGCCGAGGTGATCGAGATGCTGCGCCAGCGCTCGCGCCCCTACCTGTTCTCCAACTCGCTGCCGCCGCACGTGGTGGCCGCGGGCACGAAGGTGTTCGACATGCTCGCCGCCGCCGGCGACCTGCGCGAGCAGCTCAAGGCCAACACCGCCTACTTCCGCGAGCGCATGACGGCGGCCGGCTTCGACCTCAAGCCGGGCGTGCATCCGATCGTGCCGGTGATGCTCTACGACGCCCCGCTGGCGCAGAAGTTCGCCTCGCGCCTGCTCGAGGAAGGCATCTACGTGATCGGCTTCTTCTTCCCGGTGGTGCCCAAGGGCCAGGCCCGCATCCGCACCCAGATGAGCGCCGCCCACACCCGCGAGCACCTCGACCGCGCCATCGACGCCTTCATCCGCGTCGGCCGCGAGCTGGGCGTCATCAAGGGCTGAGCCTGCAGCCCGCGGGCGGCTAATCGGCCGCCCGCCCTCTCGGCGCCAGCGCAGTGACTTCCGCTTCGCTGAGTTTTCGCCAAGCGCCCTTGGCCAGTTCGCCCAGCGCCACCGGGCCGATGGCCACGCGCACCAGGCGCCGGGTCTCCAGCCCGTGCGCGGCCAGCAGGCGGCGGATCTGCCGGTTGCGGCCTTCGTCGAGCACGATCTCGAGCCAGGCGGTCTTGCCGCCGCTGCGCAGCAGGCGGGCGCGGCGCGCAGAGAGCTGCTCGCCGGCGTCGTCCACGCCGGCTTCCAGGGCGGCCAGCAGGGCGGCGTCGGGCACCGCGTCCACCTGCACGTGGTAGGTCTTCTCCGGCCCGGTGGCCGGGTCGGTGATGGCGGCGGCCCAGGCCGGATCATTGCTCATCAGCAGCAGGCCCTCGCTGGCCTGGTCGAGCCGGCCCACCGGCGCCAGCCACGGCAGGCCCGCGCCCTCGAGGCAGCGGTAGACGGTGTCGCGACCGCGCTCGTCGCTGGCGGTGGTGACCAGCCCGCGCGGCTTGTTGAGCGCCAGGTACACCGGCGCGGCCGCGTCCAGCGCACGGCCATCGACGGACAGCGCGTCCGTTCCCTGGCGTACGGGGAACTCGGGGTCGCGCACCACGCGCCCGTTCACCGCCACGCGCCCGGCCGCCACCCAGGCCGCGGCCTGCGTACGCGAGCACAGGCCCAGCTTGGACAACACGCGCGCCACGCCATGGCGCGGCGTGGCATGGGCAGGGGCAGAGGTTCGGGGCATGTGCGCAGCATGGCGCAGGCAGCCGCGCAGAGGCTAGCCTGTGGCCCTGCGCCGGCGCCCCGCGAGGTCGGTTCACCGACCCATCACCGTGGCCTGCGCGACCATATCCACCATGGCTCCTGATTCGTCCCCTGCTTCGCATCCCCTCCCGGTCTGGCGCCGCGCACTGCGCGCCGTGGCGCTGTGGTTCGACACCAGCGCCGCCCCTGCCGACACCGGCGACCCCGACCGCGTGGCCTGGCTGCGCGTGCTGCCCTTCGTGGCCTTGCACCTGGCCTGCCTGGGCGTGGTCTGGGTGGGCTTCTCGTGGTTCGCCTTCTGGACGGCGGTGGCGCTGTACGCCGCGCGCATGTTCGCCATCACCGGCTTCTACCATCGCTACTTCTCGCACAAGGCCTTCCGCACCTCGCGGCCGGTGCAGTTCGCCTTCGCCGTGCTCGGCGCGGCCTCCGTGCAGCGCGGGCCGCTGTGGTGGGCCGCGCACCACCGGCACCACCACCGCCACGCCGACACCGACCAGGACGTGCATTCGCCGCGCCACGGTTTCTGGCGCAGCCACATGACCTGGTTCCTCACCCCGCGCGGCTTCGGCACCGACCTCGAGGCCGTGCGCGACCTGGCCCGCTTCCCCGAGCTGCGCCTGCTCGACCGCTTCGACATCCTGGTGCCGGTGCTGCTGGCCGCGGGCCTGTACGCGCTGGGCGCCTGGCTCGAGGGGGCGTACCCGGGCCTGGGCACCAGCGGCCCGCAGCTGCTCATCTGGGGCTTCTTCGTCTCGACGGTGGTGCTCTTCCACGTCACGGTGACCATCAACTCGCTGGCCCACCGCTGGGGCACGCGCCGCTTCGCCACCCGCGACGACAGCCGCAACAACGCCCTGCTCGCCCTGCTCACCTTCGGCGAGGGCTGGCACAACAACCACCACCACTACCCGGGTTCGGCCCGCCAGGGCTTCGCCTGGTACGAGCTCGACCTCACCTACCTCGGCCTGCGGCTGATGGCGCTGCTGGGCCTGGTCAGCGACCTGCGGCCGGTGCCCGAAGCGCTGCGCCACGTGCGCCGGGAGGCCGCATGAGGATCGCGGTCGTCGGCAGCGGCATCGCCGGCCTCGGCGCGGCCTGGCTGCTCTCGCGCCAGCACGAGGTGGTGCTGCTCGAGCGCGAGGCGCGCCTGGGCGGCCACACGCATACCCATCGGGTCGAGCAGGCCGGGCGCACGTATTCGGTCGACAGCGGCTTCATCGTCTTCAACCCGGGCAACTACCCGCTGCTGACCCGGCTGCTCGACCAATTGGGCGTGCCCAGCCAGCCCACGACGATGAGCTTCTCGGTGCAGGACGCAGCCAACGGGCTTGAGTACAACGCCACCGACCTCGATGGCCTGTTCTGCCAGCGCCGCAACCTGGTGTCGCCGCGCTTCTGGCGCATGGTGCGGGAGATCACCCGCTTCTACCGCGAGGCGCCGGCCCTGCTGGCGGCTCCGGGCGACGGCCCCTCGCTGGGCGAGTACCTGCGCGACGGCGGCTATTCCGAACTGTTCGTGCGCGACCACCTGGTGCCGATGGCCTCGGCGCTGTGGTCCTCGCCCTCGGAAACCATCGAGTCCTTCCCGGCCAAGTACCTGGCCCGGTTCATGGACAACCACCACATGCTCCAGCTCAGCGACCGCCCGCAGTGGCGCGTGGTGACGGGCGGCTCGTCGAGCTACATCGAGGCGCTTCAGCGCGCCTGGGACGTGCGCGTGCGGCTCTCGTGCCCGGCGCGCGGCGTGCGCCGCGAGGCCGATGCCGTGGTGGTGTCCACCGACCAGGGCGAGGAACGCTTCGACCAGCTGGTGCTGGCCTGCCACAGTGACCAGGCCCTGGCCCTGCTGGCCGACCCGACGCCGGCCGAGCGCGAGGTGCTGGGCGCCATCCCCTACCAGGCCAACGAGACCGTGCTGCACACCGACGCGCGGCTGCTGCCCCGCCGTCGCAAGGCCTGGGCGGCCTGGAACGCCTACGTGCCGGCCGAGCCGGGCGCAGCCTGCACGGTCAGCTACTGCATGAACCACCTGCAGTCGCTCGACAGCCCCGAACCCTTCGTGGTCACCCTCGGCCGCTCGCGCGAAATCGACCCGGCCAAGGTGCTGGCGCGCATGCAGTACCACCACCCGGTCTACACCCACGCCTCGGTGGCGGCCCAGGCGCGCCGCGGCGAGATCAGCGGCCACCACCGCACCTGGTATGCCGGCGCCTACTGGGGCTTCGGCTTCCACGAGGACGGCCTGCGCAGCGGCGTCGAAGTGGCGCGCGCGCTCGGCGTGCAATGGCCCTGAACTCGGCCATCTACGAAGGCTGGGTGCGGCATCGCCGCTTCGCACCGGTCGAGCACGCCTTCCGCTACCGCGTCTTCCAGCTCTACGTGGACCTGGCCGAGCTCGACCGGCTCTTCGCCGGTCGTTGGTTCTGGTCGCTGAACCGCCCCAACCTGGCCCAGTTCCGCCGCCGCGACTATTACGGCGATCCCGCCCTGCCGCTCGACACCGCCGTGCGCGAGCGCGTGCAGGCCACGCTCGGCCGCCGTCCGACCGGTCCGATCCGACTGCTCACCCACGGCCGCTACTTCGGCAAGACCATGAACCCGGTGAGCTTCTACTACGGCTTCGCCGACGACGGCGAGACCCTGGAGTGGATCTTGGCCGAGATCACCAACACGCCCTGGGACGAGCGCCACGCCTACCTGCTGGACGTGGCCGGCGCCGAGCGGCACGGCCAGGCCCTGCACTGGGGCTTCGACAAGGCCTTCCACGTCTCGCCCTTCATGCCGATGCAGCGGCGCTACCGCTGGGCCTTCCAGCCCCCCGGCGAGCAGCTGCGGGTGCACATGGACGTGCTCGACGGCGACCGGCCCGAGTTCGACGCCACCCTGGTGCTCGAGCGCCGGCCCTGGGCCGGGAACACGCTGGCTTCATGCCTGGCGCGGTATCCCTTGCACACCGCCAAGGTGGGGGCGGCGATCTACTGGCAGGCCGCGCAATTGTGGCTCAAGCGCTCGCCCTTCCACCCGCACCCCCGAACCAGCCCCGGAGCCCCTGAATGAGCAGCACCGCCGACACCCTGGACAGCCCCGAGCAAAGCGCGGCGCGCTACGGCGCGCTCGACCGCCTGCTGCGCCGGCGCCTGCTGGCCACGCTGGGCGAGCTGCGCGGCGGCCAGGTGGTGGTGCGCGATGCCCTGGGCACCGTGACGCTGGGCGAACCGGGTGGCCTGCGCGCCGAGCTCGACATCCTCGACCCGGGCTTCTACCGCGCCGCTGCCGCCCAGGGCTCGGTGGGCGCCGGCGAGGCCTACATGGACGGGCTGTGGCGCTGCGACGACCTGGTGGCGCTGGTGCAGCTGCTGGTCATCAACCGCGAGCGCCTGGACGCCATGGAAACCGGCCTCGCCCGATTCGGCGGCCTGGCCCTGCGCGGCTGGCACGCCCTGCGCCGCAACACCCGCGCCGGCAGCCGCAAGAACATCGCCGCGCACTACGACCTGGGCAACGAGCTGTTCAAGCTCTTCCTCGACGAGTCGATGATGTATTCCTCGGCGGTGTTCGCCGACGCATCCGAGTCGCTCGAGCAGGCGCAGTTCCGCAAGCTCGAGCGCATCTGCCGCAAGCTCGACCTCCAGCCCGGCGACCACCTGGTCGAGATCGGCACCGGCTGGGGCGGCATGGCCATCCACGCCGCCTCGCGCTTCGGCTGCCGCGTCACCACCACCACGATCTCGAAGGAACAGCACGCGCTGGCCACCGAGCGCGTGGCCGCGGCCGGCCTGTCGGACAAGGTCACCGTGCTGCTCGAGGACTACCGCGACCTGCGCGGCGAGTACGACAAGCTCGTCTCGATCGAGATGATCGAGGCCATCGGCCACCAGTACCTCGAGACCTACCTGGCCAAGTGCGCCTCGCTGCTCAAGCCCGAGGGCCTCGCGCTGATCCAGGCCATCACCATCGAGGACCACCGCTACGAGCAGGCCCTGCACTCGGTGGACTTCATCAAGCGCTTCATCTTCCCGGGCAGCTTCATCCCCTGCGTGAGCGCCATCACCGGCGCCGCGGCCCGGGCCAGCGACCTGCGCCTGGTGAACCTCGAGGACATCGGCCCGAGCTATGCGCTGACCCTGCGCGCCTGGCGCGAGCGCTTCCTGGCCCGCCTCGACGAGGTGCGCGCCCTGGGTTACGACGAGCGCTTCATCCGCATGTGGGAGTTCTACCTGGCCTACTGCGAGGGCGGCTTCCTCGAGCGTTCGATCGGCGACGTGCACTTGCTGCTGGCCCGCCCGGGCAACCGTCGCGACCAGTACCTGCCTGCCCCGGAGGCCACCTGACATGCGCCGCTCCCTGCTGACCGCCGGCAACGTGGTGGGCTTCCAGGCCGTCTGGCTGGCCAGCGTGGCGGGCGCCGGCGCCGGGCTGGCCTGGGCCGGCCCGCTGGCGGCGGCGCTGTTCGCCGCACTGATGCTGCGCTACGGCGGCAAGGCCCGCGCCGACCTGCGCCTGCTGGCCGTGGCCATGCCGTTGGGCCTGGCGCTCGACAGCGCCTTCGCCGCCTCGGGCTGGCTGGTTTACGCCGAGGCCTGGCCCTGGGCCTCGCTGGCGCCGGTGTGGATCTGGTCGCTCTGGGTGGGCTTCACGCTCACGCTGAACCACTCGATGGCCTTCCTGCGCGAGCGCCCGCTGGCCGCGATTGTGCTGGGCTTCGTCGGTGGCCCGCTGGCTTACTGGACCGCCGCCGGCGCCTTCGAGGCCGTCAGCTTCGGCGCGCCGGTGGCCTGGGTGATCGGCGCCCTGGCGGTGGGCTGGGCCGCGGTGCTGCCCCTGCTGTTCCACCTCGACCAGCGGCTGGCCGCCGGCCTGGCGCGGGACCACAGGGCCACGGCATGAGCGTCTGGAGCGCCCTGGGCCTGGTCTGGGCCGGTGCGGCCCTGGCCATGGTCGCGCTCTGGGCCTTCTCGATGAAGGTACGCAACGTCGGCTACGTCGACGTGGGCTGGGCCGGGCTGATGGCGCTGGCGGCGCTGTTCGTCGGCGCGGTGGGCGACGGCACGCCATTGGCGCGCGGCCTGGTGGCGATGTTCGGCAGCGTCTGGGGGGCCCGCCTGTGCCTGTACCTGCTGCATCGCGTGCTCAACGAGGAGGAAGACGGCCGCTACCGCGCCCTGCGCGCGGCCTGGGGCGGAAGCCCCGCGAAGTTCTTCGTCTTCTTCCAGGTGCAGGCGCTGGTGGTCGCGCTCTTCGCCCTGCCCTTCCTGGCCGCGGCCGACAACGCCACGCTGCACTTCGGGCCGCTGGCGGTGCTGGCCATCGTGGTCTGGCTGGGCGCGATGGCGGGCGAGTCGCTGGCCGACCGCCAGCTGGCGCGCTTCCGCGCCAACCCGGCCAATGCCGGCAGGACCTGCCGCGACGGCCTGTGGGGCTGGTCGCGGCACCCGAACTATTTCTTCGAGTGGCTGCACTGGTTCGCCTACGTGCTGCTGGCCTTCGGCGGCGGCCTGTTCTGGCTCAGCCTGGCCGGCCCGGTGCTGATGCTCGCCTTCCTCTACCGCGTCAGCGGCATTCCCTGGACCGAAGCCCAGGCCGAACGCAGCCGCGGCGAGGACTACCGTCGCTACCAGCGCGAAGTCAGCGCCTTCTTCCCCTGGCCGCCGCGCAAGGCGGCCCCGTCATCGGAGTAACGGATGTCCCTGATCGACCTGTGCGAGCGCGGGCTGCTGCCCGACGCCCTGACCCGCCTCGGCATCCGCCGGCTGTGTGAGCAGCGCCTGCGCGAGGAAGGTGCCCACGACCTGGACCTGGCCGACCGCCGCTTCCGCGAACTGCTGGCCGAACTGCGCCACAGCCCGATCGCCATCGAGACCGACGCCGCCAACGAGCAGCACTACGAGGTGCCGGCGCGCTTCTTCGAGCTGTGCCTGGGCCGCCGCCTGAAGTATTCCAGCGCCTACTACGCCACCGGCAACGAGACGCTCGAGCAGGCCGAGGACGCCATGCTGGCGCTCTACGGCGAGCGCGCCGAACTGGCCGACGGCCAGCACATCCTCGAGCTCGGCTGCGGCTGGGGCTCGCTGACGCTGTGGATGGCCGAGCGCTTCCCGAACGCGCGCATCACCGGCGTGTCCAACTCACGCAGCCAGCGCGAGCACATCCTGGCGCAGGCGGCCAGGCGCGGACTGGGCAACGTGCAGATCCTCACCTGCGACGTGAACCGGCTCGAGCTGCCGGCCGAAGGTTTCGACCGCGTGGTCTCGATCGAGATGTTCGAGCACATGCGCAACTACAAGCGCCTGCTGGGCAACGTGGCCGGCTGGCTGCGCCCGGGCGGCAAGCTGTTCGTGCACATCTTCGCGCACCGCTACCTGATGTATCCCTTCCTCACCGAGGGCGCGGACAACTGGATGGGGCGCTACTTCTTCACCGGCGGCCTGATGCCCTCGGCCGACACGCTGCTGCATTTCCAGGACGACCTCACCCTCGAGCAGCGCTGGCTCGTTCCGGGCACGCACTACGAGCGCACGGCCAACCACTGGCTCGAGAACCAGGACCGCAACCGCGAGGAAGTGATGCGGGTGCTCACGGCCACCTACGGCGCACAGGACGCCGCGCGCTGGCACCAGCGCTGGCGGATGTTCTGGATGGCCTGCGCCGAACTGTTCGGCTACGAGGGCGGCCGCCAGTGGCTGGTCGCCCACTACCGCTTCAGCAAGTAAGCGTCGCGCTCGGCTGGCAGGCGGCCGCGGCGGCCGGGGCCGCGGCGGGCGCGTCCGCGGGTGCGGACTGGGCGCTGCCGCCGGGCTTGCCGGTGGCCACGCGGATGCCCTTGGCCTTCATCCACGCATCGAACTCTTCGGCGGTCATGCGACGGCCGTTCTGGTTCATGTCGAAACGCCAGGGCGAATTGTCGAACTGCGTCTTCTGCACGTAGCCCTCGGCCGGCGCGGCGGCGGCCGGCGCGGCCGGCGCCGGGGCCGGGCGACGCAGGCGCTGCACGTAGGCCACCGCGTTGATCTCGAGGCAGCTGGCGGCAGGCGTGGCGTAGCGCATTTCCGGGGCCGGCACCGAAGCCGGCAGCGGCGCGAGCACCGGGGCCTGGCAGGCCGGGCCGGCGGCCGCAGCGAAGGACGGAAGGCAGAGGGCGAGCAGCGCGATCGAGGCGTGTTTCATCTTGCACCGGCGGGGGAACGGACTGGGCCAAGCTTAGGCGCGCAACCGCGGCGACGCAATCACGGCGGCCGGAAAGACGAAGCCCGGCACAAGGCCGGGCTTCGCGTGTTGCTTTCGGGCGTCGTGCTTAGTTCTGCACGTTCAGCTCGGTGCGGCGGTTGCGCGCACGACCCTCGGCGGTGTCGTTGGTGTCGATCGGACGGCTCTCGCCGAAGCCGTTCGGACCCACCAGGCGGCCGGCGTCGATGCCCTTGCCGGTCAGGTAGTTGTACACCGTGCGGGCGCGACGCTCGGACAGACCCTGGTTGTACTGCTCGGTACCGACCGAGTCGGTGTGGCCGGCGACTTCAACGCGCAGCTGCGGGTACTTCTGCAGGATCGACACGGCCTCGTCGAGGATGGCCACGGCGTCCGGACGCAGGGTGTCCTTGTCGAAGTCGAAGTTCACGCCCTTGAGGTCGATGGTCAGCGGCACCGGGCAGCCGTCCGGACCGATGGCCTGGCCAGCGACCGAACCCGGGCACTTGTCGTCGCAGTTGTTCACGCCGTCGCCGTCGTCGTCGAGGTCGGCGCAGGTGACCTGCGGCTTCGGCTCTTCCGGCACGACCGGGGCCGGCAGGTCGCCGAGCTTCACGAGCACGGTCAGCTGGGCCAGCAGGTCGGTGAAGGTGTCCGAACCCGGGGCGACGATCGAGGTGTCGTCCGTGACGCTGCGGGCGGCCACTTCGGCGCGCATCGCGTAGCGGCCGTAGTCAGCCTGCAGGCCGGCGCCGATGGTGGCGGCGATGGCGGAGTCCTCGCGCTGGCCCGGGGAATTCGGGCTCGGGCTGTTGTCGAACTCTTCCTCGACGCGCTGGGTGCCGATGCCGAAGCGGAAGAACGGGTTCCAGTTGCGGCCTTCCTTCAGCAGGTGGTAGCGCGCGTCCAGAGACAGGCCGTACTGGCTGAAGTTGAGGTCGTTCGGGATCACCGGGTTCTGGTAGTTCAGCTCGGCGTCGATCGACCAGTTCGGGGTGACGAACTTGCCGAAGCCGAGGGTGACGAACGGGACGTCGCCGGTGCCGCGGTCGTCGTCCTGGACGTTGCCGCCCACGCCGCCGCTCACGTACCAACGATCATCGAAGTCCTGCGCCATCGCGGACTGGGTGAACGCCATGGCGCCCAGGAGGGCACAGCACAGGAGTTTCTTCTTCATGATTTGCTCCATTGATTCGACGGGGGAATTGCTAAAACGCTGCGGACCTTGGGGTGTTGGCACGCGGCGCTTGGCGCCTGAAAAACTTAACGACCCGAAAGTTAACGGGAATCTAACAAAGGCGGGCGGGCACTGCAAGTATGGGCCTCAGGGCGTGAAGAGTTCCATGAACCGGTGGATGGGCGTGGCCTCGAACCGGGAGGTGTCCCCGGTCAGCTCCAGCACCTGGTGCACCCGCTTGGCCGGCAGCTGGCCGGCGATGGCCGATTCGAACTTGGCCAGCAGGGCCGGGATGCCTTCCCCCCGGCGCTCGCGGTGGCCGATGGGCGCGTCCACGGCGACCCGGCCGGTGGAGCTGCCGTCCTTGAAGAAGACCTCGACGGCGTTGCCGATGTAGCGCTTGTCCGGGTCGTGGTAATCGCGGGTGAAGGCCGGGTTCTCGCGGACCTCCATGCGCGCCCGCAGCGCGTCGATGCGGGGGTCGGCGGCCACGGCGTCCAGGTAGTCCTCGGCGGTGAGCCTGCCCAGAATGAGCGGGACGGCCACCATGTACTGCAGGCAGTGGTCGCGGTCGGCGGGATTGTGCAGCGGACCGGTCTTGTCGATGATCCGGACCCCGGCCTCCTGGGTTTCGATGACCACGCGCTCGACCTGGTCGAGCCGCCCGGCCACCTTCGCGTGCAGCTGCATGGCGCACTCGACCGCAGTCTGGGCGTGGAACTCGGCCGGGTGGCTGATCTTGAACAGGATGTTCTCCATCACGTAGCTGCCGAAGCCGCGCTCGAACTCGAACTCGCGGCCCTTGAAGGCGACGTCGGCGAAGCCCCACTGCCTGGCGCTGACGGCGCCGGGATAGCCCACGCAGCCCTTCATGGCGTTGAGCGCGTGCACCACCGCGCGGCGGCAGGCGTCGCCGGCGGCCCAGCCCTTGCGCGGGCCGGCGTTGGGGGCGTGGCGGTAGACCCGCAGCGCGCCGCCGTCGGCCCAGCTGTGGCTGACGGCGTTGATGATCTCCTCCTTGCCGCCCCCGAGCATGTGCGTGGCGATGGCGCTGGAGGCCAGCCGCACCAGGATGACATGGTCGAGGCCGACCTTGTTGAAGCTGTTCCTGAGCGCGTAGCAGCCCTGGATCTCATGGGCCTTGATCGCCCAGGTCAGGATGTCGCGCACGGTGATGGGCTTGGCGTTTTCGCGCTCGGCCTTGCGGCTGAGGTAGTCGCCCATCGCCAGGATGGTGCCCAGGTTGTCCGAGGGGTGGCCCCATTCGGCCGCCAGCCAGGTGTCGTTGAAGTCCAGCCAGCGCACCAGGGTGCCGATGCTGTAGGCGGCCTGGGCCGGGTCGAGCTCGTGGCAGGTGCCCGGCACGCGGGCGCCGCCGGGCAGCGTGGCGCCGGGCACCACCGGGCCGACGTGCTTGACGCACTCGGGGTGGCGCAGGGCCAGCATGGCGCAGGCCAGCGAGTCGAGCAGCATGTAGCGGGCCGTGGTGTAGGCCTCGGACGAACCGATGTAGTAGTCGGTGACGTAATTGGCGATGTCGACCATGGACTGGTCGGGTTCGGGTCGCTTGGCGGAGCGGGGGTCGTGGGCGGTCATGGACGGTCCGGGCTGGCGAGGGCGAACGAAAGGTATGGTGCCAGAAGCATGAACGGATGTCGGCGGCGCACGCGGACGCGGCCAGCGCATCCGCCTTGTCCGCGGGCGCCGGAACGGGCAAGGTGCCGGGACTCGTTCCGCCAGCCCGAATCATGTCCAGCACGCCCTATCCGCACCTTTTCCAGCCGCTCGTCCTCGGCCACTGCACCCTGCCCAATCGCGTCCTGATGGGCTCGATGCATACCGGCCTGGAAGACCACGCCCGCGACTTCCCCAAGCTGGCGGCGTACTTCCGCGAGCGCGCCGAGGGCGGCGTGGGGCTGATGGTCACCGGCGGCATCGCGCCCAACCTGGTCGGCTGGCTCAAGCCCTTCGCGGGCAAGCTCAGCTGGCCCTGGGAAGTGCACAAGCACCGCATCGTCACCCGGGCGGTGCACGAGGCGGGCGGGCGCATCTGCCTGCAGATCCTGCATGCGGGCCGCTATGCCGCCCATCCGCTGCTGGTCTCGGCCTCCAAGGCCAAGGCGCCGATCAGCCCGCTGACGCCGCGCGCGCTCACCGCCTGGGGCGTCGAGCGGCAGATCCGCGCCTTCGTCAACAGCGCGCGCCTGGCCCGCGAGGCCGGCTACGACGGCGTCGAGGTGATGGGCTCGGAGGGCTACCTGATCAACCAGTTCCTCGCCGCGCGCACCAACAAGCGCCGCGACGACTGGGGCGGCACGCCGGAAAAGCGCATGCGCTTCGCGGTCGAGATCGTCCGCCGCATCCGCGAGGCGGTGGGTCCGGACTTCATCCTCATCTACCGGCTTTCCATGCTGGAACTGGTCGAGGGCGGCTCGGCCTGGGACGAGATCGTGATGCAGGCCAAGGCCATCGAGGCCGCCGGCGCCAGCATCATCAACACCGGTATCGGCTGGCACGAGGCCCGGGTGCCGACCATCGCCACCTCGGTGCCGCGCGGCGCCTTCGCAGGCGTGACCGCCAAGCTCAAGCCGCACGTGTCGCTGCCGCTGGTGGCCACCAACCGCATCAACATGCCCGAGGTGGCCGAGGCGATCCTCGCCGCCGGCCAGGCCGACATGGTCTCGATGGCGCGCCCGCTGCTGGCCGACCCGGCCTGGGTGAACAAGGCCCGCGAGGGTCGCCGCGACGACATCAACACCTGCATCGCCTGCAACCAGGCCTGCCTGGACCACGTGTTCGTCAACAGGCGCGCCAGTTGCCTGGTCAACCCGCGCGCCTGCGCCGAAACCGAGCTCAACTACCTGCCGGTGCAGCTGGCGAAGAAGATCGCCGTGGTCGGCGCCGGCCCGGCCGGCCTGGCCTGCGCCACGGTGGCGGCCGGACGCGGCCACCAGGTGACGCTGTTCGACTCGGCGGCCGAGATCGGCGGCCAGTTCAACCTGGCCAAGACGATCCCGGGCAAGGAGGAGTTCCACGAGACCCTGCGCTACTTCGGCCGGCAGATCGAAGCGACCGGCGTCGAGCTGCGGCTGGGCCAGCGCGTGGGAACGGCCGAGCTGGCCAACGCCGGCTTCGACGCGGTGGTGCTGGCCACCGGCATCCGGCCGCGCAAGGTCGATTTCCCGGGCGCCGACCATCCCAAGGTGGTGAGCTACCTGGATGTCCTCCAGGGCCGGGTGGTGCCTGGCCGCAGGGTGGCCATCATCGGCGCCGGCGGCATCGGCTTCGACGTGGCCGAGTTCCTGGTCCACGAAGGCCATTCGCCCAGCCTCGACACCGGCCGCTGGATGGCCGAATGGGGCGTGGCGCCGGACTTCGAGGGCCCGGGCGGCCTGGCGGCGCCCCGGCCCGAGCCGCCGGCCCGCGAGCTGTGGCTGCTCCAGCGCAGCCCGGGCAAGCCCGGTGCCCGCCTGGGCAAGACCACCGGCTGGATCCACCGCGCGGCGCTAAAGGCCAAGGGCGTGCAGGCCCTGGGCGGCGTGGAGTACCTGGGCGTGGACGACACCGGCCTGCGCATCCGGGTCGACGGCCGCGAACAGCTCCTGCCGGTGGACCACGTGGTGGTCTGCGCCGGCCAGGAGCCGCTGCGCGAGCTGCTCGAGCCGCTCCGGGTGGCCGGCGTGCAGGCCCACCTGATCGGCGGCGCCGACGTGGCCGCGGAGCTCGATGCCAAGCGCGCCATCGACCAGGGCAGCCGCCTGGCCGCCGCACTCTGAGTAGTTACTCCAATAAAAATCAAAGGCTTGGCGAAAGCCGTTCAGGCAAGGTTCGGTTTTCACCGGTAGTATGCGCCGCTGGATACGGCGCCCGGCCTCGGGCCGCGCCGTCAAACGGCCCCGCAGCGCATGGCTTGGCGGGGATTCCAGGGGGTCGCCCAACCTGACCCGCGACCCCGGAATGCGAGCCCGGCTCGTCCATCCCCAAAACGCCAGGCCGCACGGCCCCCTCCTGCCCGTTCCATCAAGCAGGCCCGCCCTCGGGCGGACGGGAAAGTGCGGCGCAACGGAGCAAGGAGTTCCGCCATGAAGCTGTCTTTCGTCCTTTGGCTGGCCTCGATCCTTCCCCAGCCAGCCGCCGACCCGCTGTGCCTGGCGACGACGGTCTATCTCGAGGCCCGCAACCAGTCCGAGCTGGGCCAGCGCGCCGTGGCCGAGGTTGCCCTGCGTCGCCGCGACAGCGGCCAGTGGGGGGATTCGATCTGCGAGGTGGTCACCGCCCGCAAGCAGTTCGCGCCCACCATCGTCCATCCGGGCCTGCGCATGAAGAACCTCGAGGCCTGGGAACGGGCCGTGCAGGTCGCCTTCCAGGCCCAGGCCGACTGGCAGCTGCCGCCCGGCCAGCGCCGGGAAGTGGTGCCCGGGGCCAGCCACTTCGCCGCCCTGGACCTGGCCAACCCGGCCTGGGCCACGGCCCCGCGGGTGGCGACCATCGGCGACCACACTTTCTTCCGGGTCCAGCGCCTGACCCCGCCGGCGCAGCCACCGGCCCCGGCGCTCGTGGTGGCCTCCGGCCCGGCCACGACCCAGCGCATGGCGCCCTGAGGCGCCGCGCCCGGCTAGGCGACGCCCGGCACCAGCAGGACGTCGCAGCCGAGGCGATGGGTGGCGAACAGGGCCGTACTGCCCAGCAGGTTCGCCTCCCAGCGGGCCCGCGGCCGCGAGCCCAGCACCACCAGGTCGATCTGCGCTTCTTCCACGAAGGCGGCCAGCACGGCCGCGGGCGGGCCTTCGCGCACGGCGCGGGTGGGCGCGACGGCGAGGCCCAGCCCTGACTCGAACACCTGCAGTCGGCGCAAAGCCAGTTCGCGGGCTTCGCGATGGAAAGCCTCGCGGGTCTCGGGTCGCGCATGGGCGAAGGCCATGTTGCGGTCGGGCGGGATTTCGATGGCGTGCAGCAGGTGGAAATCGGCCCCCGGCGCCAGCCTGAGCCCCAGCTTCGCGGCATGCAGCGAGGACTCGCCCAGGTCGGTGGCCAGCGCAACCCGCCGGTAGGCCTGGCCGCCATCCTGCCGTGCCAGCAGGACCGGCAGCGCGCCCGCGCGCAGCACCCGGTCGGCCGTGGAGCCCAGCAGCCCCTGGCGAAGCCCGGTTTCACCCTGTGCGCCCATCACCACCAGGCCGCGCTCTCCTTCGTGCAGCAACTGCGGCAACAGCGCCGGCAGCGTGCCGTCGAGCACCTCGTAGTCCACGTCGCTCAAACCGGCTTCGAACAGGCGCTCGCGCTCGCGGGCCAGCCGCGAACCAGCCGTGCGGCGCGCGAGGTCGATCGAGAATTCGCCCTTCAGCCCCTGCGCC
>Ga0208242_100603_pt1 | contig 17256 bp, 12 predicted proteins | sample SubbioAug_CSW13A_FD_184825 | JGI IMG/M metagenome (GOLD analysis project Ga0208242, IMG submission 184825) | Serpentinite rock and fluid subsurface biosphere microbial communities from McLaughlin Reserve, California, USA - CR12Aug_CSW13A (SPAdes) | ecosystem: Environmental > Terrestrial > Deep... | reverse complement strand
TGGAAGCCATAGGCCAGCACGCCGCCCTCGGTGAGGTCCCGCGGCAGGGCGTAGAGCCGCGCAAGCCGTGGCTGACCCGCGTGGAAGGCGGTGTCGAAGCAGCCGACCTGGACCGCGCCTGGAAACTGATGTTGCGCGGCGCGCACCGCAGCCAGGTTGAAGGGCTGGTGCAAGGGCGCCAGGGGCGAGAGTCCCTCCAGGGTCTGCAATGTCTCGTCGTCCAGGCGCACGGGGGCGGCGAAGGCCAGGCCCCCATGGACGATGCGATGGCCGATGGCGTCGGGCGCGCTCACCCCACCCTCCCCGGCCAGCCACTCGAGCGTGCGCGCCAGGGCCTCATCCAGGACGCCGGCCGCCCTCGGCCAGTCGGTCTCAGCGAGGGTCTCGCCGTTGGTGTCGTGGACCCGGAACTGAGGTCGGTCCGGCAGGCCGGAGACGGCGCCGGTCATCCCCAGGGTCAGCTTGTCGCCGAGGCTGTCATAGACCGCGAACTTCAGGCTGGACGAACCTGCGTTCAGGACCAGGATCTGCATGCGCATTCCTAGTGGGCTGGCGGCTGGAGGCGGCCAGCCTTGGCCACCAGCAGGGCGACGGCGCAGGAGGCCAGGCGCGATAGGACCCCATCGGAGCGGCTGGTGAGCATGACCGGCACCCGCGCGCCCATGACGATCCCGGCCGACTGGGCCCGCGCCAGGTAGAAGAGCTGTTTGGCCAGCATGTTGCCCGACTCAATGTCCGGCACGAGCAGGATGTCGGCGTCGCCGGCCACCTCGGAGACAATGTGCTTCTGCGCGGCGGCTTCCTTGGAGATGGCGTTGTCGAAGGCCAGGGGGCCGTCCAGCAGGCCGCCGACAATCTGGCCCCGGTCGGCCATCTTGCAGAGCGCGGCGGCGTCCAGGGTGGCGATCATCTTCGGATTGACCGTCTCCACCGCCGCCAGGATGGCCACCTTGGGTCGGTCGACCCCCATGGCGCGGGCGCAGTCGATGGCGTTCTGGACGATGTCGCGCTTGGTGGCCAGGTCCGGGGCGATGTTGATCGCCGCATCAGTGACCAGCAGCGGCTTGGGATAGGTCGGCACATCAAGGATGAAGACATGGCTCATCCGCCGCTCGGTGCGAAGGCCGCAGTCCTTGGCCACCACCGCTTCGAGCAGTTCATCGGTATGGAGCGCGCCCTTCATCACCGCCTCGGCCTCGCCCCGGCCGGCGAGCTGACAGGCCAGGGCCGCGGCGGCGTGGCTGTGCGGGGCGTCGTGCAGCTCGTACCGGCTGATATCCAGTCCCGCCGCGTCAGCGGCCGCGCGAATCCGCGCGGCCGGCCCCACCAGGATGGGAATAATGAGCTTGCGCTCAGCGGCCTCCACCGCGCCGCTAATGGAGAGGTCGTCCACCGGATGGACAACCACGGTGCGCACCGGGTCGGGCCGGTCAGCCAAGGCCAGCAGGCGCTCCAGCTGCGAGCCGGGCGCGCTGTCGGTCGAGTCAGGCAGGGTCAAGGTCGAACTCCGTCAGGGGCGAGGATCTAGCCTGTCACGGTCGCGGGCCGCCGCCCACCCCGGGTCATCCCTTAGACGGGCCGACCTGATAGCCGAGGTCCTTCAGGTCGGCGTCGTTCAGCCGCTCGGATTCAAGTTCAGCCGCATCGGCGGCGGCCGTGTCCGGAGCCGCGGACATATCGCCAGCATCCAGCAGCGGGGCCTCATCCTCGCCGATGCCCGGGCCGCCGCCGTCCTGAGCCGCGTCAAACACCGGACGGTCGCCATCACGGGCCAGACCATCCTGCTCATCTCGGCCGAGCGCGACGATCTCGCCATCACTGAGGTCCTCGGCGAACTGCGCCTCGTCATCGTCGGCGTCGCCCAACGCGGAGGTCTCGTCGCGGACCTGGGCCATTCCCTCGAAGGTGCGCATTTCGGCCGGCGGAACGTCATCGCCAGCCCCGACCGTGTTGTCCTCGTCAAAGACCTCGGCCTGATCCTGCGGTTCGAAGTCGGGCTGCTCGGGTGCGGGGGGCATAGGCTCTCCAATGGCTGGTGCGTTCACCAAACAACACCTGGACGCCATCCCCGTTCGATCCAGCCGCACAATTTCTGCCGCCGCCGCGACCGCCGTTGGTCACGAACCGAACCGGCCCTGATGCGTTGGCTTTGCTGAACCCGATTCCGAAAGAGGTGTTGCATGGACAGGTCCGCCCTGCGCCGCGACTTCGTCACGCGGCCGATCTATCACATGGCCAAGGGCGTCCTGCCCGAGATGTCCGACACCGAGGCCGAGGCCATCGCCGCCGGCGACGTCTGGTGGGACGCCGACCTGTTTTCGGGGGATCCGGACTGGCAGGCCATGCTGGCTATTCCGCCCGCCAGGCTGACAGAGGCCGAGCGCGCCTTCATCGACGGTCCGGTCGATCAGCTTTGCGCCATGCTGGACGACTGGAAGATCAACTGGGAGGACCGTGACCTTCCGCCCGAGGCCTGGGACTTCATCAAGCGCGAGCGCTTCTTCGGGATGATCATTCCCGAGGAATATGGCGGCCTGGGCTTCAGCCCCTACGCCCATTCCGAAGTGGTGCGGAAGATCTCCACCCGCTCGGTGGCCGCCGCGGTCACCGTCATGGTGCCCAACTCGCTGGGCCCCGGCGAACTGCTGATGAAGTTCGGCACCGACGACCAGAAGTCCTTCTGGCTGCCCCGGCTGGCTGACGGCCGCGACATCCCCGCCTTTGGCCTGACCAGCGCCGAAGCGGGCTCCGACGCCACAGCCATGACCGACATCGGCGTGGTCTGCGAGGGCGAATACAAGGGCCAGAAGATGCTGGGCCTGAAGCTCAACTGGGCCAAGCGCTACATCACGCTTGGCCCCATCGCGACCGTTCTCGGGCTGGCCGTGAAGGTCAAGGATCCCGACGGCCTGCTGGGCGGCGAGGAAGACCTGGGCATTACCGTGATCCTGGCGCCCACCGACACCCCTGGCATCGAGATCGGCCGTCGGCACATCCCGGCCATGCAGGCTTTCCAGAACGGCCCTAATGCCGGCCACGACGTCTTCCTCCCGATGGATGCGATCCTTGGGGGCCAGGAGCAGATCGGCAAGGGCTGGATGATGCTGAACGCGGCGCTGGCCGCCGGACGCGGCATCTCCCTGCCCTCGCTCTCGGCGGCCGGCGCGGCCATGGCGGCGCGGACCACCGGCGCCTATTCCCGGGTCCGCACCCAGTTCCGCATTCCCATCGGCGAGTTCGAGGGCGTGCAGGAGCGTCTAGGTCGCATCGCCGCCAACGCCTATCTTCTGGACGCCGCCCGCCGCTTCACCTGCGCAGGCCTGGCGCTCGGCCACCATCCCTCGGTGGTCTCGGCGATCATGAAGAACAGCGCCACCGAGCGGATGCGCGTCAGCGCGAATGACGCCATGGATGTCCATGCCGGCAAGGCGGTGATCGATGGGCCGAAGAACTATCTCGGGACCTTCTATCGCTCCGTGCCCGTGGGCATCACGGTGGAGGGCGCCAACATCCTCACCCGCAGCCTGATCGTCTTCGGCCAGGGCGCGATCCGCGCCCACCCCTTCATCCTCAAGGAGATGGAGGCCCTGGCCGACGAGGACACCCAGCGGGGGCTGGCCGCCTTCGACGTCACCGTCTGGGCCCATGCCGGCCACATCCTGCGGACGGCCAAGAACGCCTTCATCCGCTCCTGGAGCGACGGCCTGATCGGTCCGGCGCCTGAGACCGGCCCCACCAAGCGCTACTACCGCAAGCTCAGCCGCTATGCGGCGAGCTTCGCGCTCGCCTCCGACGCCGCCCTCCTGACCATGGGCGGCTCCCTGAAGCGCAAGGAGATGCTGTCGGCCCGGTTTGGCGACATCCTGGCTGAGCTCTATCTGCTCAGCGCCACCCTGAAGCGCTGGGAAGAGGATGGCCGCCAGGAGGCGGACCTGCCGCTGGTCGAATGGATCATGCAGGACGGCTTCCTGACCATCGAGCGCCGGCTGAAGGAAATCCTCGACAACTTCCCCAACCAGCCGGTCGCCTGGCTGCTGGGCCTGTTCGTCCTGCCCTTCGGGATCATCCGCCGGGGGCCCAGCGACCGGGTCACCCGCGCCTGCGCCCGGCTGATCCTGGAGCCGTCGGCCACTCGCGACCGCCTCACCGACGGCGTTTATCTGGGCGCCGGCGATGACGCCGTGGCCGAGTTGGAACATGCCCTGGATCTGGTGGTCTCCACCGAACCGATCCGCGACCGTATGAAGAAGCTGCGGGTCCGCGATCCGGACTCAGCCCTCGACCAGGGCCTGATCAGCCGTGAGGACCACGACAGGCTGGCTGAGACGGCCATCGCCGTCGCCAAGGTCGTCGCTGTGGACGACTTTTCGCCCGAAGAGATCACCGGCAAGGCGACACCGGCCCAGCAGGTGCGCGTCGAGGCCGCAGAATGAGCCGGCCGGTCTATATCGTCGACGGCGCCCGCACGCCCTTCATCAAGGCCCGCGGGCGGCCCGGACCCTTCACGCCGGTGGATCTGGCCGTCCAGTGCGGCCGCCCCCTGTTGCTCCGCCAGCCGTTTGCGCCGAGCGCGTTCGATCAGGTCATCCTGGGCTGCGTGAACGTGGTGGCCGACGAGATGAACCCGGCGCGGGTTGCGGCCCTGCGGCTGGGCATGGGCGAGGCCATGGTCGCCTTCACCGTGCAGATCAACTGCGGCTCGGGCATGCAGTCCATCGACACGGCCTTCCGCTACATCCAGCAGGGAACCGCCGACCTGATCCTGGCGGGCGGCGCGGAGTCGCTGAGCCACGCCCCCCTGGTCCTGAGCCACGACGCAACGGAGTGGTTCGCCGAGCTGAACAGCGCCCGCAGCCCCATGGCTCGGGCCAAGGCGGCCATGGGCTTTCGGCCGGACTTCCTCAGCCCTGTCATCGGCCTGGAGCGCGGCCTGACCGATCCGATCACCGACCTCAACATGGGTCAGACGGCCGAAATCCTGGCGCAGATGTTCGACATCTCCCGTCATGAGGCGGACGTCTACGCCTCCGAGAGCCAGCTCCGCTCAGCCCGCGCCCACACCGAGGGCTGGTTCAAGGGCGAGCTGGAGCCCGCTTTCGCACCGGATGGCGAACTCCATGACCGCGACGACGGGGTGCGGGCCGATTCCAGCCCCGACAAGCTGGCCAAACTTAAGCCGGCCTTCGAGCCGCCGTTCGGCAAGGTGACGGCGGGCAACAGTTCGCAGATCACCGATGGCGCGACCTGGGTGGTCCTGGCCTCGGAAGACGCGGTCAAGGAACACAGCCTGGAGCCCCTGGCCGAGATCGTCGACAGCCGCTGGGCGGCGCTCGACCCGAAGATCATGGGGCTTGGCCCGGTGATGTCGGTCACGCAGCTGCTACGCGCTCACGACATGACCCTGTCGGACGTGCCGATCTGGGAGATCAACGAGGCCTTCGCCGCTCAGGTCCTGGCCTGTCTGGCCGCCTGGCAGGACGACGGCTTCCGCCGCCAGGTGCTCGGCCTGGAGGGCGACTTTGGCCAGATCGACCGGGAGCGACTGAACGTCGATGGCGGCGCCATCGGCATGGGCCATCCGGTCGGCGCCAGCGGCGCGCGGATCGTGCTGCACCTGGCCAACGCCATGAAGCGCCTGTCCCAGCCCCGGGGCGTCGCCACCGAGTGCATCGGCGGCGGTCAGGGCGGCGCCATGCTGCTCCAAGCGGTCTGAAGGAGACATCGATGACGGACACCGCCTGGAAGACTCTCGAGCCGCGGCTGATGGAGCTTGGCCCCGATACGGGCGCGCCGGGCCCGTGGAAGGCCTGGCGGCTGACCCGGGACGAGGACGGGATCGACTGGTTGATCGCCGACCAGCCGGGCGCCAGCGCCAACACCGTGTCCGAAGAGGTGCTCGAGGAGCTCGACCAGATCCTCGCCAAGGTGGAGCAGGACGCGCCCAAGGCCCTGGCGATCCGCTCGGCGAAGGCCGGCGGCTTCTTCGCCGGCGCTGATGTGAAGGCCTTTGTCGGCGCCCGCGACGCCCATGAGGTGGAGCAACGGATGACGCGCGCCCACGAGGTGGTCGATCGCCTGGCCAAACTCAGCACGCCGACGGTCGCGGTCATCCACGGCTACGCCCTCGGCGGCGGGCTGGAGATCGCGCTGGCCTGCGACCACCGCATCCTGGTGGGCGATGAGGCGCGCCTGGGCTTTCCGGAGGTTCAGCTTGGCCTGCATCCGGGCCTTGGCGGCACGGCTCGCCTTCTGGATCTGATCGATCCCCTGGACGCCATGCAAATGATGCTGACCGGCAAGGCCAAGCGCCCGGGCGAGGCCAAGGCCATCGGCCTGGCCGACGCGCTTACCGAAGAGCGCCATGTGAAGGCGGCCGTCTCCGCCGTGGCCCGAGGAGAGTTCAGCTCAACCAAGCCCGGCCGCCTGGGTCGGCTGCGCCATCAGGTCACCGAACGCATTCTGCACGCCGATCTTCCGCGCCGCGCTGCGGCCGATCGCATGCGCAGCCAAGCGGCCAAGCAGGCGCCGCCGCAGCACTATCCGGCGCCGGGCGCCCTGGTGGACCTGTGGGAGCGCCATGGGGACGATCTGAAAGCGATGCGCAAGGCGGAGATCGCCTCTTTCGCCCACCTGATGACGACGGACGCGGCCCAGAACCTGATCCGGGTCTTCTTCCTGCGGGAGAAGATGAAGCGGCTGACCGAGGTGGAGGCCAAGGCGCCGCGCCACCTGCATGTCATCGGCGCCGGCGCCATGGGGGGCGACATCGCCGCCTGGGCGGCCTGGCATGGGATAAAGGTCACCCTGGCCGACCTGAAGCCGGAGATCATCGCCCAGGCCATCGGCCGGGCCGCGACCCTCTATCCGAAGCTGGGCCACGACAGCGCCAAGACCCGCGACGCCCTGGACCGGCTGATCCCCGACCCCGATGGCCAGGGGGTTCGCCATGCCGACCTGATCATTGAGGCGGCGCCTGAAAGGCTTGATCTCAAAAGGAAAATCTACGCCGATCTCGAGCCGCGCATGAAGTCCGGCGCGGTGCTGGCCACCAACACCTCATCGATCCGCCTGGAAGACCTGGCGCAGGGCCTCGCCCGGCCTGAGCGGCTGATCGGCATTCACTTCTTCAATCCGGTCTCGCGGATGCAGTTGGTGGAGATCGTCACCCATGAGGGCGTGGCCGACGACACCCTGAACCTGGCCAAGGCCTTCCTGGGCGCCATCGACCGCCTGCCGGCCCCTGTGCGCAGCACGCCGGGCTTCCTCGTCAACCGGTCGCTGACGCCCTACATGCTGGAAGCCATGGTGATGATGCAGGAGGGCGTCGCCCCCGAGACGATCGACGCCGCCGCCGAGGCCTTCGGCATGCCCGTGGGTCCGGCCGAGCTGGCCGACCAAGTCGGTCTCGACGTAGGCATCGCGGTGGCCGACAGCCTGAAGGCCGGCCTCGACAAGCCCCTGCCCGTCCCGCCGGACACCCTGCGCGCCAAGGTCACCGCTGGCGACCTGGGCCGCAAGACCGGCAAGGGAATCTACGCCTGGAAGGACGGCGAACCGCAGAAGGCCAAGTCCTTCGCCAAGCCGACCCAGGAGATGACCGACCGTCTGATTCTGCCGATGATCGACGCCTGCCTGGAATGCCTGCGCAAGGGCGTGGTCGAGGACGAGGACATCGTTGATGGGGCCATGGTCTTCGGCGCCGGCTTCGCCCCCTTCCGCGGCGGACCCATCCACTATGCCCGCGAGGCCGGGGCGCAGACGCTCAAGGCCCGTATGGAGGAACTCGCCGTCCTCCATGGCGAACGCTTCCGTCCCGACCAGGGCTGGGAGCGTCTGACGTGAGTGGGGCGATGCTGCGGATGATGCAAGCCGACGATGTCGCCAAGGCGATCATCGAACGGTTGGACGGCAAGGTGGTGCTGGGCCTGCCGCTCGGGCTGGGTAAGGCCAATCACATCGCCAACGCCCTTTATGCCCGGGCGGCGACCGACCGCTCGATCTCGCTACGGATCTTCACGGCGCTGACCCTGACGCCGCCGGAGCCCGGCAGCCTGTTGGAAAAGCGGTTCATGGGACCGATCCTGGAGCGCACCCTTGGGGGCTATCCCGAGCTCGCCTACGCCCAAGCGCAGCGCCGCGGCGGCCTGCCGCCCAATATCGAGGTGGACGAGTTCTTCCTGCAGGCCGGCATGTGGCTGAACGACCCCGAGGTGCAGCAGAACTACATCAGCGCCAACTACACCCATGCCAGCCGCTACATTCTGGAACGGGGCTGCAACGTGGTCGCCCAGCTGGTGGCAAAGGGAGAGCGCGACGGCGCCGAGCGCTACAGCCTGTCCTGCAACACCGACCTGACCCTGGAACTGCTCAAGGCCAAGGCGGAGGGCCGCACCGACCTCATCCTGGTGGGCCAGGTCAATTCCGAGCTGCCCTATATGCCCGGCCCGGCCGAGCTGCCGCCAGAGGCCTTCGCCATGATGCTGGAGAGCCCAGAGGTGGAGTTTCCCCTGCCCGGCCCTCCCAAGCAGCCGGTCAGCCTGACCCACTACGCCATGGGCTTCCACGTCGCGAGCCTGATCCCCGACGGCGGCACCCTGGAGATCGGCATCGGCTCCATGGGCCACGCGGTGGCCCACGCTCTGATCCTGCGTCACCAAAAGCCGACACGCTTCGCCGCCATCCTCAAGGCCCTGACTCCGCCCGACGATCCTCTGGAGCGCCACACCGGACCCTTCGAAGAGGGGCTCTACGGAGCCACCGAGATGTTCGTGGACGCCTTTCTGGAGCTCTATCGCGCGGGCGTTCTAAAGCGCGAGGTGGACGGCGCGGTGCTGGACGCGGCCTTCTTCCTGGCGCCGCGGGACTTCTACGCCGCCCTGCGCGACATGCCGCTGGAGGAACGCGCGAAGTTCCGGATGACCGATGTGGGCTTCGTCAATGAACTGCACGGCGCGGACTTCGACAAGCGGGTGGCCGACCGCAAGGGCGCGCGCTTCGTCAACAACGCCATGATCGCCACCCTGCTGGGCGCCGTGACCTCCGACGCCCTCGAGGATGGCCGCGTGGTGAGCGGGGTCGGCGGCCAGTACAACTTCGTGGCCCAGGCCTTCGCCCTGCCCGACGCTCGCTCGATCATGACGCTTCCGGCCAGCCGGCAGGGAAGCGACGGGCGAGAGTCCAATATCCGCTGGTCGTATGGTCACACCACCATCCCCCGGCACCTGCGCGACATGGTGGTGACCGAGTATGGCGTCGCCGATCTGCGCGGCGCCCGGGACAGCGAAGTTATCGCCCGCATGCTGGCGGTCGCCGACGCCGCCTTCCACGAGGATCTGACGGGACAGGCCAAGGCGGCGGGCAAGCTGCCGGCCAGCCACCAGATCGCCGACTTTGCCGCCGACAATACGGCCACCGTCCTGGCTGAGCGACTGGCGCCCTTCCGCAAGGCCGGCGACCTGCCCCCCTTCCCGTTCGGCACGGAGATGACCGAGGTGGAACAGGCCCTGGCGCCGGCCCTGCAGAAGATCAAGTCTGCGGCGACCGCCAAGACCGAGATTGCGGCCCTGGCCCTGCGCGGGGTGACCGCTGGGCGACCTGACGATCGGGTGCGTCAGGCCCTGGCGCGGCTGGGCCTGGACCGGCCCAGAGGGGTGGCGGAGCGGCTCTATGCCCGGCTGGTGCGCGGGGCGATGGCGGAGCCCTAAGCTTCGCCGCGGCCCCAGCCTTGCAGCGCTCGGTTCAAATCGTACCGAGAAGGGACGCCGCCATGTTCGAAAAAGCCAACAAGACCCCCGCTCGGCCCCAGGCCGAAGAGACGCCCGCGATCCGCAACGCCGCCGCCTCACCGTCCGCCACGCCCAAGCCCAAGGCGCCGTCCCTGATCGGTCCGGGCCTTTGTATTCAAGGGAATATCGCCGGCGAGGCCGAGGTTCAGATCGATGGGCTGGTGCGCGGCGATGTTCGCGTCGGCAAGCTCAGCCTGGGACCCCAGGGCCGGATTGAAGGCACGGTTGTCGCCGTGGTGGCTGAAATCCGTGGCCAGATCAAAGGCCCGATGAAGGCGCGTCAGGTGCGCCTCTATGGCACAGCTCATGTGGAGGGCGACATCGCCCACGAGCAACTGGCCATGGAGACCGGCGCGGTCTTCGAAGGTCGCAGCGTGCGGCTGCCGAAGCCCGAAGCCGATGCGCCGGCCGCCGTCCCCGCAGCGCCCGCCGTCTCCAGCGCGGCCTGAGCCTTCAGGGCGCCGGTGACGGGGGAACGTCGGGGATGATCTCTGCGAACGCGGCGCCGGTCGCCCCGGCGGCACGTCCCGCCTCAAACAGCCTACGCATGGACCCCGCGTCAAACGCCAGGCTGTCGGCGCCGAGGGCCGTAGGGATCGCGGCGTAGCGCAGCCGCGCGTCATTTCGGTTGGCGAAGGCGACGGCGGCGATCAGATGGGCTCGAAGGTCAGATTTCGACAGGGTGTCGAAGCTGCGCATCAGGATGGGCAAGGTCGCCCCCTTGGTGAGCGCCCGCCGGGGCTCCACCTCGCCATTGATGATCACGTAGAGGTCGCGCGGGCGCATGACGCCTTCCGGCGTCCACAGGGTCAGGGTCGCGGGGGCCAGGACGAACGGCGTGCTGACGCCGCCGTCGACATGCATCTCAGCCAGGCCCGTCCCGGTGTCGTCCAGCTGCATCATCACCGGGGGGAAGACGCCAGGAATACTGGCTGACGCCACGAGGACGTTGCGAAACAGGGCCACTGCAGTGGCCTCCTGCCCCGGAGCCTGTCCGGCGGCCGCGATCGCGCCCATATCCCAAAGAACAGTGGCTTGCGCGTCCAGATTGGTGGTCGCCACCAGCAACCGCCGCCCTTTGCTGTGTTCAGCCGCGATGGCCCGCAATAGCGCCGGGTCCACATATTTTCCCACGAGAGCCCGCAGGGAGCGGTCGCTGTAGAGGCTTGGGCGAGACAGCGCCCCCCAGCCTCCCGAGGTCAGACGGGAGACATCCTCATCCCGATAGGCTGCAGTGAGGCTGTGGTCCCAGGTTGGTCCAAGGAAGGCGAAGGGCGAGATCAGGGCGCCCGTACTCACCCCCGTCACCAGATCAAACACCGGCCGGTCACCGGCTTCGGTCCAGCCGACCAGCACCCCTGCCCCGTAGGCGCCGTTGGCGCCGCCGCCCGAAACCGCAAGCGCTGTCAGCCCATCGGCGCCGAGGGCTTCGCGCTCGGTCCGCCAGGCGCTCAAAAACGCTTGGCCCGCCGCCTCGTCATTGCCCGCGAAACGGAAGGGGTCGAGCACGGTCCGCGCCGACGCCTGAACCTGCGCCGGCTCGATGTCGGGCCGCGAAATCGAGCCACAGCTGGCGAGCGCCAGAGACAGGGCGACCATCAGGACGGCGGTCAAACGGCCGTGAGGAACCTTGTGGCTCAGGCGCATACACATGAGACTCCAGTGGCTCAGCCGGCGGGTCCTGTCGAGGCCGCACCGCGCCCGGCGCACCGCGCCCGGCGCACCGCGCCGACAGCCGTTCGACCAGAAACCGGGCGAGGACCTCCACGCGCGCCGGTCGGGGTCCCCCCGGCGGCATCACAAGATGCAGGGCCACAGGCGGCGGACTCCAGTCGGCGAGAACCGCCTCCAGACGGCCGGCCGCGAGGGCGTCGCCGACGATGAAGTCCGGTTGAAGCGCCAGGCCCAGGCCCGCCTCCAGAGCCGGCAGCAGGGCTTCGGCGTTATTGGCCCGCAAGGGTCCGGAGGGGCGCACCGACGCCTCCTCCCCTGCCGCATTGACGAACCGCCAGGTCTCGGGCGTGGGCAGATAGGCGTAGCCGAGGCAGGCATGTTCAGCCAGATGGGCTGGGTGGGTCGGTCGCCCCCTGGCGGCGAGATAGGCCGGCGACGCCACCACGTGTCGCGGGACGGGTCCGATCCGACGGGCCACGAGGGATGAGTCCGGCAAGGCCGCGATCCGGAGCGCCATGTCGAACCCCATGCCGATGAGGTCGATGGCTTCATCACTCATATGCAGGTCCACCGACACGTCCGGATGGGCGGCGAGGAAGTCCGGCAGCAGGGGGGCCACCTCCAGCAGGCCAAAGGACATGGGCGAGGCCAGACGCACCAGTCCGCGGGGCTGGGCCGACTGCGCCAGGATGGCGTCCTCGGCCGCCTCGCCGTCATTCAGCAGCTGCGCGGCCGGCCCTGCCAACCGAAGGCCCGCCTCCGTCAGGGCCAGGCGCCTGGAGGTGCGGTTGAACAGCCGCGCCCCGAGCCTCGCCTCCAGCCGGGTCACCGCCTTGGAGACCGTCGCCTTGGACAGGGCCAGCTCATCGGCGGCGGCGGAGAAGGATTTGAGCTCCACCACCTTGGCGAAGATCGCCATGGCCTCCAGGTCCGGCAACTTGGTCATTTTAGAAACAGTGTCTTTCAGTAGTTTCTATTTATGTTGTGATCATCCGCCCTATCTTGGTCTCAGGCAAGAGCGCCCCGCTGGGCGCGGAGGTTTCGAGATGATCGAACGCAGAGGTTTTGACGGACTGGGCGGCGCCGACCACGGTTGGCTGAAGGCGCGCCACCACTTCTCCTTCGCCAACTACTACGACCCCAAGCGCATGGGCTGGGGGCCGATCCGGGTCTGGAACGACGACGAGATCGCGCCGAACTCGGGCTTCCCGCCCCATCCCCATGCCGACATGGAGATCATCACCTATGTCCGGGACGGCGCCATCACCCACCAGGACAGCCTGGGCAACAAGGGTCGCACCGAGGCAGGCGACGTCCAGGTGATGAGCGCGGGCTCCGGCATCCGCCATGCGGAGTACAATCTGGAGAGCGACACCACCCGCATCTTCCAGATCTGGATCGAGCCGGCCCGCACCGGCGGCGCGCCCGCCTGGGGCGCCAAGCCCTTTCCCAAGGGCGACCGGTCCGGACGCTTCGTGACCCTGGCCAGCGGTTTCGAGGACGACGCCGACGCCCTGCCGATCCGCACCCCGGCCCGGGTGCTGGGCGCGACCCTGAAGGCGGGTGAGACCACCGAGCACGTCCTGGACGCCGCCCGCCACGCCTATCTGGTGCCGGCCAAGGGCCGGGTGGAGGTCAATGGCGTGACCCTGGAGGCCCGGGATGGGGCGGCCATCACCGGCGAGACGTCCCTGACCATCACCGCCCTGGAAGATTCCGAACTCGTCCTGGTGGACGCGGCCTAAAGGCCGCCTCCCCTCCCCCAACACTCACGCTTCAGGAGTTCCTCATGACCAAGGTTCTGGTCCTCTACTATTCGGCCTATGGCCACATCGAAACCATGGCCCAGGCCGTGGCTGAAGGCGCCCGGGAGACCGGCGCCCAGGTCGACATCAAGCGGGTCCCTGACCTGGTGCCCGAAGAGGTCGCCAAGGCGGCTCACTACAAGCTGGATCAGGCCGCGCCCGTGGCCTCCATCCAGGACCTGGCCGAGTATGACGCCATCATCATCGGCGTCGGCACCCGCTTTGGCCGCATGGCCTCGCAGATGGCCAACTTCCTCGACCAGGCCGGCGGTCTGTGGGCCAGCGGCGCTCTGAACGGCAAGGTCGGCGGCGCCTTCACCGCCACGGCCACCCAGCATGGCGGCCAGGAGACGACCCTGTTCTCGCTGATCACCAACCTGATGCACTTTGGCCTCGTGGTAGTCGGCATGGACTATGGCTATCAGGCCCAGATGCGCCTGGACGAGGTGACCGGCGGCAGCCCCTACGGCGCCACCACCATCACCGGCGGCGACGGCTCGCGCCAGCCCAGCCAGACCGAGCTGGACGGCGCCCGCTATCAGGGCCGCCGCATCGCCGAGGTGGCCAAGAAGCTGCACGGCTAGGTTGGTCGGCGCACTTGTCCCCTCGGGATGGGTGCGCCGCACCGCCCTGTCTAACCAACAAGTCTCGGCCTCAACACCGAGACATCACCAAACCCACGAATGGATGACACTGGCCTAGCCTAGTGGAGGCCCCCGTCCGCTGATCACAGCAACAAGGGGGACGGACCATGTCATCCAACCATCTGCGCCATCCGGCGCGTCTCGCCGGCGCGCGTACGCGCCGCGCTCTGCTCGCCGTCTCGGCCTCTCTGCCCATTCTTGCCGCCGCCGCAGCGCCCGCGCTCGCCGAGGACGCCGAAGTCTCGGAGGTGGTGGTCACCGCCTCGCCGATCCGCGAGTCCATCGAAGCCTCTCTGGAAATCCAGAAGGCGTCGGACAACATCGTCAACGTCATCGCGTCCGACACCATCGGTCGCTTCCCCGACGCCACCGCGGCTGGCGCGCTGGCCCGCCTGCCCGGCGTCGGCGTTCAGCGCGACCAGGGCCAGGAGCGCTACATCCAGATCCGCGGCGCGCCCACCCGCTGGACCACCATGGCGCTGGACGGCGTCAACCTGATCGGGGCCGAAGACCGGATCTTTCGCTTCGACTCCGTGCCCGCCGCACAGATCAGCCAGGTGGTGCTGAACAAGACCCTGCTGCCGAACATGCCCGCCGAGGCCCTGGCCGGCCGGGTGAACATCGAGACCTTCTCGCCCCTGACCCTGCCGGGCTTCCATGGCTCGTTTGATGTGGGCGGCGGCTTCGTCGACATGGGCGACGGCCCGGTAAAGCAGTATTCCGGCCGCCTGTCCTGGTCCAACGGGACCTGGGGCGCCAGCCTGATCGGCTCGCACTACTCGTTCGAGCAGCACACCGACAACTCGGAGCCGCGGTTCGACACCGTGGGGCTCTCGTCGCAGCGCTTCACCAAGTATGTGATCGAGCGGGTCACCGAGTCCTTTTCCGGTAAGATCGAATACTCACCAAACGACGACCACTACATCTCCCTCACCCACCTGACGACCGAGTTCGAAGACTTCGAAGAGCGCAACTGGTACGTCTTCACCTATGCCAACGCCTTCTCAGGCACGCGGAACTTCGAGACCGCCGACCTGATCGGCGTGCCGATGACCGCCTCCTTCGCCTATGGCATCTACACCAACGGCGTGAACTTCAACGTTCTGCACGGCGACCATCGGGTCAAGGACTGGGCCCTGAGCTGGGACCTGGCCTACGCCACCACCGAGTTCAACAACTTCTATCCCTCGGTCGGCCAGCAGACCTCCACCTCCACCTCGCGGCCGTCGATCGCCAACACCGCCTTCCTTCCGTCGATGACGGTGAAGGTTAACGCCACGGGCAGCGGCATCCCGCTGCACACGCTTTACGACACCGTGCTGATCAATGGTCAGCCCGCGCGGGGCGCGCAGCGCACCTCGCTGAACCAGCTGACCCTGCCGGAATCCTTCGCCACGGAGTCCACGGGCCGGCTTGAGACCGAAGCCGTCACCCTGAAGTTCGACGGCAGCCGCGACTGGGACAGCTTCGGCGCCCAGGCCACCTTCAGCGCCGGCTTCCAGTACGACGACCGGGCCCAGGAGAACGACGTCACCGCCCTGGTCCGTCGCGACGGCACGGTGGCCACCGGCAACCGCACGGGCTTCCCGCTGGAAACCAATGGCGCCCTCCTGGGTCTGCCGTGGGACATGAAGACCCTGTTCGGCTCGACCGTCTGGGATCAGGATATGGACCGCGGCTTCACCGCTGTTCACATCGACACCCGGCGCATGACCGAGGGCGTGCTCGCCCTCATGGCCGCCGCCCGCGCCGCCAATGCGGCCGGAACCGGCAATTTCGCCGTCTATGACATCGACAAGCGGGCCACCAACGCCGTCGATGAGAAGGTCGCGTCTGGCTATGTGATGAACCGCTGGAAGTGGGATCGCCACACCCTCACCGGCGGCCTCCGCGTCGAGCGCACGGAGATCGAATCCGAGGGCCTGGCCAATGTGGCGGGCGCGCTCGTTCCGCTCAGCTTCTCTACGGAAGAGACCAACGTCTTCCCGAGCCTGCACTACGGCTTCGACTATTCCGACACGCTGAAACTGCGGGCGGCCTTCATCACCGGCTCGGCCCGTCCGAGCCTGGAGGACATGCGCGCGACAGTGACCGTTAACGACACCAGCGAGACCATCAGTGGCGGCAACCCCTTCGTGACGCCGGAGAAGGCCTATGGCGTCGATCTGTCGGCCGAATGGTATTTCGCCCCCGCAGCCCTGCTGGCGGCCAGCTTCTTCCACCGGGAAGTCGACAATGTCCTGTTCGACGCCTCGCGCATCGTCGGCGATGACAGCTACAACTTCGGCGGCGTCGATCGCAGCGCCTACACCATCTCGTCGATCCAGAACGGCCGCAGCGGCTACCTGACCGGCCTCGAGTTCGTCTACACCCAGCCCTGGACCTTCCTGCCGGGCTGGCTGTCGGGCTTCGGCTTCCAGGGCAGCGTGTCCTTCACCAAGGGCGAGTTCGAGACCCCCACCGGCGAGACCGTGGAATTCCCGGGCACCTCGGATCGCATCACCGGCGCCACCCTGTTCTATGAGAAGTACGGCCTGTCTTCACGCCTGTCCTGGCAGCACCGCACCGACTGGCTGGACGAAGTCTTCCCCTCGGGCTCTTCGGCCAACTCCAACCTCTACTGGGGCGACAGCCAGCGCCTGGACTTCTCCGCTCGCTACCAGGTCAACGAGACCTTCTCGGTCTTCCTGGACGCCAACAACCTCACCAATGAAGAAGGCGTGCGCTACCAGGGTCGCGAGGACCGTCCCTATGAGATCGAGGGCTTCGGCCGGAAGTACCTGCTGGGCGTCCGCGCCTCCTTCTAAGATCCCCTGTCCAAGGCTGGCCGTGCGCAGGCGCGGTCAGCCCCCGGGCGGACCTCTAGGCGCCTCGGCTAAGCCGGGGCGCCTCTTCTTTTCATCGGCCGCTCAGCGCGACCGGCTCAGAGCCGGACGAGGTCGGCGACGACGGCGGCGTGATCAGACGGAAACCAGCCCTCAGGATCGGGCAGGTTGAGGGCGCAGAAGCGGCGCTCGATCCTCCAGCGTCCCGGCGACACCAGGGCCACATGGTCGATCGCGACGGGTGCCGCGGGGCCAGCGCCTGCAAGTTCACCCTGGAGGGTCGGGGGGCCTGCGGATCGAGCGTGGCTGCGATGGGCGCCAGCTCCGGCGCCTGGGCCGTGGCGTTGAGGTCGCCGGCGACCAGCAGGCCGCAGCCTGGTCGGCGCGCGGCCGACATCGCTCGCTCCAGTTGGGCCTTGCGCAGGCTGGCGGCCTGCGGCCCACTGAGGTGCGTCAGATGCAGGTTTAGCACCCGCAGGCCCGGGGCCACATCGGCCCACTGGCCGATCCGCTCGCCGTCGGC
>Ga0208242_100601_pt1 | contig 17332 bp, 15 predicted proteins | sample SubbioAug_CSW13A_FD_184825 | JGI IMG/M metagenome (GOLD analysis project Ga0208242, IMG submission 184825) | Serpentinite rock and fluid subsurface biosphere microbial communities from McLaughlin Reserve, California, USA - CR12Aug_CSW13A (SPAdes) | ecosystem: Environmental > Terrestrial > Deep... | reverse complement strand
GAATTGAATTCGAGATTTCAATAATCAAAGCTCTGAGCTTGGCTATTTGTGCAACATTTTGTTCATATTTCTTACGGTCGCTGATATCAACCAACAAAGCAAAAGTAGCAGGTTTTTTGTCATACACGACTGTCTTTAACATAACATCAAAATAATACGTTTCTCCAAAGGAGTTCTTCACCCGTATTTCTTGTCTTGGTTCACGATTCAAATGATCAATGTCATGATAGATATTATTGAAAATAGGATCAATCGTTTCCTCTTTGATGGCATCTTGAAAGTAAATATTGGCATAGAGTAAACGATGCTCATTAAACACAACCATGGGCATAAGAGTAAAACGTTCAAGTTGCTCCAAAATAGTATGGTTCAACAGGTCAATATGATGAAAATCCATGGTGCATTCCCTTCTTATGATTTCACACAAATTATAGGGTATTTGTATCGCAATGACAACCTTGAATCAAGAAACGATGTTTAAATCTGTCACTCATTCTAACCAAATAACTTGAATTAGTTGAATGAAAATGATTTAGTGTATAATAGTATCAACAATCATTTAAAGGAGAGTTTATGAAATCAACGTTTGTCATGTTGAAACCCGATGCTTTAAGTCGAAACTTGGTCGATCTTATTCTTTTAGAGTTTAAACAAGCAGGGTACACCATTGTTCGAAAACAACTTAAAACGGTGGATGAATCCACCATTTTAGCCCATTATGATGAAGTCATCTCTCGAGTTCAATTACCACATTTTAGAGAACGAATTCTTGAAACGTTTGTGAATCAAGATGTGGTGATTGCTGAAATCACTAAAGATGATGATGTGGTAAACAGTGTAAGAACATTCATTGGAAAAACCAATCCTAAAGAAGCCGATCCTTCATCCATACGAGGAAAATTTGGTGAAGATGACATGAATGTGGCTATCAAGGAGGGGCGTTTAGTTCAAAATTTAGTCCATGCTTCGGACAGTGATGAAAGTGCTCAATCAGAATTAGCTTTATGGTTTAAATAGGATGAGCCATCATCCTTTATTTTGTGAATACAGAAATCTTAAATGATGCCTTTATGTTGAGTGAAACAAGGGCTTTTAGTTTCATGCTTGCTTGCTGAGAACTGGTATAAACATAAGGTGTCATTGCAAATAATGCTTGTAGTTCATCTTGATTAAGGATCATCTCAAATTCCAATTGTTCATTAAGATTACTCGTTAATCCAGGAATGGTTAAAGTGGTATCTGGGTTTAGTTTTACAATGTCATATAGCACTTGTTTCAATTCAAACAAATGATTAGGAGCAGGTTGAACAACAATCAATTGCCCGTTAGGCTTTAATACTCTTTGAATCTCTTCACTATTGTAAGGGGCAAACACACTTAGTATCACATCCACACTTTCATTAAGGAGTGGCAAGGCATTCATGTTGGCTACAATATACAATGTTTGAGTGTCCAGTTTGGCTGCTTTTCTTATGGCTTTTTTTGATCCATCACATCCGATCGTGGTGAGTGTTGAATCGTTTCTTTTCATGAATTCAAGATACGCACCTGTACCACATCCTACATCCAACACCGTTGAAAAAGAAGCAACCATGGATTGAAGTTTAACCATTAAAGGTTTATAAGGATTAGTTTGAAAGAAGTTGGCACGTGCATTCACAAGCAAGGTATCATCTCCTCTAATTGGAGGAATACACAAGTTCACATAACCTTCTTTTGCACGATCAAAATGATGTTTTCCACAACTGTAATGATGAGTAAGATACAAGGGTTGATGACATACAGGGCATTGAAGGAGGGTCTTTAACATAGTCCTATTCTATCATTTGTGACATAAGTTATCACATTAACTTGAGAATCATGAATTATAGGAGTATAATGACACACGTGTTAAGGAGGATTTTTATGAAATGTGTCGTATGTGTCATTCAAGACATCTCAAAAACGAAGAAAGTGCTAAGCACATTGAATGAAGTAGGAATTAAAGGAGCTACATTGTTGTCATCAAAAGGGATGATCTCTACCCTGAGTGAAGACAGTGATGAATGGTTTGTTGGATCGTTTCGCCAACTCTTTGAAATGACGTCAAAGGAAAGTGCAACCTTGTTTGTGATAGTCAGAGAGGAACAAGTCGAATTAACCATGACTTCCATTGAATCTGTGATTGGATCACTTGATCAACCTAATACTGGAATAGCATTCAGTTTCTCACTTGATCAAGTTAAAGGAATTCAGTAACATGACCTTTTTAACTGATTCAATCTTTGCCCCACTCAGTGTATTGCTCATTTGTGGGATGTTTTTTGGTCGTGTGGCTAAGAAAATTAAAATCCCATCCTTCATAGGATACCTGATTGCTGGATTGCTACTTGGTTCAAGCATGAGTAATATTCTCAATGATGATATTGTCGAATCTTTATCCTTTGTTTCATCACTTGCTTTACTTGTGATTGCTTTTTCCATCGGCTCTCAATTCAAACTTTCCTATTTTAAACAAGTAGGATTAACACCAATTGTGGTTGCATTTCTTGAAGCCTTTGTTGCCTATGTCTTTGTTACAGTAGGATTCTTACTCTTAGGTGCTTCACTCCCATTTGCATTAGTGATAGGAGCTATTTCCAGTGCGACAGCCCCTGCGGCAACAGTCATGGTGATTAAAGAGTATAAAGCGAAAGGACCTTTCACAGATTTACTACTTTCAGTCGTTGCCATTGATGATGCGGTTGCCTTAATGCTTTTTGGAGTCAATGCAGCCATTGCAAACATGCTTATTCAAAAAACATCTTTAAGTTTAATGTTAGTGTTAGAACCCTTCATTGAAATCATTCTTTCACTTCTTGTAGGGGTACTACTAGGAGCATTGCTTTCATATCTCATGCGATTTTTCAAATCAAGAGCAAATCGCTATACCTTAGCCATCACTTCACTTCTTTTAGGTGCAGCATTGGCTTCAACCTTACATGCATCCAGTTTGCTTTTGATCATGGCGTTATCGGCTACATTTGCAAACCTATCAGAGCATTATGATATTGTATCTGAGCTCATTGAGCGAAGTGCTCCACCTATCTTTATCATGTTTTTTGTGTTAACAGGAACCCATTTGAACCTATGGATACTTCCATCCATTGGAATGTTTGGAGTCGTTTATATCATTATGCGTCAAACAGGTAAATCCATTGGATCATATCTTGGTGTTAAATCCATGAAGCAAAATCTTCAGCATGGTCAATATCTAGGGTTTGCACTATCTCCTCAAGGAGGTGTAGCAATCGGTTTAACCTATGTTGCTCAAGGAATTGTTCCTGAATATGCTAATACGATACAAGTACTCATTCTTTCAACTGTTCTTGTCTTAGAACTATTTGGTCCACTGCTTGCTCGTTATGCCCTTAAACAAGTCAATGAAATTACATATTAAAGAGCGAAAGCTCTTTTCATTTTGATTGAATTCAATAATGAACAGTTGTATACTTTTGGTGAGGTCACTATGCAAACATTGAAAGATTCCATCAAAGATCAAATTCTATTAGCAGCAAGTAAGGAATTCAAGGAAAAAGGCTATCAATTAGCCTCTCTTCGCCATATTGCTCATGAAGCAAACATCAGTGTAGGTAATGTATATCGTTATTTCAATGGCAAACAAGAGCTGTATGAAGCAGTGATTCGTACCACATTAAGTGAGTTTGAAATCCTATTATCACTCGATCCTACTCAGTATGATCAACCACAGTTGGCTTTCAAGGCCATGGTTGAGACATTTTCATCAACGTTGATGTCGTTAATTGAGCAAGATGCACAAGCACTAAGCATAGCACTGAATGATCCTGTTTCATCAGCACTCATTCAACAACAACTGCATGTTTTCTTAACTCGCCTTGCTAGTCAATGGGATAAATCCATTGACCTTAACTTGCAGCAATATCAATTACTCATTCAAATGTTATCAACAGGTATTTTTCATGGATGTTTAAAAGCTGTTCAACAAGCCTCGCTTTGTGATACTGAAACCGTTCAACAAGCAATTTCAATGTATTTTGAATTGCACTCATACATGACCTATGCAATTCAAGGAGATTTATCATGAAGAGATGGCAAAGAATTAGTTTAATCAGTGGTATCTCATTGATAGTATTAGCGATAGTTATCGCTCCTTTATTCAATCGTCCTCAAGAGGAGTTTGTTGAAAGAGTTGTATCAGTGGAAACTATTATGGTATCTGAAAGTTCATTCGAAGAATCCTATCGTTCTGTAGCATTTATTTCACCACTTGTGATCACCCAAGCTGCTTTTCAGAACATTGGTAGGATTACTCAAATCAATGTAAAGGAAGGAGATCGTGTGGTCGTCAATCAAGTGTTGGCTCGAATTGATGATGAACAATCACGTCTTCAACTTCAAAATGCTCGTGAGGGATTATCCAATGCTCAGTTTAACTTAGAAAGTGCACAAGCCAATGCTGAAACACAACGTAGACTTTATGATGAAGCTGTTGAAAAGGATGAAGCACGAATCAATGAACTAAGGGAAGAGCAAATCCAAGCTAAAGTAAAACGTGATGAAGCGTTAACTGTTTATGAAGCCAATCGTGATGAATTGGGTGATGCATCACAAGTCACAATTGAATCATTACGTGACTACAATCAAGCAGAGTTAGAGTATCAGTTTGCAACAAATCAATATGAAACAGCACTGGACAATGGGGAATCCAATGATGTTCTTATAGCGAGAAGCCGTTATGATGCTTCATTGGCTAATGTGAATGCGAATCAAACCCAGGTGAACATTGCAAGAAACAATGTAAGTCAAGCTGAAACCAACGTTGCAAACACCACTCTACGTGCCAGTGTGAATGGAACTGTGGTTCGAGTGGTTGGTAATGTCAATGAGTTAGCTACACCTTTAGCACCTGTAGTGGTAATCGCTTCAGATGAACTTAAAGCTGTTTTTGGAGTCCCTTTTCAGTGGTTATCTTCTTTGTATTTGAATCAATCGATTGAGGTGTTTAACTCTACTAATACCATCGATGCAAAGATTACTTCCATTGCACCTATACCGGATCAGACTTCACGTACGTATGAAGTAGGGGTCTCACTCGAAGCAAATACATTTCCAATTGGATCTTCTGTCAGCGTTTCTATTGCTTTGGATGAAGTAGCAGGAGTGTGGTTACCCATCACAAGCATCATGAATGATGGTCAACCTTATGTATATGTGGTAGAAGATGGAAGAGCGATTAAACGACGAATAAGTCTTGTGGGATTCAATAACACAGATGTGCGTATTGAAGGTTTGTTCGCGAATGAGGAAGTGATTGTAAATGGGATTAAGTCATTGCGATCAGGTACTTTAGTTAAGGTGGTCACACAACCATGAACAAAATCGTAGGTTGGGCACTGAAGCGTCATTTAATTATTTACATTTTTACTTTACTTCTTATGATTATGGGATTTTTTGCTTACTTTGAAATTCCAAAACAAGAAAATCCTAATACAACTCTTCCAGCCGCTCTTATTACAACCATTTATCCTGGAGCAACATCAACGCAAGTTGAGAATCTTGTGACTGTCCCACTTGAAAGAGCATTGTCATCACTTCAAAAAGTGGATGTGATGAATTCCTATTCTTATAACTCTGCTAGTGTTATCGTTGTTGTGTTTGAAATTGATGCGGATCCTGTTGAATCCATCGCAACCCTTAAGGATTTGGTGGCAAAGACACAATCATCACTGCCTGAGTTGGCATATGAATCAACTATCAATGATGATTTAGTTTCTACACCATCATTTATTTTGTCGTTCTCATCCTCCTCATTAGATGCCAGTGAGTTGTTAAGTTATGTTCAAATTGCTTCCAATCAAATATCAAGAGTTCAAGGAGTTTCATCATTGGTTGTCGATGGTGAAGAAACCTTTGAGGTACAAGTTTTGGTTGATGTGGATGCTTTGAATGTGTATCAAGTGTCTATAGAAACCATTGTACAGCTCATGCAAGCCCAAAACTTGACCATTCCTTCTGGATCAGTCGTCATTGATGGCGTATCCATTAATGTTCAAACACCTTCCTCTTTTGAATCAGTACAAGACATTGAAAACATGATTATCAAAGGATCGTCCAGTGGAGTAGGGTTTGTACGTTTGTCTGATGTGGCAACCATTAAAGTTGTTTCACAATCCAATGTAGGTTTCACTCGTGATGGTCAACAAACCATTCTTTTAACAGGTTATTTTAATCAAAACGTGAATGCGGTAAACATTGGTTTTGAAGTAAGCGAAGTTTTGGATGAACTTCGTGTATCTTTTCCTTCTTCCTTAAATGTGGAAGAAGTGGTGTTCTCACCTAAAGACATTGATTCATCCATCAACAATTTCATTGGATCACTCCTTCAAAGCATAGGACTCATTATTTTGATTGTCATGATCTTTGTTAAGTTAAGAAACGCACTCATTATCTCACTGATTCTACCGCTTTCTATTTTACTGACCTTCATCGTTATGAATACATTAAGACTTGAGTTCCACTTTATTTCTATTGCGGCACTCATCATATCATTAGGGATTCTTGTGGATAATGGAATTGTGATTGCGGAAGCAATTCAATATCGACTGAATGAAGACATGAGTAAAGAGGATGCGATTATGATGGCGGTGAAAGAAACATCAATCCCGATGTTAACATCCACTTTAACCACCATGGTAGCTTTTGGGATGTTCTTCTTTGTACCAGGTGTTATTGGTAAAACAGTGGCTACAATACCAACGATTGTGATTTCAACCTTAACAGGCTCATATTTTGTTGCAATGGTGGTCATTCCCATCTTTGCTTATCATTTCTTTAAGAAAGAGTCAGCTCAAAAAATCGAAAAAAACACTACAAGCAAACCTTTCAGATTCTTTCAATCAGCTTTATCGTATGGTTTAAAGAAACCTAAAGCAGTGATTGCGCTTTCCTTTGTCACATTGATTATCTCTGGGCTTTTGTTTACGCAGCTTAACATCTCATTTTTCCCTTATTCCAATAAACCTACATTTCACATTGATATTGAATCAGAGCAGTTTAATTTAGAATCAACTAAAGCCATTCATGATCAAGTGCTAGCAATTCTAAATGAATATGATGAAATAAAACATGTCACGTCTGCTTATGGTCAAGGATTACCGAAGTTTTTCATCACTGCTCCAGTGCTTGGTGAAAATGAAACTAATGCTCAAGTGTTAGTGAATGTTAATTTAGAGGATAGTCCTTATGAAAGCAATGAAGCACTAGGACGTGTTCTTCAAGAACGCTTTAATACAAGTATTGTGGGTGCTGATGTACAAGTGCGTTATTTGGAGTATGCATTACCCGTAGAAGCAAAGGTTGCGGTAGCATTAAGAGGTGAAGATGTAGATGCATTGCTTGTTGCCTCAGATGTGGTCCAAGAAGCCTTAAAATCCATCAATGGAACTACTAACATTCGTGACACTCATGTCTCAAGTGAACCTCAATATGTCGTGAACATTGATGCAGATTACTTATCTACCTCAGGATTACTAAAATTTGATGTAGTTAAAACGATCAACACAGCCTTAATGGGAACATCCCCAACTCAACTTACCATCGATACACTGCAATTACCAATCTCAATCAAAGCGGATATTGCTTCATTGGATGATTTGCTTAGTCTAACTATTCAATCATCCGCAACCGGATCCATCATGCAATTAAGACAAGTTGCGGATTTGGGTATTGATTTTGTGAATCCTAGCATCTTTAGACAAAATGGTTTAAGAACCATCACAGTCTTGAGTGATGTTTTGCCAGGAACTGATGCGACAACTGTTGAACTTCAATTGCGTGAACTAATTGATGCTAATCCTGAATTGAATGATGTTGAGATTGTTTATCGTGGTGAGTTGTCAAACATCACAGATTTAATCTCGAACTTAGGTTTGTCTTCTTTAGCAGTGGTTGCACTTATTTACCTTATCTTAGTGTTTCAGTTTAATAACCTAAAGCAACCTCTTATCATCCTGGTTTCTATTCCACTTTCATTATCAGGTGTATTTCTAGGTTTAGTGCTCTTTAGAGTAGATATTCAAGCCATGGCATTGCTTGGGGCTGTCAGTCTGATTGGAATTGTGGTCAACAATGGAATCTTATTGGTTGAAGTCATCAACTCAGCAAGAAGCACAGGATTAAGTCTTGAAGAGGCTATCTTTCAAGCATTAAAAGAGCGATATCGCCCCATTACATTAACGACATTGACAACCATTATTGGTGTTATCCCACTGATTTTATCGGATGATCCACTTACATCTCCAATGGCTTTAGTGCTCTTCTTTGGATTAGCGATGAGTACCATTCTAACAATGGTTGTAATTCCTACACTAGTTTATTTATTTGAACCCAACAAGGCTTAGGCCTTGTTTTTTATGATAGTTTTGAAAGCTTACAATGGATTTGATAGAATAGGGTTATGCAAAACAATTTGTCCTCTTCAATTCAAACCATCACTCAACTCATTTTGAACTTACCATCCCATGCCCAATGGGTATGTTTTACACCAACGTGGTCAATTTCAAAGTGGATTGAAGATGTGGGTGTAACTTCATTTGAGATCGTGTCAGGGGCTCATACTCCAAAATTTGATGAAGCATGTCGTCGCTTCAAAAACAGAGAATGTGAAGGATTGATTGTCTCTTATGAACAAGCGATTCATCCAATCAAGTTGGCGAAAATCATTGAGAGTATTCACAAAGTAGAAGTGCTCATCATTGATCAAAGCTATCGCAATCAACTTGATCGTGTTCATTATTCCATTGAAATGGAAGTTTTTGAGTCGGTATTACCTCAAATTCAAGCACAATCCATTCATTGTATTCAATCCATCACCACATTAAATCAACTTAATGTTACTCATTATGAGATAGCATTACCAGCAAACCTTTTTCAATCAAAAATGAGTTTAAATCACATTCAAGTCAATGAGCATGAAAAAGTCTTGTGGATTGCTCAAGATGTCATACAAGCCAACACAGTTTCTGCGACATTAACCCATTTCAATGTTCCACATGCTTTAGTCCATAAAAAGGTTGAAGAAAGCAGTAAAATTGCCATGCAACAACAGTTTATTGATGATCAAGTGCAACACTGTGTTACCACATGGGATACATCATTACCGTGTGATGTGCAAGGAATTAGTGAAGTTAGATTTACTTACGATCGTATCAGTGATGATATGATTCGTTTTTTCCAACCCTATACGCTCATACAAGCTCAGTGGTGTCAAATTGATTGGTTTAAAGCGCATGATCCTTCAGCCTTCTTAATGCCACTCAATCAGAATATGTTTGATTTTCTTCATCACGTGGAAATGATTGAAGGAGGTTGTTCAATGAGGGAAGCTGAACGTAGTCTTAATATTGATTCTTATGAATTTGAAAAGATCATTAAGTTTTTAAAGGGAAGAAAAATCATTAAGAAACAAGGTTTGAACTATATATTTGACCAAAGAGATAATATTGCTTCACTTCATCAAGCCAGATTAGAAAGTCAAACACTAGAAATGAGTGTTAATAAAATCATGGCTCCAGGAGGTGAAATACAGTTGCCACATGGAATGAGTTTTCCTTTTATTTCTAAAAAAATCATGCCAGTTGGATTTTATGATTTTGCGATTATTCCTGAAGCTTTAAAACATGAAGAAGGACTTATTGCTGTCAATGGATTGACACAAACCTTGTTAAATGAGTGGATGGATAAGCATCAATTGAGTTGTGTTCTTAATGCGAGTGAATCATTTGATGATTTGATAGATTTACCATTCTATAGATTGCATCTTAATAGAATGCAATCCTCTTTTCATGGAAACAATCCATATCACAAGGTATTGTATGCACTAGAATGCATCAAAGGAATCCCATTGCCCCACTTAAAAGATCATCAAAACATGGGTGTTATCATTGAATCTTATGATGATGGATGGTTTGCAAGTGTATTGAGCATAGAACTCAAACAACGTCTTCCTCACATTCAACTTTATCCCATCTGCTTAAATTTCTAAGTCCATCTTTTTACCCATACAATGAATTAAAGCGTGTGAATATAAAATATTCACCTCTTTTCTTATGAGAAATCTACCTTATGAATTGTGTCATAATCGCGATTTTGATACATTCTATTTGAGGTAAGTATATGCATCATGATCCATCCCAATACATTCTTAAGCATTTAGTTCAGTTTGAATCCAAAAATCATAAGCTAGACACATTTCATAGTATGTCATCTTATGTTCAACAACTTCATGTTGATCAATGGATTACAGATCCAAGTTTAACGCTACATTTTTCAAGTAAGAATAAGTCGCATACTTTAAATCTTACCAAAAGCATAAAAGAAGTTCTCTCTCAGTCACATTTACTAGCATTAGTTCCATGGGAAGAAGATGAAATTTGCTTCACTATATCATTCAATGAGCAATCCAATTATTCATCTCATATCAGAATTGTAGGAACACTCATTCCTATATTCTCTTATCAGATTTTGATCCAACCTCTCAATGAATTTGAAAAATTGGAATTATTTCCATGGCAATTACTAGCCATCACGTATTGGGAAGCAACCAACCATGGTCAACATCCGTGGGTATCACTATGGGAGGATTAGAAAATTTTAAGTAAAACGTTTATCCATAATTGCCAACACTTGAAAAAAAGAACAGTCGTGGTATGCTTTAGTTAATCAAATCCCTTGGTTTTCACAAACTCAGAGATGATTGAATTTTATAGAAAAATATTAAATAAAGTGGGTATACACATATCTATACCATATGGAGGGGAAGTAAAAATGGAAGTTTTATTACTACTGCTAGTAATGTTTCTGTTTTCAATCACAGGACTATTCTTACTAGGGTATACATACAGCTTTGTAATGAAGAAACTGTTCCACAGATAAACAACGATTAACGTTGTTTATCTTTTTTTTGCCTTCTGCTTTAATAGAGCTTGATTCCGTGTATAATAGTTGCATGTGCAATTAATGGAGGGCTTATGTTACCAATCAATAAAACCATATCAATGATTGAACGTTATAATTTGGCTTTCAGAGATCATCAGTTTGCTCCTTTTAGGTTAAAAGGATATCAAGCTTCGTTTTTAATCGAGATTTCAAAAAAAGAAAGTTATCCGATGGAAGCACTTATTGAAGCCATGCATGTTGATAAAAGTACCATTACTCGTGGTATTCAAGCATGTGTTGATCTAGGATATGTCAACGTTAGTTCGAGTGAGCATGATCGACGCTTCAAAGTACTCACACTTACAGAACTTGGACATGAGGTGAAGCAAAAGTGTGTCGCAATTCTTAAGAAGCAACGACAATATTTGATGCAAGATTTTGATGAAGAAAGCGAACAACAACTCCTTCATTATTTAAATCAACTGTATACTCGAGCAAAGGAATTATCATTGAATGAAAAAGATATTTAACTATTTAAAGCCATATCAAAAAAGTTTAAGTCTTGGGATATTCATTAAAGCTGTTGCTGGTATCTTGGATTTAATGTTGCCTTTTTTGCTTGCAATGATCATTGATGACATTATTCCAACAAGATCCATTGCTTTGGTTATCTTGTTTGGAGGACTGATGCTTGTGGCAGCTATTCTTTCATTAACCATGAATGTCGTTGCCAATCGAATTTCAGCTAAGGTCAGTACGGATGCCATCTTGGATTTAAGAAAAGATGGTTATCGTAAAATCATGAGTTTGCATGCCAAGAAAGTGGATGAGGTGGGATTACCTTCTTTAGTCTCTCGTATGACAACTGATACCTACCACGTATATCGTTTCTTTAATGTGATGCAACGCATGGGGATACGTGCACCTATTTTGCTTATTGGAGCGATTATGCTCATGGTCATCATTGATTTTCAATTATCTCTCATCATGCTAGTATTATTACCCTTACTTTTTGGTGTAGTGAGTTTCATTACAATTAAAGGGATTCCATATTTTGATCAACTACAACGCTCATTGGATGAACTCATCAAAGTAGTAAGAGAGAACTTAACAGGAATACGTATCATAAAAGCTTTTAATCAACAAGACAAAGAAATTGAGCGTTTTACACTCATTAACCAATTAACATCAGCAAAAGAACAGAAAGCTAACATCATTGTAGGTTTACTCAACCCAACTATGGCGTTATTGCTTAACAGTGGACTCATTATCATTCTTTGGGTGGGTGCGAATAATGTCTTGAATAAAACGTCTCAAGTAGGATCAATCATTGCGTATATATCTTACTTTACGCTAATTTTGAATGCATTTTATGCTCTTAATCGAATCTTTCTTTTGACTTCAAAAGCAACTGCCAGCGCGAATCGATTAACTGAACTTCTAGAAAGTGATGTGACATTAAGACAAGTTGAGAAGAAGATTGAACCAAACTCCTCAGCTGTATTGTCATTTAATCACGTTACGTTTGGTTATTATGATCATGAGCCAACCTTACAAGATATTCACTTTGATCTCAATCCTCATGAAACTCTTGCGATTATTGGTGCAACAGGAAGTGGTAAATCAACCTTAGCACAATTGTGTTTACGTTTGTATGATCCACAAGAAGGAACCATTTCATTGTTGGGTCAAGATATCCAAAGCATGCCTTTGGATGAACTGAGACGTTCTTTTGCGGTCGTTTTCCAAAACGACACTTTGTTTTCCTTTACGATTGCTCAAAACATTCAATTAGGTGAAATGATCCCAATGGAATCCATTGAAGCATCTCTATACATGGCTCAAGCTGATTTTGTGAATCAACTGCCTCAGCAATTAGAAACTCAAGTTCAACGCTCTGGTTCCAACTTTTCTGGAGGTCAAAAACAACGATTAGTGCTTTCTCGAGCATTTGCGAAAGAAGCTAAGGTTCTTATCTTAGATGATGCTTCCAGTGCATTGGATTATGTAACTGAGTCTTTGATTTTTCAAAACCTTAAATCTAAGAAGCCACTAAGCACCATTTTAATCACACAGCGTGTGTCTTTAGCTCTCGCAGCTGACAAAGTCATGATGTTGGATGCTGGAAAGATGGTGGGCTATGGTACTCACAGTGAACTCATGAAAACATGTATTCCATATCAACAGATTGTTAGTATTCAGTTAGGAGGAGAAGTGTATGAGTAGAATGGGTGGTCCTATTTCAGCAGCCATTGATAAACCAAAAGACGCTTCTAAGACCTTGCGTCGATTGATTTCATTCATGAGTCATGTGAAAGGGTGGTTGCTACTAGCACTTGCCTTATCACTTATTTCATCATTGGCTCAATTGGTTGGACCATATTTGATTGGTTTAATCTTTGATATTCTTGATTCTTCTTCTACAACTAAACTTGCGGAAGTGGCTCAGATACTGATTTGGCTCATTGGCTTTTATGTGTTAAGTGTGTTCTTACAATATTCATTATCGATTCTAATGATTATGATTGCTCAAAAGGTCATTGTAAGAATGAGAGCAGCTGTGTTTGAAAAGTTTACGACACTTTCAATATCCTATTTTGATCGATATCAGATTGGCGACATGTTATCACGGATATCATATGATATCGATACCATCAATACTTCATTGTCTGCTGATGTGGTTGTGCTTTTTTCATCCTTTGTCACTGTCATTATTGCATTTGTGATTATGGCAGGAATATCGCTACCTTTACTGAGTGTTTTCATCATTACCTTACCTCTCTCAATCTTCACAACTCGTAAACTCGCCCGTTTAACTCGTCCTTTGTTTAGAAAACGTAGTGCAAAGTTAGGTGATATGAATGGTTACATTGAGGAAACCATCAGTGGATTAAAAACAATCAAAGCCTATGCTGTAGAGCCAAACTTTATCCAAGGTTTTGATGAGAAAAACTACGAGGCTTCCATGGCTTATTATGAAGCAGACTATTGGGGAAGCATTTCTGGTCCTGCCATCAACTTCATTAACAACATTTCTTTAACCCTCATTTCTTTAGTAGGATCGCTTCTATACTTGTTTCAAATCATTAGTATTGGTAATATTTCATCTTTCATTCTCTATTCAAGACGATTCTCAGCTCCAATCACTGAAGCCAGCAACATGGTTGCAGAGCTTCAGTCCACACTAGCTGCAGCTGAGAGAGTATTCAAAGTGTTAGATGAAGAAGGAGAAGTTGAAACAGGAACTGCACAACTTCCAACACAGCTTAAAGGAGAAGTTGTGTTTGATCATGTTCACTTTGAATACATCGCCAATCAGCCTATTATTAAGGATGTCTCTCTCGCTATTCCTGCAAAAAGCATGGTGGCCATTGTTGGCCCAACAGGTGGAGGGAAGACAACGCTTGTGAGTCTGCTCATGCGTTTTTATGATCCAAAATCTGGAGAAATTCGTTTGGATGGAATACCCCTTTCTTCATGTACACGCTCAAGTGTGAGAGAAGCCTTTGCGATGGTTCTACAAGACAGTTGGCTGTTTGAAGGAACGATCAAAGAGAATTTAACATATGGATCAACTCATGTCAGTGATGAGCGACTTTGGGAAGTCATTGAAAAAGTGTCCCTAACTCATTTTGTGAAGTCATCCCAAGATGGATTGAATACGATGATCTATGATGATGGATCTAACTTATCCAAAGGTCAAAAGCAATTGATTACGATTGCTCGTGCAATGTTGCTTGATCGTCCATTGGTTATACTTGATGAAGCAACATCCAATGTCGATACCATGACTGAAAAAATGATTGCTTCAGCGTTAAAAGAGTTAACCTCCAATAAAACATGCTTTATTATTGCTCACCGATTAAGTACAATAGTATCCAGTGATATGATTGTAGTTGTAGAACAAGGTGAAGTGGTTGAAGTGGGAACACATCAACAACTCATGAACCAAGGCCAAGCGTACCATCGATTGTATAACGCACAGTTCAATGAAGGAATCTAGTTATGACCATAATTCTGTTTAAGCAGTTGATTATCATGTTTGCCATGCTTGCGTTAGGAGTATGGATGAAACGTAGTAAAATGATGAGTGAGACAACATTTAAGGAATTAGGTGTATTCTTACTTTACGTGATATCACCGATTGTAGTGTTTCGTGGGTACTTGGTTGCTCCAACGCAAGTGAATACCATGCGTTTGCTTGTATCTTTTGGGGCGTCTTTTGTTTTGTTATTGATGATAATTGGTATCGCAACTTTGATTTATCGCAAAGACGGATTAAGTATTTTCGCAAGTATATTCACCAATGCTGGGTTCATGGGCATTCCACTTGTGGTGGCTTTGTTTTCTCAAGAAGCTGTCTTTGTGTTGAGTCCATTTCTTTCTTGGCTGTTTGTCATCCAATGGACGTTAGGGATTGTAGTTGTCACCAAAGATCCTCGATCAATGTCGTTTAAGAAAGTGATATTGAACCCAGTTATCATTGCAACCATTGTGGGTGTCATCGTTTATTTCCTGCATATTCCTATTCCTGAAGTGTTGGATGAGTTTTTAAGTCGTATTGGAGTAATGTTGATGCCAGTTGCGATGATTGTCTTAGGAAGTTCCTTTGCACATTTGTCATTTAAGAATGTTTTTCTTGATGCACGTGTCTGGCTTATGGTGTTAGTACGCCTTTTTGTGTTACCATTGTTTGTAGTGGTAGCATTAAGTGTGATTGCGAAAGATTTTGAGTTAGTTGCATACACTTTGCTTGTCGCCATGTCTGCACCTATTGGTGCTAATGTGGCTATATTAGCTCAACAATATAATAAAGATACAACGTTAGCAGCCTCACAAATTATGTTAACCACCTTGTTTTCGATCATCAGTATGCCACTGATGGTGTTTATAGCTAACATGCTATGGAGGAACCTATGACATACCCAATTGTTTTCTTTGATGTCGATGGCACTTTGCTTAACAGTGAGAAAAAAGTGACTCCCTTGACTCGTTTTACGTTGGAGTTACTCAAAGAACAAGGAATTAAGTTATGTATCGCAACAGGACGTCCAATTAAATCTGCCCGACTTGCCATGAAACTTCATGGACTCGATCATTTAATGTCAGGTTATGTTTGCAACAATGGGATTGATACTTTAAATCTCACTAATTTGCATCATCATAGCCATCATGAATTAAAGAAAAAAGATGCATTAACCATCCTAAATCATGTGAAAGAACTCAATCTTAATGCCATGATTTATGGAAGTGATCACTTGTATGCATTTAGAATGGATGATACAGTTGATCGTATTTCAAATCAAAATGATTTAGCTCCAATCATTACCGATCTTTATGAGTTTGATTTTGAATCCACTCCAAAAGTATTGTTTATCGTTGATGAAGTGACTTCTCCACTCATCCATGAGTTTATGCGTGAGCATCCACTTCCTGGTTATCAATGGTTCATTTCTCAAAGTGATTTGTTTGAATTTGTAAGTGAACATGCTGGAAAAGGTAAAGGTGTGCTCAATCTTGCTAAGGAGTTTGGGTATGAATCGCATCAAGTATTGGCTTATGGGGATGCAGAAAATGATCATGAAATGATTTCTATGGTTGGACATGGTGTTGCCATGGGTAATGGAGATGATGTTTTAAAGAGCATCGCACAAGAGGTTTGTGGAACTAATGATGAAGATGGAGTGGCATATTCTCTTATTCATCATTATCATTTATCTGTATAAAAACGGTGTAGAGTTGCTCTACACCGTTTCTTTTAGAAATGTTTCTATTGCTTTTTTGAGTTCAAGTGGTGAGGTTTGAGGACCAAATCTTAACACTTTAGTTTGATCTTTATTAACTAAGAATTTGGTGAAGTTCCATTCAATGTCTTTGCTTAGCTTATTCTTTAATCCATACAATCCTTCAGCTTTGCCTTTTTCTTTTAGGAAAACAAAAAGAGGATGAGTATGCTCTCCATTAACTTCAATTTTCTCATACGTCGTGAAGGTAGTGTTGTATTTCAGTTGGCAAATGGCTGACGCTTCTTGTGCCGTTTCAAGGGATTGCTTAAAAGTGTTGGAAGGGAAGTCTAAAACTTCTAGACCTTGATCATGATAGGTTTCATGCAAGGATTGAATGGATGCAAATTGTGGAGCTAAGCCACATCCTGTTGCGGAATTAAAGATTAAGCAGACTTTACCTTTAAAATCTTCAAAATCATATACTTTAGAATCAATGGATGAAAATGTGATTGACATAGTTTATCTCCTTAACTAAATTATACATCAAGTATTTTGAGATGTGCATGATAATGCAACAAAGATAGCAGAAAGCCAGGATAAACGATTTACCCCTTGTTATGCAAAAAAACAATTAGATTAATCGTTTAACTATTGCATAATTCAATTATTTT
>Ga0208242_100600_pt1 | contig 17415 bp, 13 predicted proteins | sample SubbioAug_CSW13A_FD_184825 | JGI IMG/M metagenome (GOLD analysis project Ga0208242, IMG submission 184825) | Serpentinite rock and fluid subsurface biosphere microbial communities from McLaughlin Reserve, California, USA - CR12Aug_CSW13A (SPAdes) | ecosystem: Environmental > Terrestrial > Deep... | reverse complement strand
TCAAGCTCAGGTTGTGTTCAAGCCAGACTTGCATCAAGGCGCGATCTTCCAGACTCAGATGGGTGTAGGTTTTGGGCATGCAACAGATTCTCCAGGGAGGGTGTTGCACTTGGACTTTGAGCGCGGGCTGTTTCAAAAACATTGACTTGAAACAAATGAGTCAATATGATTTCTAGGATTCAAACGTTTCAATTTCAGCAGTGTGCCCTACCGCCAACTCATCCAGCTTCTGGACAGCCACTTTGATGCCCTGAGCCCCGAACTGCAGCGGGCGGCCCGCTGGGTGCGGGCACACCCAGCCGAGCTGGGTTTGCAGTCCATGCGGCAGTCGGCACGGGCCGCCGGTGTGGCGCCGGCCACCATGACGCGGCTGGCCCACGCGTTGGGCCTGGGCGGATTTGACGCCATGCGTCGCCCCGCCGTGGCGGCGTTTGCGCGCTCGGCGAGCGAATGGGCCGAAGCCGCAGCAGCCAGCGCCGGTGACGCGGTTGAAGACGCCGCTGCGCAGCCCGCGCTGGCTCGCGCACAGGCGGGCAACCTGGCTTCGGTGGCGGTGTACAACCCGACGCCCAGCCTGGCCGGCGCCGCGCAGCGCATCTTGCAGGCGCGCAGCGTGTTGTTTCTGGGGGTGCGGGCCAGCTTTGGCACGGCTTACCACCTGCACTACACCTGCGATTGGCTGCGCCCCGGCGCCGCGCTGGCCACCGACCCCGGCGGCGCCTGGGCCGACCGCCTGGCCGCGCTGGAACCCGCGGACCTGCTGGTGGCGGTGAGCCAGGCCCCCTACGCCGTGCACACGGTGGAAGCGGTGCAGCAAACCGCTGCCCGCGGTGTGCCGGTGCTGGCGCTGACCGACAGCGCACTCTCGCCCCTGGCCCGCGCGGCTACGCAAAGCCTGTTGTTTGACGCTGCATCACCCGCTTTTTTCCATTCCATGACCGGCGCCCAGGCTCTGGCCGAAACGCTGATGCAGGCCGTGGCCGAGCAGGGCGGTCGCGCCGTGGTGCAGCGGCTGGACCAGCGCCAAAAACAGTTGCAGGCAGCACGCGTGTACTGGGACAAGCCCGGCCCGCTCGGCCGCATCTGACCGGCTGAGCGCCTGCCGTTTCCCATCCACATATTTGCCCCACCATGAACGCACCCACCGATCCCGCTGCCGTCCAGCCCGCCACCCATGTGTTCCACCGCCAGTTGCACCACGGCCTGCCCGTGGCCGTCAGCGGGCAGGGCATTTCCATCACCGACGCCAGCGGCAAGGTCTACCTGGATGCCTCGGGTGGCGCTGCGGTGTCGTGTCTGGGCCACGGCCACCCCGACGTGGTCGCGGCCATGCACGCCCAGATCGACCAGCTGGCCTACGCCCACACCAGCTTCTTCACCACCACCGTGGCCGAAGAGCTGGCCGACTTGTTGATCGACACCGCGCCCGCCGGCATGAGCCACGTTTATTTCGTTAGCGGCGGCTCTGAAGCGGTGGAGGCGGCGCTGAAAATGGCGCGCCAGTATTTTGTGGAGATCGGCCAGCCCCAGCGGCGCCATTTCATCGCCCGGCGCCAGAGTTACCACGGCAACACCCTGGGTGCGTTGGCGGTGGGCGGCAATGCCTTGCGGCGCGAGCAGTTCAAGCCGATCCTGATCGACGTGACCCATGTGGCGCCATGTTACGAATTCCGCGACCGCCGCAGCGACGAAACCGCTGAGCAATACGGCCAGCGCCTGGTGGCCGAGCTGACTGCCGCCATTGACGAACTGGGCGGCGACAAGGTGATGGCCTTTGTGGCCGAAACGGTGGGCGGCGCCACGGCTGGCGTGCTCACACCGGTGCCGGGTTACTTCAAGGGCGTGCGCGAACTGTGCGACCGCCACGGCATTTTGCTGATCCTGGACGAGGTGATGTGCGGCATGGGCCGCACCGGCACGCTGCACGCGTGCGAGCAAGAGGGCGTGGTGCCGGACCTGCTCACCATTGCGAAGGGCCTGGGCGGCGGCTACCAACCCATTGGCGCGGTGCTGGCGCAGGGCCGCCTGGTGGACGCGTTTCGACAAGGCAGCGGGTTGTTTCAACATGGCCACACCTACCTGGGCCACGCCGTGGCCTGCGCGGCCGCGCTGGCGGTGCAACGCGTGATTCAACGCGACGGTTTGCTGGCCCAGGTGTGCGCACGGGGTCAGCAACTGCAGGGGTTGCTGCAGCAGGCGTTTGCCGACCACCCCCATGTGGGAGACCTCCGTGGGCGCGGTCTGTTTTGGGGCATCGAGCTGGTGGCCGATCGGGCCAGCAAACAGTGGATCGACCCGGCCCACAAGCTCCATGTGCGCATCAAGCGTGAAGCCATGGCCGAGGGCCTGATGATCTACCCCATGGGCGGCACGGTGGACGGGACGTGCGGCGACCACATCTTGCTGGCCCCGCCGTTCATCAGCACGCCCGACGACTTGGCGCAAATTGTGGAGCGGCTGAAACGTGCGCTCAACCGCTCGTTGGCGGCTGTGAGTGTGTATTCATGAAAATAATGCATGGAGTTTCAGGGTAAACCCGAGGGATTGTCGTTCAGGCTTACACGGGGCTTGCGATACCATCGGCCACCTTGGGTCACAAGCCCTTGTATTCCCGTAATCACGCAGTCCGCTGCAGGAGTTGTTCAAGATGAAGAAAATTACCGCTTATCTGAGTGCCGTTGCCGCAGCTGCGGCCATGCTGGCGCCCATGGGCCAGGCCCAGGCCCAGCAAAAATTCATGACCATCGGCACCGGTGGCGTGACCGGCGTGTACTACGCCGCTGGCGGCGCCATTTGCCGCCTGGTGAACAAAGACCGCGCCAAGCACGGTTTCCGCTGCTCGGTGGAGTCCACGGGCGGTTCTGTGGTGAACATCAACACCATCAGGGCCGGCGAGCTCGATTTCGGTGTCTCCCAATCGGATGTGCAGTTCAACGCCTTCCACGGCGCCAAGCAGTTCGAAAAAGACGGCAAGCACACCGACCTGCGTTCGGTGTTTTCCATCCACCCCGAGCCCTTCACCGTGCTGTCGCGCAAAGAAGCCAACATCACCAAGTTTGACGACCTGAAGGGCAAGCGCTTCAACGTTGGTAACCCGGGCTCCGGCACGCGCGCCGCCATGGACGAGTACCTGGCCAGCAGCGGTGGCAAGATCAGCGACTTCAGTCTGGCCGCCGAGCTCAAGGCCGACGAACACGGCGCCGCCCTGTGTGACAACAAGATCGACGGTTTCTTCTACGGTGTGGGCCACCCCAGCGCCAACATCCAGGACCCGATCACCACCTGTGGTGCCAGGCTGGTGCCTATGACAGGTCCGGCTGTGGACAAACTGGTGAAGGCCAACAGCTACTACGCCAAGGTCAATATTCCTGGCGGTCTGTACGCCGGTCACCCCAACCCCACGCCCACCTATGGCGTGCTGGCTTCCTTCGTGACGTCGGCCAAGGTGTCTGACGCAGCGGTGTACGAGTTGGTCAAGGCCGTGTTTGAGAACTTCGACGAGTTCAAGAAGCTGCACCCTGCGTTTGTTGGCCTCGATCCCAAGAACATGATCAAGGACGGCCTGTCGGCTCCGCTGCACCCGGGGGCCGTGAAGTACTACAAGGAAAAAGGCTGGATGTAATTTCCTGCCGATTGCTGAGGTCCGATCGGACTGACGCCGCAAAAAAGCTCTGACTCGTCAGGGCTTTTTTTGTTGGCTCCTCAAAAAAACACAACGCACAGGTCTGCATGAAAACCCACACCGCACCCGAGGTTGACGTCAACCAACTGGTTGCCGACAACGACACCGGCGGCCGCACACCCGGCCCCTGGATGAGTCGCATGCTGCTCGCCGTGGCCCTGGCATGGTCCGTGTTCCAGCTCTGGATCGCCTCACCGCTGCCTTTCAGCCTGGGTATTCTGGTGTTCAACGACACCGAAACCCGCGCCATTCATCTGGGCTTTGCGGTGTTCCTCGCTTACATGGCGTACCCGGCGTTCAAACGCTCGCCGCGCGCTTACGTGCCCATCACCGACTGGGTGTTTGCGCTGGTAGGCACTTTCTGTGCCACATACCTCTTCATCTTCTACAACGAGCTGGCCTCCCGCCCGGGCCAGCCCACGCCCATGGACGTTTACACCGGCGCGGTCGGTATTGTGTTGCTGCTCGAAGCCACGCGGCGCGTGCTGGGCTTGCCCATGGTGATAGTGGCCCTGGTGTTTCTGGGCTACACCTTTGGTGGCGCCTACATGCCCGACATGATTGCCCACCGCGGTTTCTCGCTCAACCGCGCCATGAGCCACCAGTGGCTCACCACCGAAGGTGTGTTTGGCGTGGCGCTGGGGGTGTCCAGTGGCTTCATCTTTCTGTTTGTGCTGTTCGGCTCGCTGCTGGACAAAGCCGGCGCCGGCAACTACTTCATCAAGTCGGCTTTTGCCTTGCTGGGCCACATGCGCGGCGGCCCGGCCAAGGCTGCGGTGCTGTCTTCGGCGGCCACCGGTCTCATTTCCGGCTCGTCGATTGCCAATGTCGTGACCACGGGCACTTTCACCATTCCCCTGATGAAGCGGGTCGGCTACCGACCCGACCAGGCTGGCGCCGTGGAAGTGTCAAGCTCGGTGAACGGCCAGATCATGCCGCCGGTCATGGGCGCTGCTGCCTTCCTGATGGTGGAATACGTGGGCATTCCCTACATCGAAGTGATGAAGCACGCGTTTTTGCCGGCCGTCATTTCCTACATCGCGCTCTTCTACATCGTGCACCTTGAGGCGCTCAAGGCCAACATGGTCGGCCTGCCACGCAGGGGCAACGCCACGGCCGGTTCGCGCCTCATGTCGTTTGCCATGACGGTGGCCGGTTTCATCGTGCTATCGGGCGCGGTGTACTGGGGCATCGGCTGGATCAAGACGGTGGCAGGCGATGCCGCCACCTGGATCGTTGGGACTGGCCTGCTGGCCAGTTATGTCGGACTGCTCTGGTTTGGCGCCAGGCAGCCCGCGCTGGAACTGGACGACCCGAACGCGCCGGTGTTTGAGCTGCCCGAAACCGGACCCACCGTGAAGTCCGGCTTGCACTACCTGTTGGCGGTGGTGGTGCTGATCTGGTGCCTGATGGTTGAGCGCATGTCCCCAGGCCTCTCGGCTTTCTGGGCCACCATGTTCATGATCTTTGTCATGGTCACACAAAAGCCGATCGTGGCCGCGTTTCGGGGGCAGGGCGGGCTGGGTGCTGCCACCCGGCAGGGCTTTGCCGACCTGATCGATGGCTTGGCCACGGGTGCGCGCAACATGATTGGCATAGGCGTGGCCACGGCCGCCGCCGGCATCATTGTGGGCACCGTCTCGCTTACGGGCGTGGGGCTGGTCATGACAGAACTGGTGGAGCTGCTCTCGGGCGGCAACCTCATGCTCATGCTCGTGCTGGTGGCGCTTATCAGCCTTATTCTGGGCATGGGTCTGCCCACCACCGCCAACTACATTGTGGTGTCCACCCTGATGGCGCCGGTGGTGGTCGAACTTGGCGCTCAGAGCGGCCTGATCGTGCCGTTGATTGCGGTGCACCTGTTCGTGTTCTATTTCGGCCTCATGGCCGACGTGACGCCGCCCGTGGGGCTGGCCTCGTTTGCCGCGGCAGCCATTGCGCGCGCCGACCCCATCAAAACCGGTGTCACCGCCTTCTACTACAGCATGCGCACGGCCATCCTGCCGTTTCTGTTCATCTTCAACACGCAGTTGCTGTTGATTGGGCTGACCGGTCCCTTGCACCTCATCCTCACCGTGGTCAGTGCCACGGTGGCCATGCTGGTGTTTGCGGCGGCCACGCAGGGCTATTTCCTGGTCAGGTCGCGCTGGTACGAAACCATGGCCCTGCTGCTGATCACATTCACCCTGTTTCGGCCGGGCTTCTGGTGGGACATGGTTTACCCGCCGTTTGACGCAGTGCCGGCGGCCCAGATGACATCGCTCATTGAACAAGCCCCTGCTGGTTCGGGCAAGCGTGTCTGGATCGAGGGCATGAACATGAATGGCGATGACATCCGCAAAGGCGTGTTGCTGCCCTTGGGTGAGCCTGGAACGGCGCGCGAGCGCCTGGCCAGTTCGGGCCTGACCGTGATGGCGCAAGGCGACGAAATGCTGATTGCTGCGGTGAAGTTTGGCAGCCCTGCAGCCAAACTGGGTATCGAGCAGGGCTACCGCATCGTGTCGGTAGAAATGCCGTCCGATCGACCCGCCAAGGAGTGGCTGTATTTGCCTGCGCTGGCCTTGTTGCTGCTGGTGATGGGTTTGCAGCGCAGCCGTCAGAAGCGGCAGGGCGTCCCGGCATGACGCGCATCGCGCTCATTCACGCGCTGGCGCACTCGGTGGCGCCCATCAACGACGAGATGGCGCGCGCCTGGCCGCAGGCGCAGCGCATGAATTTGCTGGACGACAGTTTGTCCGCCGACCTGGCGCGCACGGGGCAAGGACTGGACGCAGCCATGCACCAGCGATTTGAAGCCTTGGCTGCCTACGCCGAGGGCACCGGCGCACAGGCCATCCTGTTCACCTGCTCGGCTTTCGGACCTTGCATTGAAGCGGTGGCTGCGCGCCGGCCCCACATGCCCGTGCTCAAGCCCAACGAGGCCATGGTGACTGAGGCGGTTGCGCACGGTGGACGCATCGGTTTGATCGCGTCCTTTGCGCCCACGTTGGCCTCCATGCCACCCGAGTTTCCACCCGGCACGGCAGTGATCACCGCCCTGGCCGAGGGTGCCCTGCAATGCCTGAACGAAGGCAACCCCGCGCGACACGATGCCTTGGTGGTGGAGGCGGCCCAGGCGCTCGCGCGCCAGGGTTGTCAGGTGATCGTTTTGGCACAGTTCAGCATGGCGCGCGCCCAGGCGGCCGCTCTGCAGGCGGTGGGTCTGCCGGTGCTCACCACGCCGGGCAGCGCTGTGCGGGCCTTGCGCCAGCGGCTGGCCTTGTGACCCAGGCGGTGGCGGCCACAGCGGCTACAATCTAAGGTTGCCGCAAAGCGGGCACACTGCAGACCGCGCGTTCGGGGCGCCATGCAAGAAATACCGCTCACAGGACGCGCGGGTGGCGAAATTGGTAGACGCACCAGGTTTAGGTCCTGACGTCCGCAAGGATGTGGGGGTTCGAGTCCCCCCCCGCGCACCACCTCACAGACGAACAGACATCCCGGGTCGGCCAGGCAGGCTGGTTGACCGACACCCTTTTGGAGAAAACCATGACCGTGAACGTTGAAACCCTTGAGAAGCTCGAGCGCAGGATCACGCTGACGCTGCCGGCCGAAGTGATCCAGAGCGAAGTATCCAAGCGCCTCAAGCGCCTGGCACGCGACGTCAAGATGGACGGTTTCCGTCCCGGCAAAGTGCCGATGAACGTGGTGGCCCAGCGCTACGGCTATTCCGTGCATTACGAAGTCATGAACGACAAGGTGGGCGAGGCCTTCGCCACCGCCGCCAACGAAGCGCAGCTGCGCGTGGCCGGCCAGCCCAAAATCACCGAAAAAGAAGAGTCGCCGGAAGGCCAGCTGGCTTTTGACGCAGTTTTCGAGGTGTACCCAGAAGTCAAAATTGACGATCTGACCACCGCCGAAGTGGAAAAAGTCAGCGCCGACGTCAATGACGCCGCCATCGACCGCACCCTGGACATCCTGCGCAAGCAGCGCCGCACCTTTGCTCAGCGTGCACAAGACCAGGCCGCCCAGGATGGCGACCGCGTCACCATCGACTTCGCGGGCAAGATCGACGGCGAGCCGTTTGAAGGCGGCAAGGCCGAAGCTTTCCAGTTCATCGTTGGCGACGGCCAGATGCTCAAGGAATTTGAAGATGCCGTGCGCGGCATGAAGTCAGGCGAGTCCAAGACCTTCCCTCTGGCTTTCCCTGAGGACTACCACGGCAAGGACGTTGCCGGCAAAACGGCCGACTTCCTGGTCACCGTCAACAAGATCGAAGCCGCTCACCTGCCCGAGGTGGACGATGCTCTGGCCGCTTCGCTGGGCATTGCCGACGGTACGGTGGATGGCCTGCGCGCCGACATCAAGAAAAATCTGGAACGCGAAGTCAAGTTCCGCCTGCAGGCGCGCAACAAACAAGCTGCCATGGACGCCCTGGCCGCCAAAGCCGAGCTGGACCTGCCCAAGTCGGTTGTTCAGGCCGAGCTGGATCGTCTGGTGGAAGGTGCCCGCGCCGACCTGAAGCAGCGTGGTGTGAAAGACGCAGACAAGGCGCCGATCCCTGACGACCTGTTCCGTCCTCAAGCCGAGCGCCGCGTGCGCCTGGGCCTGGTGGTGGCCGAGTTGGTGCGCGCCAACGAACTGCACGCCAAGCCCGAGCAGATCAAAGCCCACATCGAAGAGCTGGCCGCGTCGTACGAAAAGCCTGCCGACGTGGTGCGCTGGTACACCGGCGACAATCGCCGCATGGCCGAGGTGGAGGCCATCGTGATCGAAAACAACGTGACCGAGTTTGTTCTGTCCAAGGCCAAGATCACCGAGAAGTCGGTCAGCTTTGAAGAGCTGATGGGCCAGGCCTGATTGTTCCGAGCGCCTACATGGTCGGTGCACGGGCACTGGCCCGATGGACGGCCTGGTTTGGCTGGGGTGGCATCAATGCCCAGGGCGGATTTTTCCGCCCTTTTTTTCGACTTTGGCTTGCCTTTTGCGGTCTGCACGCCATATGCGAACCCTGGTCAAGCCCGTGACCGGGAAATGGCCTTACGAGGTTCGTTACAGTAGTGGCATCGCGACCAATCAATACACGGAGAAACGCATGAGCGCAATGGATATTCAAGGCTTGGGCATGGTGCCCATGGTGATCGAGCAGTCGGGCCGCGGTGAGCGCGCGTACGACATCTATTCGCGCCTGCTCAAGGAGCGCGTGATCTTTTTGGTGGGTCCGGTCAACGACCAGTCGGCCAATCTGGTGGTGGCGCAACTGCTGTTTCTGGAAAGCGAAAACCCGGACAAAGACATTTCGTTTTACATCAATTCGCCCGGCGGCTCGGTGAGCGCTGGCATGGCGATTTTTGACACCATGAATTTCATCAAGTCCGATGTGTCCACGCTATGCATCGGCATGGCGGCCAGCATGGGCGCTTTCTTGCTGTCGGCTGGCGCCAAGGGCAAGCGTTTCGCGCTGCCGAACTCCAAGATCATGATTCACCAGCCGCTGGGTGGAACCCAGGGCCAGGCCACCGAAATCGAAATTCACGCCCGTGAAATTTTGAAAACACGCGACCAACTCAACAAGATACTCGCGGAGCGCACCGGTCAGCCGCTGGAAAAAATTGAACGTGATACCGAGCGTGATTACTACCTCTCTGCGGCCGAATCGGCCGAATACGGCTTGATCGACAAGGTTATCGACAAGCGCCCGGGCGCGGTCTGATTTGCTGCGGCGCCGGGCCACTGTGAGCATGAGCCGCCCGCAGGGAAGAGCGCTAGAAACAGCCCTTACCCCCCCTGTTTTCTCCCGGCAGCCTTGAAATATCATCGTCGTTGACTGCACCTACCGATCCTACGAATTTAAAGACATATGGCCGACAAAAAAGCCACCTCCAGTGAAAAAGCGCTCTACTGCTCGTTTTGTGGCAAGAGCCAACACGAGGTCAAGAAGCTGATCGCTGGCCCTTCGGTTTTCATCTGCGACGAGTGCATTGATCTTTGCAACGACATCATCCGCGACGAATTGCCCGGTCTGGAGTCGGTAAAAGCGGCTGGCGATGACGTGCCCACGCCCGCCGAACTCAAGTCCAATCTAGACAACTACGTGATTGGTCAAGACCCGGCCAAGCGCGCCCTGGCGGTGGCGGTGTACAACCACTACAAACGCCTGCGCCACAAGCTCACGGCCCGCAAGGACGACGTCGAGCTGGCCAAGAGCAATATCTTGTTGATTGGTCCCACAGGTTCTGGCAAGACGCTGCTGGCTCAGACCATGGCGCGCATGCTCAACGTTCCCTTCGTCATGGCCGACGCGACCACCCTGACCGAAGCCGGTTATGTGGGCGAAGACGTTGAGAACATCGTGGCCAAGCTGCTGCAGAGCTGCAACTACGATGTGGAGCGAGCGCAGCAGGGCATCGTCTACATCGACGAAATCGACAAGATCACCCGAAAGTCAGACAACCCGTCCATCACCCGCGACGTGTCGGGCGAAGGCGTGCAGCAGGCTTTGCTCAAGTTGATTGAGGGGACGATGGCTTCGGTGCCACCCCAGGGTGGGCGCAAGCACCCCAACCAGGATTTCCTGCAGGTCGACACCACCAATATTCTGTTTATTTGTGGTGGCGCTTTTGCCGGTCTTGAAAAGATCATTGAAAACCGCACCGAGGCTTCGGGCATCGGCTTTGGTGCACTCGTCAAGAGCAAGCAGCAGCGCAGCTTGACCGAAGCCTTCAAGGAAATCGAGCCCGAGGACCTGATCAAGTTTGGCCTGATACCCGAGTTGGTCGGTCGTGTGCCGGTCATTGCTGCGCTGGCTGAACTCAGCGAAGACGCGCTGGTCGAAATCTTGACCGAGCCGAAGAATGCCGTGGTGAAGCAGTTTTCTCGCCTGTTGTCTATGGAGGGTGCTGAATTGGAGGTGCGTCCCGCTGCCCTCAAGGCAATTGCCCGCAAGGCGCTGGCTCGCAAGACAGGGGCGCGCGGTCTTCGTTCCATTCTGGAAAATGCGCTGATCGACACCATGTTCGAGTTGCCCGGTATGAGTAACGTTGAAAAAGTGGTGGTCGATGAGTCCACCATTGATGAGAACAAACCACCATTGTTGGTGTACCGCGAAGCGGCCAAGCAGGCCTGACCGCCGCCTCCCTTGGTAGGGGCCTGCTCTCTGAAATTACCGATGCGTTCGGTTGACATCGTCCGCATGAACCCCACCTGCTTCTTTTGTTGAGGTTGAAATGTCCGGACATAACCCACTGCCCAGTTCGCCGGTTGAATTGCCACTGCTGCCTTTACGCGACGTGGTGGTCTTCCCGCACATGGTGATTCCGCTGTTTGTGGGTCGCCCGAAAAGTATCAAAGCGCTGGAGGCCGCGATGGAGGCCGAGCGCCGCATCATGCTGGTCGCGCAAAAAGCGGCAGCCAAAGACGAGCCTTCCACCGACGATATGTTCGAAATGGGCTGCGTTGCCACTATTTTGCAAATGCTCAAATTGCCTGACGGGACGGTCAAGGTGTTGGTCGAAGGTCTGCAGCGCGCCAAGGTGCTCGATATCCGAGAAGGCGATACGCATTTTGTGGCCACTGTGACCCCGGTTGACCCGGTGGTGGAGCGTGCTGACGTGCAGTCGGCCGAGCTTGAGGCACTGCGCCGTGCGGTGATGCAGCAGTTCGACCAATACGTCAAACTGAACAAAAAAATCCCGTCTGAGATCTTGACATCGATCTCCAGCATCGACGATCCGGGTCGTCTGGCCGACACCATCGCCGCCCACTTGCCACTCAAGCTGGAGTCCAAGCAGGTGGTGCTGGACCTCGACCCGGTGAACAAGCGGCTGGAAAATCTGTTTGAACAGCTCGAGCGCGAAGTCGACATCCTGAACGTCGACAAGAAAATCCGTGGCCGAGTCAAGCGGCAGATGGAGAAGAACCAGCGCGATTTCTACCTGAACGAACAGGTCAAGGCGATTCAGAAAGAACTGGGCGAAGGCGAAGAGGGCGCCGATATTGAGGAAATCGAGAAGAAGATCAAGGCTGCCAAAATGCCCGCTGAAGCGCGCAAGAAGGCCGATGCCGAGTTTAAGAAGCTCAAGTTGATGTCGCCCATGTCGGCCGAAGCCACGGTGGTGCGCAATTACATCGACGCGCTGGTGGCCTTGCCATGGAGCAAGAAGACCAAGATCAAGCACGACCTTGCCCACGCCGAGGCCGTGCTCAACGAAGATCATTACGGTTTGGACAAGGTCAAGGACCGCATCCTTGAGTACCTCGCGGTGCAGCAGCGCGTCGACAAAGTGAAGGCGCCCATCCTGTGTCTGGTTGGCCCGCCCGGCGTGGGAAAGACGTCACTGGGTCAGTCGGTGGCCAAGGCGACTGGTCGCAAGTACGTGCGTATGGCCTTGGGCGGCATGCGCGACGAGGCCGAGATTCGCGGCCACCGCCGCACCTACATTGGTGCGATGCCCGGCAAGGTGCTGCAAAGCCTTGGCAAGGTGGGCACGCGAAACCCACTGTTCTTGCTGGACGAGATCGACAAGCTGGGTACCGATTTCCGTGGTGATCCCTCCAGTGCTTTGCTGGAGGTGCTTGATCCCGAGCAAAACCACACCTTTGGGGATCACTATGTCGAAGTGGACTTTGACCTGTCCGACGTGATGTTTGTCGCAACGTCGAACTCGATGAACATCCCGCCCGCATTGCTGGACCGAATGGAGGTGATCCGCCTGTCGGGTTACACCGAAGACGAAAAGACCAACATCGCCATGCGCTACCTGCTGCCAAAGCAGTTGAAGAACAACGGTATTCGCGATGGTGAAATGGATCTGCAGGAATCGGCTGTGCGCGATATCGTGCGCTACTACACCCGTGAAGCCGGTGTGCGTTCGCTGGAGCGCGAACTTGGCAAGATTTGCCGCAAGGTGGTCAAGGGACTTTTGCTCAAGAAATACACCCCTACCGTTATTGTGGACTCGGAAAATCTCAATGACTTCCTGGGCGTGCGCAAGTACAGCTACGGCCGGGCTGAAGCCCAGAACCAGGTGGGCCAAGTGGTGGGGCTGGCTTGGACCGAGGTCGGGGGTGACTTGCTCACCATTGAGGTGGCGATCATGCCCGGCAAGGGTGTCATCACCCGCACCGGATCGCTGGGCGATGTGATGAAAGAGTCGGTTGAGGCTGCGCGCACTGTGGTTCGCAGTCGCTCTCGTTCGCTGGGCATCAAGGATGAACAGTTTGACAAGCGCGACATCCACATCCACGTGCCAGATGGCGCGACGCCCAAAGACGGCCCCAGCGCGGGCGCAGCCATGACGACAGCCCTGGTTTCATCACTTACGGGTATTCCGGTGCGTGCCGATGTGGCGATGACCGGAGAGATTACCCTGCGGGGCGAAGTCACGGCTATTGGCGGGTTGAAAGAGAAGCTGTTGGCAGCCCTGCGTGGGGGGATCAAGACCGTGATCATTCCGGAAGATAACGTCAAGGACCTCGCTGAAATCCCCGACAATGTGAAACAGGGTTTGGAAATTGTGCCGGTGAAGTGGATCGACAAAGTGTTGGCTATTGCACTGGAGCGGTTGCCCGTGCCGCTGACCGACGAGGAGGTGGCTGCCCAAGTGGCAGCTGCGTCTGCGCGGCCAGCCACGCCTGCACCAGACGCTGTCAAGCACTGAAGGTGAGCAAAGATTTGCTTGGGTTTGAAAGTAAGTGGTTTTTGCGCTAGAATATTAGCTTCCGATAAGTGTTGGAAACTCGCGGGATTAGCTCAGTTGGTAGAGCGATACCTTGCCAAGGTATAGGTCGAGAGTTCGAGTCTCTTATCCCGCTCCAAATAAAAAAGGGAAGCCCAGCTTCCCTTTTACGTCAGTAAAAAGGGTATTGGGCTCCCATTTCAAGGGTAGTCGGCGCGATAGCAAATCGGTTATGCAACGGATTGCAAATCCGTCTAGCCCGGTTCGACTCCGGGTCGCGCCTCCAGTCACTGGCAAAAGACGCTGTGACGCGGGAATAGCTCAGTTGGTAGAGCGCAACCTTGCCAAGGTTGAGGTCGCGAGTTCGAGTCTCGTTTCCCGCTCCAAAACAAAAAAAGGCTGCTTTTTTGGCCCAAAGTGAGCCTGCAGCGAAATCCTGAAGAGGAGTTCAGTGCCTGCACAGGGCCTTGGCCTGCTCCGACGCAGACGTCAAGAGATGATCCACCTTGCGGCGGTATGTTGATGGGTTCATGGCTTGGGCCATGCGGGAGTGCGTCTCGTCACGCGTGCCAGTGGTCGGTCATCGAAGGTCATTTTCCCCTGGTGCTGGCTTAGGCCGCCGCAGCCACCTGGCTGAAGTGGTTGCGGTGTTGTTTGTACCTGTGCAACTGGTGTTTCGTGATTCTCGCGTCGGGCATGCCGCTCCCCCTCGGTCGGGTTCGAAGGTTCAGCCGTAGCCACGCCTTCCGGGTTTGCCCGAAACAGGTCACTGACCGGCCAACCCGGGTTGTCGTCAGTCGGCCAGGCTAATTGTCGTTAACCAGAGGAGTGCATTAGCCTTGGCGCAGGCATGCAAGCGTGATCGGCGATGGCGCCCGATAATCACATCATGAACACACACGTCAACGCCGATCCGGCCGAACTGGCCAAATTTTCCGACTTGGCCCACCGCTGGTGGGATCCAGAGAGTGAATTTCGTCCCTTGCATCAGATCAATCCCTTGCGGCTGAACTGGATTGATGGACTCGTGAGCCTGAGTGGCAAAAATGTGCTGGATGTGGGATGCGGTGGCGGCATCTTGTCTGACTCCATGGCACGCAAGGGTGCGGTAGTTACGGGGATTGATCTTTCTGTCAAAGCCTTGCGCGTGGCCCAACTCCACGCGCTGGAAGCTGAAACCAGCAACGTGACCTACCGCGAAGCCAGTGCGGAGGCCATTGCGCTTGAGCTGCCTGGCAGTTTTGACGTCGTGACCTGCATGGAAATGTTGGAGCACGTGCCCGATCCGGCCTCGGTGGTCAAAGCCTGTTCCGATTTGGTGAAGCCTGGTGGTTGGGTGTTCTTCTCCACCATCAACCGCAACCCCAAGTCGTTTCTGTTTGCCATCATTGGCGCGGAGTATGTGTTGCAGTTGCTCCCCAAAGGCACCCACGAATACGCAAAGATGATCCGTCCCAGTGAGCTGGCCGGGTTTTGCCGTTCGAGCGGCCTGGAGCTGAGCGAAGCCCGCGGCATGGAGTACAACCCCTTGACCCGCCGGTATTGGTTGAGCCAGGAAACGAGCGTGAACTACATGTTTGCAACCCGAAAGCCATGACCGAGCGTGTATTTCGGGGTATCCATGCAGTCTTGTTCGATCTGGATGGAACCCTGATCGACAGTGCTCCTGACCTGGGTGCTGCGGCCAACCTGATGCGTACCAACCGTGGACTGCCATCTCTGCCAATGGAGCGTTACCGCCCCATGGCGGGTGCTGGTGCGCGTGGCATGTTGCGCGTGGCATTAGAGATGTCACCCGAGCACAAAGACTACGAAGTGCACAAAGAGGAGTTCTTTGTGCATTACGAGGCCTGCTTGACGCAGCGCACCCAGGCATTTTCAGGGGTTGGCGAGTTGCTGGACGTGCTGCAAGGCTATGGACTGCTCTGGGGCGTTGTCACCAATAAGGTGCAGCGTTTCACGCTGCCGCTCACGCAAGCTATGCCACTGTTCGGCACGGCCAGGACAATCATCAGCGGAGACACCACACCCCACGCCAAACCCCATCCTGAGCCTCTGCTGGAGGCTGCCCGTCGTCTCAATCTGTCGCCGGCCATGTGCCTGTATGTGGGCGATGACGAGCGCGACATCGCGGCCGGCCGAGCCGCAGGCATGCCCACTGTGGCCGCGCGTTACGGCTACCTGGGTATGGGCGCCGATGTTACGAGCTGGGGCGCTGATGCAGAGGTAACTTCTCCGATGGGGGTCTTGAAATTGCTGGAATTGCCTTAAACTTGGAGCCTCAGGGGCTGCACTGGTTTCGACGTGGGTTCGGACGCGCAGCAGGGCATGTCGAGGTTCTGTCACCTCGTTAAACCGCAGAAAAAAAACTAACTGCAAACGACGAACGTTTCGCACTCGCCGCTTAATTGCCGGTGAGCTTTGCAACAGCAGGCCTATGGGCTGGGCAAGGGTTCAGACGGCGCAAGCCGCGAGAGTCCAGGCTGCAAAGATAATTCAATAGGCTGGTTGTGCGTTGGGTAACTTAGCGTATGACAAGACAATAGGTTGCTGGCGTTTTGTATAGCGTGCCACTGTGCGATACAAAAAGTGAGACCCAAACCAGATGGCTACACATGTAGAACTGCTCGAAGAAGGCTTGCGGACGGGGGTTCAAATCCCCCCAGCTCCACCATAATGTGAAATCCCAACCCTTATCCGGTTGGGATTTTTTTTGCCCGTTCCCCCTGTGTTGGCGCGGTTTCGGGCCCTTGCCTCTTGAGCACGCCCCTCCGGAAGTCGCCGTTCCAGGCGCGCATTCCGCCGTTTTTCTCTCTCTGTTCTCTGCTGCCCTCTTGAGCATTCAAGGCCCGAAGTCGTGTGTTGGCGCGGGTTTGCGGGCCATCGGTTTGCTTCTTCGCTTGCTCTAGCGGGCGCGACCGAGACGGCGAATGGCGCAAAAAAACCGCCTTGCGGCGGCGGGTCGGTGCGGCACGGATATCAGCGCCAGCCTGCCACCAGCGCCTCACGTTGGGCCAGCCAGGACGCCGACAACCTGCCGCGCAGCAACTGGCTGACGCCCACATCGAGGCGTCCCAGGGCGATGGCTTCGATCAAGTCGGGGGCCAGTTGTGCCAGTCGGCTCATCTTGCTCGCTTGGCCGAGGTCGATGCCTTCGGCCGCCGCGATCTCGGTCATCGAACTGAAGCGTCCTTCGTCCAGCAGGCGCTGCCAGTGGTGCGCGAGGCCGAGCGCCCGCATCAAGGGGGTGTCCTGCGCCATCTCGCGCACCTGCCGCTCACGGCGGGCCTCGTCCAGGAACTCCTGCGGCGCGTCCAGCGGCGTGATGACCTGCTTTTTCAGGCCCCGGCGCACCAGTGTCCAGGGCAGGAAAGTTTCCATCTGCACGCCGCCAGCAGGCAGCGGCGTCTGATACGTCACTGGGTCGCCCTTGGCGTGGCCGCGATGCTTCTTGCTCATACGTCCTCCTCGAAGGTGGCCATGAGCTGGCGCTGGGCGTGCCAGTCGACCGTCAGGCGGTTTCGCTGAAACCACATCAGCGTCAGCCGCCGTGGCTGCTTGCCCGCCATGAACTGCTCGATGATGTCGGGGGCCAGCAGGGTCAGACGCAGCAGTTCGTTTACCACCGAGTGGTGCAGCTTCTCGGCGCGGGCGATGGCGGAACCGCTCTGCATCGCGCCGGTGTCCAGTAGATGCTGCCAGTAGAAAGCGCGTGCCACACCGTCGAGCAGGGTCACGTCGTGGACGCTGCGCTCGTCGGTGGCCACGCGCTGGACGCCCCGGCGTCGGAACGTAAGGGGCACAAAGGTTTCCATCGATTCGTCCATCAGGCTTCGACCTCCAGCAGTTCGGCACCGATGCTGTCCGGGGCGAACTCCGCGATGAGCGCGTTCCAACCTACCTCACGCCACTTCACCTTGATCCCCTGTACCTCGCCCGTGTGGACGAGGTCGATGCGCTCGATCATCAGGTTGGCGATGCGGTGGCGCTCGACCGGGAACAGTTGATCCCAGACGTTGTTGAGCCGTCCCATCGCCATCACGGTGGTGGCCTCGTCGATCTGGGCCCCGTTGCGTT
>Ga0208242_100599_pt1 | contig 17424 bp, 15 predicted proteins | sample SubbioAug_CSW13A_FD_184825 | JGI IMG/M metagenome (GOLD analysis project Ga0208242, IMG submission 184825) | Serpentinite rock and fluid subsurface biosphere microbial communities from McLaughlin Reserve, California, USA - CR12Aug_CSW13A (SPAdes) | ecosystem: Environmental > Terrestrial > Deep... | reverse complement strand
CCCCGCCTCGCCGATGAGCGCGCCGTGGTGGAGGCCGCCGCAGGGGGCGATGAGGCCGCCGCTGAAGTCCTGGACCGCTTCTGCGCCATTCTCGGCGGCGTGGCCGGGGACCTGGCCCTGACCTATGGCGCGCGCGGCGGGGTCTATGTGGGCGGCGGCATTGCGCCAAGGATGGTCGAGCGCCTGATGTCCGGCGGCTTTCGGGACCGCTTTGAGGCCAAGGGCCGTCTCACCGACTATGTGCGGGAAATCCCCACCTATCTGATCACCCATCCCTTTGCCGCCCTGGTGGGTTGCAGCCGGGAGCTGACCCAGCTGGAAGGGGTGCGCCTGTGACCCTGGACGACATCATGGCCCTGGCCCCGGTGGTGCCGGTGCTGATCATCGAGGACGCCGCCGACGCCGTCCCCCTGGCCCGCGCCCTGACCCGGGGCGGCCTGTTCGCCCTTGAGGTGACCCTGCGCACGCCGGCCGCCCTCGAAGCCATCGCCGCCATCGCCGGCGAGGTGGAGGACGCCGTGGTCGGCGCCGGCACGGTCACCTCGGCGACCGCCCGCCAGGCCGCCGCCCGGGCCGGCGCCCGCTTCGCCGTCAGCCCCGGCCTGATCCCCGGCGAGGGGTTGGACGGCCCCATTCCCCTGCTGCCAGGGATCGCCACGGCCACCGAGCTGATGGCGGGCATGGCCCACGGCTTCACCGCCTTCAAGCTGTTCCCGGCCAGCGTCGTGGGCGGGGTCAGCCTGTTGAAGGCCTTGGCCAGCCCCTTCCCCCAGGCGGTCTTCTGTCCCACCGGCGGGATCGATGCGGCCAAGGCGCTGGACTATCTGGCCGAGCCCAATGTGGCCTGTATCGGCGGCTCCTGGGTGGCGCCCAGGGACGCCGTGGCGGCCGGCGACTGGGACGCGATCACCGATCTCGCTCGGGCCGCGGCCGCCCTGCCCCGGACCCGGCCGGCCCCGCCGATCTTGACCTAAAGCATCCACAGGCGCATAAGCGCGCCCTTCCGGCGCAACCTCGGTCAGCGCCCTCCCCCGCCACGACCCCCATCACCATATGGGACGAGGGCGGCGAGGCCCCCCGTCGACGTGATCGTCCACGGGGGTTGATCGCGTTTGGGCTCATGGTTTCCTGCTTGCAGGCCGCCATGGAGCCGGAAGACAAGCGGGCGTGACGTTGTCACCCCATGGGAGATGGAATGTTCGACGCACTTTCTGAACGGCTTTCCGGGGTATTCGACCGTCTGTCGGGCCACGGCGTGCTGTCTGAAAAGCACATCGACGAGGCCCTGCGCGAGGTCCGCATCGCCCTGCTGGAGGCCGATGTGGCCCTGCCGGTGGTCCGCGACTTCATCGCCAAGGCCAAGGAGCGCGCCTCGGGCGAAGAGGTGCTGCGCTCGGTCCGTCCCACCGACCAGGTGATCAAGATCACCTATGACGGCCTGGTGGAGATGCTGGGCGGCGATGAGGTTCAGGGGCTGAACCTCTCCCTCAATCCCCCCACCGTCATGATGATGGCCGGCCTGCAGGGCTCGGGTAAGACCACCACGGCCGGCCGCCTGGCCCTGCGCCTGGCCCGCGAGCGCAAGAAGGTGCTGCTGGCCTCGCTGGACACTCGCCGTCCCGCGGCCATGGAGCAGCTGGCCACCCTGGCGACCCAGGCCGGCGTCGACAGCCTGCCGATCGTGGCTGGCCAATCGGCGCCGGATATCGCCCGGCGGGCGCTCTCGGCCGCCAAGCTGCAGGGCTATGACGTCCTGATCCTCGACACCGCCGGCCGCACGACTCTGGACGAGGCGATGATGGCCGAGGCGGCCGAGATCGCCAGGATCGCCAATCCGTCCGAGACCCTGCTGGTGGCCGATGCGCTCACCGGCCAGGACGCGGTGCGCACCGCCAAGGCCTTCCATGAACGCCTGCCCCTGACGGGCCTGGTGCTGACCCGGTCGGACGGCGACGGCCGCGGCGGCGCGGCGCTGTCCATGCGCGCGGTCACCGGCCTGCCCATCAAGTTCCTGGGCGTCTCGGAGAAGATCGACGGCCTGGACGCCTTCGACGCCCGCCGGGTGGCCGGCCGGATCCTGGGCCAGGGCGATGTCGTCGCCCTGGTGGAGAAGGCGGCCCAGGACTTCGACCAGGCCAAGGCCGAGGTCATGGCCAAGAAGCTGGCCAAGGGCCAGTTCGACCTGGACATGATGGCTGACCAGTTCGCCCAGATGAAGAAGATGGGCGGCATGGAGGGACTGATGGGCTTCCTGCCGGGGGTCCAGAAGATGAAGAAGCAGATGGCCGAGGCCAATGTTTCGGACAAGACCCTCGACCGTCAGGCCGCGATCATCTCGTCCATGACCAAGGCCGAGCGCAAGAAGCCCGACATTCTGCAGGCCTCGCGCAAGCGCCGTATCGCCAAGGGCGCCGGCGTCGATGTGGCCGAGGTCAACCGACTCCTGAAACAGCACCGCCAGATGGCCGACGCCTTCAAGATGATGAGCCGCGACGGGGGCAAGGGCTTCGCCAAGATGGCGGGCATGCTCACCGGCGGCGGTGGGGCCGATATGGCCCGCATGAAGGCCATGGGCGGCGGCAAGGCCCCCAGCCCGCAGGAGATCGAGGAGGCCAAGGCCCGCCTCGCCGGTCTAGGCGGCCCCGGCATGGGCGGCCTCGGCGGCGGCCTCCCCAAACTTCCCGGCCTTGGCGGCGGTCTGCCGCCAGGCATCAATCCCTTCAAGAAATCCTAGAGCTCACAAGGAACATCCATGCTCAAGATTCGTCTGTCCCGTGGCGGCGCCAAGAAGCGCCCCTATTACTCGATCGTCGTCGCCGACAGCCGCGCCCCGCGCGACGGCCGCTTCATCGAGAAGGTCGGGGCCTATAACCCGCTGCTCAAGAAGGACGACCCCAACCGCGTCGTCCTGAAGATCGAGCGCATCGAGGAGTGGGTCAAGAAGGGCGCCCAGCCCACCGACCGCGTCGCCCGTTTCCTGTCCCAGCAGGGCCTGGTGAAGTGGGAGCACGGCAACAACCCGCAGAAGGCCGAGCCGGGCCGCAAGGCCAAGGAGCGGGCTGAAGAGCGCGCCCAGCGCGAGGCCGACCGCGCCGCCGCCGAAGCCGAGGCCGCCGCCCAGCCGGCGCCCGAGCCCGAGCCCGAAGCCCCCGCCGCTGAAGAGCCCGCCGCTGAGGCCCCGGCGGCTGAAGAGCCCGCCGCCGCCGAAGAGGCGCCCGCCGAGCCGGCCGCCGAAGACGCCAAGGAAGGCTAAGAGCCGCTCTCACATCTCCTCCGTCATGGTCGGGCTTGACCCGACCATCCATGCACACTGACGACGCCCATTCTCGAGGGGCTGGTGTTCATGGACCTTCGGGCCAAGCCCGAAGGTGACGGGCGGGGGGTGACACGACCCTCTGACGCGAAGGCGACATGCCCGACAAGCTGATCCAGGTGGCCCGGGTGGCCGGCGCCTTCGGCGTGCGCGGCGAACTCCGCATCACCACCTTCACCGAAGACCCCATGTCGCTGGGCGCCTTCAAGGCGCTGCTGCGCCAGGACGGATCGCCGGCCCTGACGATCACCAGCGCCCGGCCCGTCAAGGGCGGCGTGGTCGCCCGCGCCAAGGAGATCGAGACCCGCGAGCAGGCCGAGGCGGCCCGCGGCCTGCGCCTGTTCATCCCCCGGGAGGCCCTGCCGGCCCCGGAGGAGGACGAATTCTATCTGGCTGATCTGATCGGGGCTGTCGTGGAGACGCCGGCGGGCGAGCGGCTTGGCGAGGTGAAGTCCGTGCAGGACTTCGGCGCCGGCGACCTGCTCGAGGTCCAGCCTGCCAGCGGCCCCTCCTGGTGGCTGCCCTTCACCCGCGACAACGTGCCTGAGGTGAAGCTGGCCGAGGGCAAGCTGATCGCCATCCCGCCGGAAGAGACCGAGTAGGGAGTTTTTCCATCCGTCACCCTCGGGCTTGACCCGAGGGCCCATGCACACCGCGGCCAGATCCGGTGTTCATGGATGGCCCGGTCAAGCCGGGCCATGACGGGATAGGGGTGGATCGGCGCGCCCAGCCCTTAGCCCCCTCAGTCGCCCTTGCGCATCCGCATCAGGCCTTCCTGGGCGACCGAGGCCACCAGGGTTCCGTCCTGGGTGTAGAGGGCCCCGCGCACGAAGCCGCGGCCGCCGGACGCCGAGGGGCTGTCCTGGGTGTAGAGGTGCCAGTCGTTGAAGTTGGACGGCTTGTGGAACCACATGGCGTGGTCGAGGCTGGCCGACTGCAGGCCCGGCGTCTGCCAGGCGACGCCGTGCGGGCGCATGGCGGTGGACAGCAGGTTCATGTCAGACGCATAGGCCAGGATCACCTGGTGCATCCGCGGATCATCGCCGATGGCGCCGGTGGCGCGGATCCAGACGTCGGACTTGCCCTCGGTGGGCTTGGTGTTTCCGCCAAAGCCGAAGGCGTCGCGGCCGCGCATCTCGATGGGCCGCGGGCGCGACATCATCTTGCGCATTTCCGGCGGCATCTTGTCGGCCACCTTCTTCATGGACTCCGCCTCGGTGGGCAGTTCGTCCGGACCAGGAACCTTGGGCATGGGCGCCTGATGGTCGAAGCCGTCCTCCACCACCTGGAAGGAGGCGGCGAGGTTGAAGATCTGCTTGCCGTTCTGGATGGCGACGACCCGGCGGGTGGTGAAGGTGCCGCCGTCGCGGGAGCGGTCGACCTCGAACAGGATCGGGATGCGCGGGTCGCCGGGCCGGATGAAGTAGCAGTGCAGCGAGTGGCACATGCGCTCTTCGACGGTCTCATAGGCCGCCAGCAGCGACTGGGCGATCACCTGGCCGCCGAAGATGCGGGGAGGGCCGCTCTGCGGGCTCACGCCCCGGAACAGGTTCTGCTCAATGCGCTCCAGCGCCAGGGTGTCAGGCAGGATTTCGGGGCTGTCCATAATGACTTATCGTATGTTGCAGGTGCGAAAGCGCCAGGGCTTAACCGCTGAGGCCCGCCGCGGCAAGGCGCCGCCGGGGCCTTGGCATTTGCCTGCCGGCTGGTGCAGATGGGCCCATGTCCTTCGACGCCACCGTCCTGACCATGTTTCCCGAGGCCTTTCCTGGTCCGCTGGGGGTTTCCCTGATCGGAACCGCCTGGCGCGAACAGGGGCTCTGGACGTTGGAAACAGTGGACATTCGCGCCTTTTCCAAGGATAAGCGCGGCTTCCTCGACGACACCCCTGCAGGCGGTGGTCCTGGACAGGTGATGCGGGCGGACGTCATCGCTTCGGCGCTGGACAGCGTGGAGCGGCGAGGGCGGCCGCTTTTGTACATGAGCGCCCGGGGTCAGCCCCTGACCCAGGCGCGTGCAAAGGCATGGGCTGCGGGTCCGGGCGTCATCGTCCTGGCCGGTCGGTTCGAGGGGGTGGACCAGCGGGTGCTCGACGCCCGGGGGTTCGAGGAGGTCGCCGTGGGCGACGTCGTCCTCGCCGGTGGCGAGGTGGCGGCCATGCTGACCATCGAGGCGTGCGTACGTCTTGTGCCCGGTGTGTTGGGCCAAGCGCTGAGTTTGAGTGAAGAGAGCTTTGAGGACGGGCTCCTGGAGCATCCGCAGTATACGAGACCGCGGACGTTCGAAGGGCGCGACATCCCGCCGGTGCTGCTTTCTGGGCACCATGCTGAGGTCGCCAAATGGCGGGCGCAGCAGCGGGAAGAGACCACGCGGGAGCGGCGGCCGGACTTGTGGGCGCAGCATCTCGCCAATCAACAGGCAAAGGGCGCGTAAAGCCCAGTGACAAAGGAATTGAACCGATGAACGTGATCCAGCAGCTACGCCAGGAAGAGGCCGATCGCCTCAAGTCCGCCCGCAACTTCCCCGACTTCCGCCCGGGCGACACCGTCCGCGTCAACGTGAAGATCAAGGAAGGCGAGCGCGAGCGCGTCCAGGCCTATGAAGGAGTCTGCATCGCTCGCTCCGGCGAGGGCGTCGACGAGAATTTCACCGTCCGCAAGATTTCCTTCGGCGAGGGTGTGGAGCGGGTCTTCCCGATCCTCTCGCCGATGATCGAGTCCGTCGAGGTCAAGCGCCGCGGCGTCGTCCGTCGGGCCAAGCTCTATTATCTGCGTGATCGTCGCGGCAAGTCGGCGCGGATCGCCGAGCGCCAGATGACCCCGGCCGAGCGCGAAGCCGAGAAGGTCGAACGCAACGCTCGCGCCGAGGCCTCGGCCGCGGCTCACGCCCCCAAGAAGAAGGACGCCGAAGCCTAAGCTTCGACGGTTCTGATCGACGCCTTAAGGGCGGCCGCAGGTTCTGCGGCCGCCCTTTCTGCGTCGGGCCCACGGGTCTCGCGCAGATCCTCAGACAGGGCGGCCACCAGATGGTCGAACATCAGCCGCATGCGGCGGGTGGTGCGCAGGCCCTCCGGCATGCAGACCCACATCTCCATATTGATCTGGAAGCGGTCGGCCAGCACCGGCACGAGGCCATAGCGGCGGGCCAGCAAGGTCTGGCACGCGCCGATCCCCAGACCCGCCCGCAGGGCGGCCAGCTGGGCCACGTCGCTGTCGCTGCGGAACACGAACAGGTCCCGGGTGATCGGCCGGCCGATATCGACCTGCCCCTCGAGCTTGGGCGCCGTTCCATCGAAGCCCACCATGGCGTGGTCCTCCAGGGCGTCGAAATCGGCCGGGAGCCCGTGGCGCGCCACATAGTCGGGCGCAGCATGGAGGCCCAGGGTGATCATCCCGATACGCCGGCCCACCAGGGAGTTCTGGGTCGGCCTGGTCATGCGCACGGCGATGTCGGCGTCCCGGCGGGCCAGGTCCGCCTGCCGGTTGGAGACGGTCAGCTCCACCTCAATGGTCGGGTGAGCGGCGTGGAAGGCGGCCAGGATCGGCGGCAGGATCTCACAGCCGACAATCTCGCTGGCGGTGATCCGCACCGTGCCACCGGTCTGGGCGGCGGCGCCGGCCACGTCGCGCATGGCGGCCGCGGCGGCCGCGGCCATGTCCTCCAGCCGGGGGCGAAGCTCTTGGGCCAGCTCCGTCGGCTGCAGCCCCCGGGGAGAGCGCAGGAAGAGCGGTGAGCCCAGGCGCTGCTCCAGGGTCTCGATGTGCCGGCCGATGGTCGGCTGAGCTACGCCCCGGACCCGGGCGGCGGCGGACAGGCTTCCCGTCTCAAGGACGGCGTGCAGGCTCTGGAACAGGTCCCAGTCGGCGGCGGTGATCGTCGGCATGGGTAGATGATGGGGATTACAGCTTCGCCGCACAATGTTCGGCGAGCCTAGCGTCGCTTAGATGGCCGGCGCGCCCGCGGCGTCGGCCTCTTCCGCCGCAGCCTCGGCCAGGGCCTGCTGCTCGGCCTCTCGCTCGGGCCGCCGGCGACGCCGCCGCTCCATCAGCCGGCCGGCCGGGAAGGCGTGCATCATCTTCAGACCGGCCACCGGCGACAGGTTGGCCACAACCCGCCTGGCCTCGGTCATCATCTGCTGGACCATCTCCTTGTGCTCGATCTCGCCTTCCTCGCGCACCAGGGTCAGACGGTGGAGGGCGTAGAGGCCAAGCAGGGCCGACATCAGGAAGTAGAAGTCCCAATTGTTGAAGGCCAGGTGGAGCACGTCCAGCTCCTCGCCCGGCCGGGACCAGCGGATCAGCAGCTCCAGCTCCCGGGCGGCGAAGAAGTCCGCGAACAGGCCCCCCAGGATCGGGGCCGCGGCGGCGGCCATGGAGGTGATCAGGGTGTTGGCCGCGATATAGGCCGTCGCCCCGCCCCGGGGGGCCAGCTTCAGGGCGATATTGACGGTGGCCAGGCCCACCCCGGCGGCGGCGGCGCCGAACACCACGTGCAGGGCGATCAGATAGGCGCCGGCCAGCTGGCGGTCGTCGATCTGCGAGGTGAGCGCCGTGGCCGCGATGCAGAGGATGTAGGCAGGCGCCGCAGCCGCCAGCACCGACTTGTTGGAGAACCGGTCGCTGAGCTGCCCCCAGAACTTCAGGACCCCGATATTGGCGATCTGGCTGACCACGCTGAGCGTCATGACGAAGGTCAGCGGATAGTTGAGCTGGGTGACGAAATAGACGGTGAAGAAGGGGCTCGCCAGGTTCACGGCGAACTGCCAGCTCGACAGGAAGAGGATCAGCCGGCGGAAGTTGCTGTCGCGCAGGGGCGCGCGCAGCAGGCGGTAGAGGTTCACGCCTGCGGCCGGCGGCGGCATGGGGGGCTCTGGCGTGCGGGCGAGCGCGGCCACGCTGATCATGCCCAGGATGAAGGCCACGGCGAAGAAGGCCGCAAACACCAGGCCCTGGTTGGCGACCGCCACCTGATCCAGGGCCACCCCGGCCAGGATGGTCACGCTCAGGGTGACGCCTGTGGCGATCACCGTGCGCCGGGCGGTGAAGGCGCCCAGCCGGGACTCCGGGATCAGATCCCTCACCCAGGAATTCCAGGCGCAGCTGGTCACTGCGCCCAGCGAGCCGATCACCACCTGGGCGGCCACCAGGGCCGTCAGGCTCCAGGCGTTGTGCGGCAACAGCGCGATGGCGGCCATGACCGGCAGGGTCAGGCGGGCGCAGAAGGCGGCCGTCGCGGCGATCGGCCGGCGCCGCCGCAGCTTTTCCACCAGCGGCACGGCCGGCGCCTGGATAAGCTGGGTCAGGAAGGGCAGGGCGGCCAGCAGGCCGATGACCGAGTTGGACGCCCCCAGATAGAGGGCGAAGGCGGCCAGCACGATGCCTGAGGTGACCGCCGTCACCGCCGTGGCGGCGGCGGAGTCCACCATCATCAGGGCGGTCGCCCGGTCGAGGTCGCGCTCGTCCTGAGGGTCGCTCTCGAGGCTCATGGGGACCCGTCCTATCGGGTTTGGCGTCGGGCCGAAACCGCAGCCGGCGAAATCGTGGGGGCTGTGAGGATGCGTGTGACCTTTACGGGACGGCCTTCGCCCACCTACATAGCCGCCCATGGCCGCCAAGACGCTCTATGACAAGATCTGGGATGCTCACCTCGTCGCCGAAGGGGACGGGGAGACGATCCTCTATATCGACCTGCACCTGATCCATGAGGTGACCACGCCCCAGGCCTTCGCCGGCCTGCGCGCCGCCGGTCGCCCGGTGCGACGGCCTGACCGCACGCTGGCGGTGGCCGACCACAATGTGCCCACCGAGGGCCAGGCCCTGGGTGCGGGCGCCGTGGCCGACGAGGAGGCGCGCCTGCAGCTCCTGACCCTGGAGCGCAATGTCGCCGAGAACGGCATCGAATACTTCCCCATGGGCGATCTGCGGAACGGGATCGTCCATGTGGTCGGGCCTGAGCAGGGCCGCACCCAGCCGGGCATGACCATCGTCTGCGGCGACTCCCACACCTCGACCCACGGCGCCTTCGGGGCGCTGGCCCAGGGCATCGGCACGTCTGAGGTCGAGCATGTGCTGGCCACCCAGACCCTGCGCCAGGCCAAGTCGAAGAATATGCGCGTCACCATCGACGGGACGCCCGCGCCCGGCGTCGGCGCCAAGGACTATGCGTTGGCCGTCATCGGCGCCATCGGCACGGCCGGCGGCACCGGCCATGTGATCGAATATGCCGGCGAGGCGATCCGCGCGCTGTCCATGGAAGGACGCATGACGCTGTGCAACCTGACCATCGAGGCCGGCGCCCGGGCGGGCCTGGTGGCGCCGGACGAGACCACCTTCGACTATATCCGCGGAAGGCCTGCTGCGCCCAAGGGCGCGGCCTGGGACATGGCCGTCGCCCACTGGAAGAGCTTCTTCACCGACGAGGACGCCGTCTTCGACCGGGAGATCGTCCTGGACGCCGCCCAGATCGCCCCCCTGGTGACCTGGGGCACGAGCCCAGAGGACGTCATGCCTATCGACGGGCGGGTGCCCGATCCGGCCAGCTTTGCTACGCCGGACAAGCGCGCCTCGGCCGAACGGGCGCTCGACTATATGGGCCTGACAGCCGGCCAGCCGATCACCGAGGCGAAGATCGACCGGGTGTTCATCGGCTCGTGCACCAACAGCCGGATTGAGGACCTGCGGGCTGCGGCCGCCGTGGTGCAGAAGGCCTTCCTGGAAGGCCGGCTGGTGGCCCCCCATGTGCGGGCCATGGTGGTGCCGGGGTCTGGCCTGGTGAAGGCTCAGGCCGAGGATGAGGGGCTGGACGCCATCTTCAAGGCCGCGGGCTTCGACTGGCGCGAGCCCGGCTGCTCCATGTGCCTGGGCATGAACCCCGACCGCCTGGCGCCGGGCGAGCGCTGCGCTTCGACCTCCAACCGCAATTTCGAGGGTCGTCAGGGCCGGGGCGGGCGCACCCACCTGCTCAGCCCGGCGATGGCGGCGGCCGCGGCCATCGCCGGACATCTGACCGACGTGCGCGACTTCATCTGATGATCGCAGGCCTCGACCATGTGGCCCTGGTGGTCCGCGACCTGGATCAGGCGGTGGACGCCTATACGCGACTGCTGGGGCGGGCCTGCAACTGGATCGGCGCCGAGGGCGGGGTCCGTCAGGCCTGGTTCCAGCTGCCCAACATGGCGCTGGACCTGATCTCGCCGGACGGCGAAGGCGGCTTCGGCGCGGCCATCGCCGCCCATCTTGACGCCCACGGCGAGGGCGTCTGGGCGCTGGCCTTCACCACCCCCGACATCGCCGAGGCCGCCGCCCGGCTCCGTCGCCGGGGGATCGGGGCCAGCGATCCGGGATCGATCCGCACCGTCCACGCCGATGGACGCAAACGCTACTGGACCACATCAAGCCTGGACCCTGAGACCACGGCCGGCCTCAGCCTCTTGCTGGCCGCACCGCCCCGGGATGGCCAGCCCTGGCCCCTGTCGGAGGCGACCCATGGGGAGGCCGCCGCGGTCAGCGCGCTCGATCATGTGGTCATCCATACCCCCAATCCCGACCGAGCCCTGGCCATATACGGCGCCAAGCTCGGCCTGGACCTTCGGCTCGACCGGTCCAATCCCGACTGGGGGGCGCGGCAGCTCTTCTTCCGCTGCGGCGAGACCCTGGTGGAGATCGGCGCCAGCCTCAAGGCGCCCGTCTCGGACGCCCCGGACAGGTTCGGCGGCCTGGCCTGGCGGGTGGATGACCCCGCCGCCGTCCACGCCCGTCTGGCCGCCGGGGGCTGGGATGTGTCTGACCTGCGCCGGGGCCGCAAGCCCGGCACCCAGGTGTTCACCGTGCGGGCGGGCGCCCCGGGCCTGCCGGCCCTGATGATTCAGCAGAGCGCGCCGCTTGAGCCTCCGGAGACTGATCGATGAAGCCGTTCACCCGCATCGACGCCAAGGCCGCCCCCCTGGCGCTCTCCAACATCGACACCGACCAGATCATCCCCAAGCAGTTCTTGAAGACGGTGGACCGGATCGGCCTGTCCAAGGGCCTGTTCTACGACTTCCGCTTCGACGAGGCGGGCCGCGAAAAGCCCGACTTCGTGCTGAACCAGCCGGCCTATAAGGACGCGGGCGTCCTGATCGCCGGGGACAATTTCGGCTGTGGCTCGAGCCGCGAGCATGCGCCCTGGGCCCTCCTGGACTTTGGGATCAGCTGCGTGATCTCCACCAGCTTCGCCGACATCTTCTACAATAACTGCTTCCAGAACGGCCTGCTGCCGGTGGTGCTGCCGGCCCAGGCCGTCGAGGACCTGATGGCCCAGGCCCGGGGCGGCAATCATGTGATCAGCGTCGATCTGGCGGCCCAGACGGTCACCGCGCCGGACGGCCGGGTCTATGACTTCGAGATCGATCCCAGCCGCAAGCACAAGATGCTCAACGGCCTCGACGCCATCGGCGAGACCCTGCAGAAGGCGCCCGATATCGACGTCTATGAGAGCGCTCGGGCCCTGGACACGCCCTGGCTGGAACGGGCGTGAGCCTGGTCATCGCCGGGACGATCCGCGTTCCGCCTGAGCGCTTGGACGCCTTTCGACCGCACATGCTGGCCATGCTGGAGGCCAGCCGGGCAGAGGATGGCTGTCTTGAGTACGCCTATGCCGAGGACGTGGCCGAGCCCGGCCTGATCCGGGTGTTCGAAGCCTGGCGCGATCAGGCCGCCCTGGACGCCCACTTCGCCACGCTGCATCTGGCCGTCTGGCGGGCGGCCTGGCCGGAATTCGGGGTTTCCGATCGCCGTCTCATCGCCTACGAGGTCGCCTCGCAGAGGGCGGTTTAGTTCCCGCCCACACGACCAGCGATGGGGCGATGACCATGACCGACCTTCTCCTCCTGCCCGGCGACGGCATCGGCCCCGAAGTGACCGCCGAGGTCCGCCGGGTGATCGCAGCCCTGACCCCCGATCTCGTGGTCGAGGAGCGCCCTTTCGGCGGCATCAGCTATGACCAGTCGGGCTCGCCCCTGACCGACGAGACCCTGGCGCTCGCCAAGGCGTCCAAGGCCGTGCTGATGGGCGCCGTCGGCGGACCGAAATGGGCCGGCGTTCCCCGGGACAAGCGCCCGGAGGCTGGCCTGCTGGCCCTGCGGGCGGGCATGGAGGTGTTCGCCAATCTGCGGCCGGCCCTGTGCTTCGGGCCCCTGGCCGATGCGTCTTCGCTGAAGCGTGAACTGGTCGAGGGTCTCGACTTCATAATCGTCCGCGAGCTGACCGGCGGCATCTATTTCGGCGAGCCCCGCTTCATCGAGGACCTGCCGGGCGGCGGCAAGCGGGCCGTGGACACCCAGGTCTATACCACCGCCGAGATCGAGAGGGTCGCCCGGGTGGCCTTCGAACTGGCGAGGGGCCGGCGCAACAAGGTCCATTCGGCCGAGAAGTCCAATGTGATGGATTCCGGCCTGCTCTGGCGCGAAGTGGTTACCGAGCTCCACAAGCGCGAATTCGCCGATGTCGAGCTGGAGCACATCCTCGCAGACAATGCGGCCATGCAGATCGTCAAGAACCCCAAGCAGTTCGACGTGATGGTTACCGACAATCTGTTCGGCGACATCCTGTCGGACGCCGCGGCCCAGCTGACCGGGTCGCTCGGCATGCTGCCCTCGGCGGCGCTGGGCGCGCCGGGCAAGCCGGGTCTCTATGAGCCGATCCATGGCTCGGCCCCGGACATCGCCGGCCAAGGCGTGGCCAATCCCCTGGCCGCTATCCTGTCGTTCGAAATGGCTCTGCGCTGGTCGCTGGACCGGCCGGACGCCGCCGACCGATTGCAGGCCGCAGTGATCAAGGCCCTGGAGAACGGCGCCCGCACCCGCGATCTGGGCGGCGCGCTCTCCACCGTGCAGATGGGCGACGCGGTCCTGGCGGCGCTCGCCTAGAGGCTTCGTGCCTAGAGGTCTTCGGCCAAGTTGGGATCAAGTGCGATGGCGGCGGCCTGGTCGGCGGCAGCCCCCTCCGCGTCCCCCAGCTCGGCGCGGACAAGGCCGCGGACGTAGAGGGCGCCAGGCAGCTTCGGATTGATCGCCAGGGCCTTGTCCAGCCATTCGAGGGCGCTGAGCGGGTCATCCAGCATGTAGTAGACGCCGCCCTTTTCCTCCATGAGGTCCGCATTATCAGGGGCTAGCGCCAGGCCCGCGTCGGTCTCCCGCAGGGCGGCCTCATAATCGGCTTGGCCGCGACGGATGACGGCGGCGACATAGCGGGAATAGGCGGTGTCGGCGCCCGCGGCGGCCAGTCTGTCCAGCTGCTCCAGGGCGCCGTCTTCCTCGCCGAGCAGGTAGAGCACCTCGCCGCGGATCAGCATGTATTCCGGATAGTCCGGGGCGAGGGCCACGGCCCGGGCGCTGGGCCGCTCGGCGTCCTGGACGCGCTCCATCCGGACCAGGGTCGCGGCCAAGGAGGCGTGCATCTCGGGGTTGTCCGGATAGCGCTTCAGGAGGCTGGAATAACCGGCCGCGGCGCCCGGATAGTCACCGCTCCAGTACAGGGCCTCCGCCACGCTGTGCTCCAAGTTTGCATCGTCTGGGTCGAGGGCGTGCGCGCGCCGATAGAAGACCACAGCTTGGGCGGGGTCGGTCTCCATGGCCAACGCGCCGAGCCCGCCCCAGGCGATGGCCTCCTCAGGGTCCAGGATGACCGCCCGCTCAAGGTCGGCCTTGGCGCGCGTCAGGTCGTCCAGCTGGATCAGCAGCGTACCCCGCCGGGCGAGGGCGGTCCCTCGGTCGGTTGGGTTGGAGCTCTCGACCAGCTGTTCGGCGAGGGCGAGGGCCCCGTCCAGGTCACCGGCCGTCTCGGCGGCGAAGGAGGCATAGACCAGGGCCGGAACGCTGAGCGTCGCCAGATCGCCTATGGCGGCAAGGTCACGCTTGGCGCCCTCAACATCACCGGCGGCGATGCGGGCGAAGCTTCGCAACGCGTGGGCTTCGTCGGTCGGGGCCTGGGCGATAGCGACATCGAGGTCGGTGACGGATCTTTCCGGCCGGGTCAGCATCAAGAGGAGCGCCCGCTCGACAAGAAGGTCGGCCGCCTCCGGCGCTCGGGCGATGGCGCGGTTGAGGATCTGGTCCCGCCTTCTCGTCTGTCCCTGGCTGTCGAGGGCGGCAACCAGGTTCAAAGTCAGCTCTAAGTCGTCGGGCAATTCCCGGTGCAGTCGCTCAAGGTCTTCGATCCCCTCGGCTCCGCGGCCCATGGCAGTGAGAATTTGGGCGCGGGCGCGCCTCAGCTCTATCGCCTGGGGATCTTGGCGCAGGGCGGCCTCGACGGAGGCCAGGGCCTCGTCAGGGCGGCCGGCGTTCAGGCGCGTCAGAGCCTGGGTGCTGCGGATTTCCGCCAGGGGAAAGATCGCCGCGGCCTGATCGGCGGCGGCGATGGCGGCGTCGTTGTCGCCGTTCTCAATCAGGGCGATGGCGGTCCACAGGTGGACCATGGCGCGGGCCTCGTCGGTCTCCGCCGCCAGCAGGGCTGTGCGGCAGAGGGCGAGGGTCGCGTCAGGGGCGCTCTTGGGGTCGGAATCCCAGCAGGCCTGCACCTGGGGCGGGGCCGGGTCTTCCGCCGCCGGGGCCTGGGCCCCCGCCGGGTTGGCCGCGAAACCGAACAGTAAGGCGCCGGCCGCCAGGGCTGATTGGATCTTGGGGCGAAGGGTCATTGCGCGTCTCTCAGGGGCGCGGCCGGGCGGGCCAGGACGAGGATGGGCGGGGCCGACAGCCAGGGGACCGCCAGGGCGTGGACGTCGGCAGGCGTCACTTCGGCCAGGGCCGCGCCCAGGTCGTCTACGGCCTTGCGGGCGGCGTCCCAGCCAAAAGGACTCCCCAGGGCCATGGCCCAATAGCTGTCGGTGAGCTGGGCGGTCTTCAGCTGGGCCAGCAGGGGCCGCACCACCTGATCGATCGCCGCGGGGTTCGGGGGCGCCTCGATGAAGCTTTGGGCGGTCTGGCGCACGGCGTCGGTCACCGCATCCAGGCTCGCCGCGTCGGGGGTCACCTCCACATAGATCGCGATGTCGTGCGGATCGTCGAGGTCGCCGTCCAGATCGACCACGGGGGAATAGGTCTGGCCGCGCTTCCGACGGGTCTCATCGGTCACCGCGAGCTCCATCAGTTCGCTCAGCACCAGGGCGGCGGCCTGGGTTTTCTCGCCGTCCAGGGGCGGGCGGGTCCAGTAGATCCGGGCGGCGGACCGCTCGGCTGACCCCTGATGCTTGACTTCAATGGGGCCGTCCGGGGCGCGGGCATAGTCGAGGGGCGGCCGCTCTGGCGTGGGCGCTAGCGGCGGGCGGAGCGGCCGGGCGCCCAGGGTCGTGGCGGCCGCCGCGATCGCCGCGGTCTCGCTGATATCGCCCACCAGGGTCAGCTCGACCGGCCCTGCCGCCAACTGGGTGGCCATCACTCGCCTGAGGTCGTCTGGCGTCGTGCGGCGATAGGTGTCGGGGTCTCGGGCGGCGCCGGCGGTGTCGGGCCAGATGGTCCGGGCGAAGGCGTTGGCGGCGGCCTCGGCCGGGTTGAGCTGGATCTCCTGCTCCATGTGGGCGGCCAGCAGGGCCAACTGGTCGGCGGTTTCGTCGGAGAAACCCGGCGTCGCCAGGTGCGCGGTGATCAGGGTCAGGTGAGGGGCGACCTGATCGGCGAAGCTGCGGGCGGTGACGGCCAGCCCGTACTCGCCGAACCTGACGTCGAAATCCCAGCTCCACTGGGCGTTCAGCTCCTGGAGGGCTGTGTAGCTCGCCGCCTCGATCCCCGCATAGGGCAGGATGGAGACGGCCACCGACGCGGTCACGAAGTCGCTGGCGTTGAGCTGGCGGGCGCCTGGCCCCTGGCGGATGATGATCTCCACAGATCCGGGCGAGCGGTCGCTGGCCAGGTGGTTGAGGACGAGGCCATTGGCGAAGGTGAGGCGCGTCGCCCCCTGCGCCAGGGCCTCGCGTTTGATCACCTTGCCTGGCGGACCTAGGTCAAGGTCGATGGGACGGGGCGCCGGCGTGGGTCGGGGCAGGGGGCCGGCGGCCGCCGCGCGCCAGCCTGAGACCACGGCCTCGGCGGTGGCGCCTGCCTCCTCCACCGAAAGGGTCGGCGGGGCGTCTGCCGGCCACAGGGCGGCGAAGGTCTGCCGGAGACGATCAGGGGTCAGGCCCGGCGCGCCGCGGCTCACCTGTCGCATCATCTGATGGGGATGCAGGAAGGTCCCGCCGCCTGCGATGGAATAGACCAGCTCATCGGCGGTCTCGGCGGCGGTGGCGTTGGCCCGCTCGGTAAGGGCGCCCCGGGCCTTGGCCCGCTGCTCGGCGACGGCGGCGTCGATCTCGCCCTGTTCGGGTCCATGGACGGCGAAGGCGCGAAGCTCGCCCTGGCCGAGGTTCAGAGCGTCCAGCCCCATCTGCGGACCGTGGCTCGCCATGAGGCAGGCCACCTGTCGCGTCTCATATCGGCCGGTGGTGTCGAATTCCAGGCTGTAGACCCCGCGGGCGGTCGCCGCAGCCCGGGCCAGGCGGCGGCTGAGCACCTCCAGCAGAATGTCTTCCTCGAGGCCTCCCGCCCCCGCCTCGGGAACCGGGGCGTTGCGACAGGCCAGGCTCTGGGCGGGCAGGCGTGTCGGCGGCAGGATGAGGGCGACCGGCGCCTCGGGCGGCTCGGGGTCAGGGGTGTCGGCCATCCGCGGCCGCTCGCCGGCCCCGGCCCATCCCCCCAGCCGCCGCTCCAACTCGGCGACCATGGCCCTGGGCTCCACATCCCCGGTCACCACCAGCAACGCCCGGTCCGGACGATACCACCTGGCGTGGAAGGCCTTGAGATCCGCCGGCGTCATGGCCCGCAGGGTGGCCACGGCTCCGCCCGGGCTGAGGCTGTCCTCCGGTCGGAAGTGGAAGGCGGTCTCCTGCTCCTCGACCGCCTGGCCGGTCCAGGTCCGGTCCAGGCGCTCGGCCAGCACCACGCCCCGTTCAGCGGCCACCTCAGCGGGGAGAAAGGACAGGCCGTCCCCCACATCCCGCAGCCACTCAAGGCCGGTGGCGATCGGGCCGGGATCGCGGCTGGGCAGGTCCAGGTGATAGGTGGTGGTCCAGCGCCCGGTATAGGCCACATGGTCGCGGCCGAA
>Ga0208242_100597_pt1 | contig 17676 bp, 13 predicted proteins | sample SubbioAug_CSW13A_FD_184825 | JGI IMG/M metagenome (GOLD analysis project Ga0208242, IMG submission 184825) | Serpentinite rock and fluid subsurface biosphere microbial communities from McLaughlin Reserve, California, USA - CR12Aug_CSW13A (SPAdes) | ecosystem: Environmental > Terrestrial > Deep... | reverse complement strand
GTGGCGGCTGGGGTTCGAGCAGTTGGTGGTGGAGGCGCCGGTGGTGTCGGCGCGCCGCACCGCCGACGGCCGCATCGAAGTCGGCGGCATGGACATCGCCCAGGGCGGCAGCGACAGCGGCCGGCTGGCCGACTGGTTCTTTGCCCAGACCGAGCTGGCGGTGCGCGGCGGCGTACTGCATTGGCAGGACGACACCCGGCCCGAGGCCGAGCCGCTGGCGCTCACCGGCATCGATTTCGTGGTGCGCAACACCCGCCGCCAGCACGACTGGCGGCTCGACGCCACGCCGCCGGCCGATTGGGGCGACCGGTTCAGCCTGCGCGGGCGGCTGACCGGTCCGATCTGGTCGACCCGCCCCGGCCAGTGGCGGGATTGGTCGGGCACCCTGTACGCCGAGTGGCCACGTGCCGATGTGGGGCACTTGCAGGCCCACATGGACCTGGCGGGGTTGTGGGGCCTGCGCCATCTGGAAGGCCACGGCAGCGCACGCCTGTGGTTCGACCTGCAGCGCGGCCGGTTGACGGCGGCCACCGCCGACCTGTCGTGGGATGCGGTGGCGCTGAACTGGCAACCCGATGCCCCGCCGCTGGCGCTGGACGCGCTGGCGGTGCTGCTGGAGCTGCGGCGCCCCGACGACCGCCGCACCCGGGTGGCCACGCGGGGCCTGGCTTTCCGCACCGGCGACGGGTGGGCCTGGCCGGGTGGCGACGTGGTGTACGACCAGACGCTGGGCCCCGACGGTGGCCTGCAGGCCTGGGAGGTGCAGGCCGAGCGCGTGGACCTGCAGGCCTTGCAGCGGTTCATGCCCCGTTTGCCACTGCCGTCCGACTGGCGGGCCCTGGCCGACAGCGCCCAGCCCAGCGGCCATGCCGAGGCGCTGGCGGTGCGCTGGCAGGCGCCGCAGGGCGGGCAGGCCGAACGCTGGTCGGCCGGCGGGCGCCTGCGCGGGCTGGCGCTGGTGGCTGCGCCGGCGCCCGCGGCACACACCGATGCGGCCGGCGACCCGGTCTACCCCCTCGCCCGCCCGGGGGTGCGCGGGGTCGATCTCGACCTGCAGATGGACCAGTCCGGCGGCCGGGCGCAGCTGCAGGTGCGCGACGGGGCACTGGGCTTTCCGGGGGTGTTCGAGGAGCCGGAGATCCAGCTGGAGCGCCTGCAGGCCGCGTTGCGCTGGACCGTGACCAACGACCGCATCGAGCTTGACGTGAGCGAACTGCGCTTTGCCAATGCCGACGCCGAAGGCCAGGGCCGCGTGCGCTGGCACACCGCCGACCCGGCGCGCAGCCCGGCCCAGGACCGCTTCCCCGGGGTGATCGACCTCGACCTGCAACTGGCGCGGGCCGACGGCGCCCGCGTTCACCGCTACCTGCCCCAGGCCATTCCGGCCGATGTGCGCCGCTACCTGCGGGCGGCGGTGCCCCAGGCGCAGGCGCGCGACGCCCGTTTCGTCGTGCGCGGCGACCTATGGGATTTTCCTTACGCCGAGCCGGGCCGCGGCGAGTTCGAGGTGCGCGCCAAGCTGCGCGACGTCGTGCTGGACTACGTGCCCCCCCACCTGCGCGGCCCGAACGAGCCGGCCTGGCCCGCCCTGGCCCGGGTCGACGCCGACCTGCACATCGACCGGGTGTCGTTGCACATCGGCGCGGCGCGCGGCGTGGTGCAGGCGTGGCCGCAATTGCGCACCGTGCAGACCGAGGCCCGCATCCCCGACTTCATGGCCAGCGACCCGGTGCTGCAGGTGCGCGGCCAGGTCCAGGGGCCGGGGCCGGACGCGCTGGCCTTCGTCAACGCCGCGCCCCTGGGCGGGCTGCTGGGCGACGTGCTGCGCGAGGCCCGCCTCATGGGACCCGTCGATCTCCAGCTGGGGCTGGACCTGCCGCTGAACCAGGTGGACGCGGTGCGGGTGAACGGCCAGCTGCGCCTGGCGGGCAACGACCTGCAGGTGTCGCCGGAGTCGCCCTGGCTGCGGGCCACCACCGGCGTGCTCGAGTTCAGCGAGCGCGGCTTTCGCGTGCCGCAGGCCAGCGCCCGCCTGCTGGGGGGCGAGGCCCGCTTCAGCGGGGGCATGGAGCGGCGCGCCGGCCAGCCGGTGGTCCGCTTCCAGGGGCAGGGTCAGGTCACGGCCGAAGGCCTGCAGCGCGCCGACGACCTGCCTGCCGGCGCAGCCGTGCTGGCCGCGCTCGGGCGCCAGACCAGTGGGGCCACGGCCTACCGGGCCCGGCTTGAGTTTGGCCCCGACGGGCAGAGCCTGTGGGTCGAGTCGGGGCTGCAGGGGCTGGCGCTGGCGCTGCCGGCCCCCTTGGGCAAGGCGGCGGCCGAGGTGCTGCCACTGCGCTACGAAGTGACGGCCCTGCCCGCACCGGCCGGCCCTGGCGGGCCCACCCGCGACCGCCTGCTGTTCGAGCTGGGCGCGGGCGCGGTGCCGCTGCTGAGCGCCCGTTACGAGCGCGAGCACGGCGCCGCGGGCACCCAGGTGCAGCGCGGCACGCTGTCGTGGCGCAGCGAGCGCCCCGACTGGCCAGCGCGTGGCGTGCAGGGGCATTTCGCGCTTGGCGACATCGACCTGCAGGCCTGGGAGCGTTGGGCCGATGGCCTGGGCCTGGGCGCCGCCACGACCGAAGCCCACCGCGCCTACTGGCCGACCGACTTCGGGGTGTCGGCCGAGCGCGTGCGCCATGGCGGGCGCCAGTTCCACGACCTGGTGGCCGGCGGTGCCCGCGACGGCGACAACTGGCGGCTGTCGCTCGCCGCGCGCGAACTCAATGGCTATGTGGAGTACCGGCCCGGCAGTGTCGCCAGCCCTGGGCGGGTCTACGCCCGCCTGGCCCGCCTGACCTTGCCGCCCTCGGGGGCCAGCGAGGTGGAGGCGCTGCTGCAGGGCCAGCCCCGCTTTGTCCCGGCGCTGGACGTGGTGGTGGACGATTTCGAGCTCAACGGGCGCCGGCTCGGCCGGCTGGAGATCGACGCCGTCAACCGCCAGGCCAGCCTGTCGGCGCAGGAGGCGGTGCGCGAATGGCGCCTCAACACCCTCAACCTCACGGTGCCGGAGGCCCGGTTGCAGGCCAGCGGCAACTGGGCGCTGCCGGGTGGCGCTCGCGACGGGGCGGCCCGGCGCACGGCGCTGAAGGTCAACCTGCAGATCGACGATGCCGGTGCACTGCTGGCGCGTTTCGGCATGCCCGACGTGGTGCGCGGCGGCAAAGGCACGCTGGGCGGCACCGTGGGCTGGATCGGCTCACCCCTGGCTCTGGACGTGCCCAGCCTGAGCGGGGAGTTGCAGCTCGACCTGCAGCGCGGCCAGTTCCTCAAGGCCGACCCGGGGCTGGCCAAGCTGCTTGGCGTGCTCAGCCTGCAGTCGCTGCCCCGACGGCTGGCGCTGGACTTCCGCGACATCTTCAGCGAGGGGTTTGCCTTCGACTTCGTGCGCGGCAACGCCCGCATCGCCCAGGGCGTGGCCAGCACCAACAACCTGCAGATGAAAGGCGTCAGCGCGGCGGTGCTGCTCGAAGGGCGGGCCGACATTGCGCGCGAGACGCAGGACATCACCGCCGTCGTCATCCCCGAGCTCAATGCCGGCACGGCGGCGCTCATCGCCACCGCCATCAACCCCGTCACCGGGCTGGGCACCTTCCTGGCCCAGTTCCTGCTGCGTCAGCCACTGCAGGCGGCGGCCACGCAGGAGTTCCGCATCACCGGTCCATGGGCCGACCCGCAGGTGGAGAAGGTGAACCGTCGTAACATCCCGAACGAGGAAGGCGCCCCTTCGCGCCCAGGAGCACAACCATGAAAGTCGCCGCTGTCCAGATGGTGTCCGGCATCAGCCTGGACCACAACCTGGCCCAAGCCCATCAGCTGCTCGACCAGGCGCGCGCCGCCGGGGCTGAGCTGGCCGTCCTGCCCGAGTACTTCTGTTTCATGGGCCGCCACGACGCGGACAAGCTGGTGGTCGCCGAAACCCCCGGCCTGGGCACGGTGCAGGACTTTCTGGCCGATACCGCGCGCGAGCTGGGCTTGTGGATCGTGGGCGGTACCCTGCCCATGGCCACCGATGACCCCACCCATGCCGCCAATGCCTCGGTGGTGTACGACCCCAAGGGCAAGCCGGCGGCCCGCTACGACAAGATCCACCTGTTCCGCTACGACAACGGCCGCGAGCGCTACGACGAGGCCGCCGTGCTCGCCGCGGGCCACACGCCGACCACCTGGGAGCTGCCCGACCGCGAGGGCCATACCTGGCGCGTGGGCATGAGCGTGTGCTACGACCTGCGCTTTCCCGAGCTGTACCGCCAGCTCGGTGCCGACATCCTGCTGGTGCCCTCCGCCTTCACCCACACCACCGGGCAGGCGCACTGGGAGGTGCTGCTGCGCGCGCGCGCCATCGAGAACCAGGCCTACGTCATTGCCAGCGCCCAGGGTGGCACCCACGAAAACGGCCGCCAGACCTGGGGCCAGAGCATGGTGATCGACCCCTGGGGCACGGTGCTCGGCCAGCACGCGGTGGGCCCGGGCGTGGTGGTATGCGACATCGACTGGACCCACCTGCAGCAGGTGCGCCGGCAGCTGCCGGCGCTGCAGCACCGGCGGCTGTGATCCGGCCCGGGCCGCTCGCGCGCCGCTGGGTCCTGTGGGGCCTGCTGTGCCTGCTGGTGGGCCTGCTGCTGGCCGCGCTGGTGTTCCTGGCACGCGAGTACGAAGACGGGCTGGCGCTGACCCGCCAGGAGGACAGCGCCAGCCACATTGTGGCCGACGTGCGCAACGGCCTGGTGCGCAACGTGCAGGACCTGGTCGCGCTGCACAACACCCATCCGGAGGTGGACGACTGGGGCGGGGTGGCCTCCCGGCTGCTGGTCTCCGAGCGTGAGATCGTGCACCTCGAATGGCGGGACAACTGGTATTCCGTGCGGGCCGCGCGCGTCAGTCCCTACCAGCCCGATCTGTTCTCCCAGCGGCTGCGCCACGATGCCTCGGCCGATGTGCGGCAGGCCTGCGCCACGGCCCTGCGCAACAACACCGCGGGCTACGCGCCGAGCTATTTCTGGCCGATGGCCAACGGGCTGGGCATCGAGCTCATGGAGATGTGCCTGCCGGTCACCCGCGACGGCCAGGCCGACGGCTTCTTGGTGGCCACCTATTCGCTGGCCGGCCTGCTCACCGAGATGGTGCCGGCCGCTGCGCGCCGGGGCCAGCGCATCGCCTGGACCGAGGCCGACGGCACCCGCCTGACCATCGTGGGCGACGTGCCGGTGGGTACCGAGGTGGTGCACGTCACCCAGCTCTTCGACCTGCCTGGGGCGGCCTTTCTGCTGCGGCTGGAGCGCCCGCGCGAGGTGCGTGGCTGGTTCACCGACGTGCTCACCGTGGCCGTGGCGGCGCTGGCGGTGGCGTTGCTGGGCGTGCTGGGGCTGTTCGCGCGCGACCTGGGCCGGCGCCAGCGCGCCGAAACCGGCCTGGCCGAGGCACTCGCTTTCCGCAAGGCCATGGAGGATTCGCTCGTCACTGGGCTGCGCGCCCGCGACATGGAAGGGCGCATCACCTACGTCAACCCGGCGTTCTGTCAGATGGTGGGGCTGACGCCCGAGCAGCTGCTCGGCGCCGGGGTGCCGGCGCCCTACTGGCCGCCAGAGCTGGTGGACGAATACCGCCAGCGGCTGGCCGTGCGCCTGGCCGGCCGGCTGTTGCCGCGCGAGGGGTTCGAGACCGAGTTCGTGCGCTCCGACGGGACCCGTTTCCCGGTGCTCATCATCGAGGCCCCGCTGATCGATGCCCAGGGGGTGCAGACCGGCTGGATGAGCGCGATCCTCGACCTGAGCGAGCAGCGCCGCAGCGAGGAGCTCTCGCGCGCCTCGCAGGAGCGCCTGCAGGCCACCGCCCGCCTCGCCATGGCCGGCGAGATGGCCTCGCTGATCAGCCACGAGCTCAACCAGCCGCTGGCGGCCATCGCCAGCTATGCCAGCGGCTCGCTCAACCTGCTGCAGGCGCCTCAGGGGCGGGCCGAGGACGTGGCCCTGGCGCTGCGCCGCATTGCCGAGCAGGCCGAGCGGGCTGGCAAGGTCATCAAAAGTGTGGCCGATCTGGTGCGCCGCCGCGAGGGCGCGCGCGAGGCCGTGGCCGTGGCCTCGTTGTTCGAGGCCATCGCGCCGCTCATGCAGTTGCAGGGCCGCAAGCTCGGCATCTCGGTGGAGGTCGAGGTGGCGTCCGACAGCCCGCCGGTCTGGTGCGACCGCACCATGGTCGAGCAGGTGCTGCTGAACCTGGCTCGCAACGGCATGCAGGCCATGCCGGCGGGCGATCCTACCTCGGCGTCCGGCCTGCGCCGCCTGCGCCTGGGCGCGCGTCCCGTGCCCGCGCGCGAGCACGAGCCGGCGCCGCACTGGGTCGAGTTCTTCGTGGCCGACCATGGCCACGGCGTGAGCGCTGAGCAGGCCGGCCGCCTGTTCACGCCTTTCTTCACCACCAAACCCGAAGGCATGGGCTTGGGCCTGAACCTCTGCCGCACGGTGGTGGAGCAGCACGGTGGGGCGCTGCGCTTCGAGCCCAACCGCCCCCGCGGCACGGTATTCTGGTTCACCCTGCCCGTGGCAGCAGGGCTATGATCGCGCCATGAGCGACCTGCCGTTTGCTGAAGCCTGTGTCTACATCGTCGACGACGATGCCGGCGTGCGCGACGCACTCGGCTGGCTGCTGCGCACCCGCCGCCTGCTCGGCATACCCTACGACAGTGCCGACCGTTTCTGGGCCGAACTGCAAGCCTGGCCCGACGAGCCCACCTCGCCCGCCTGCGTGCTGCTGGACGTGCGTATGCCCGGCATGAGCGGGCTGGCGCTGTTTGAGCGCCTGCGTGCCCTGCCCTGGTTCGAGGCGCTGCCGGTGATCTTTCTGTCGGGCCACGCCGACGTGCCGACGGCGGTCGACGCCGTCAAGCGCGGGGCGTTCGACTTTTGCGAGAAGCCGTTTTCCGACAACGCGCTGGTCGACCGGGTGGAGCAGGCGCTGCGCCAGGCCCACGCCGTGCAGACGCATCGGCGCCAGCGGCGCGAGCTGCAGGCCAAGGTGGCAGCGTTGACCGACCGCGAACGCGACGTGATGCGGCTGGTGGCCGCCGGGTTGCCCAACAAGCTGGTGGCCGACGAGCTGCAGATCAGCGTGCGCACGGTCGAGGTGCACCGCGCTCACGTGTTTGAGAAAATGGACGTCAAGTCGGCGGTGGAACTGGTCAACCGCCTGCGCGATCTGTGAAGACGGCGGCGTGCGGTGTCCGCTTCAGGTGCCGGGCGGGCCGGATGAGCCGTCGGTCGGGCTCTGGCGCGACGCCTTTTCGCGCTCGATCGCGTCGGGCAGCTCGCCTTTCTTGCGGCCCGAGAACATGGTCCACCACACGATGAACAGCAACAACAGCAGCGCGCCAAGCGCTTCCAGCAACAACAGGGTCATGGTACGAGGTCTTTGGGGGCAGGGGCGGCGCGGCCGCGGCCTGCTGGTGGCAACGATTGTAGGAATGCTGGCCGCCTGCGCCAGTTCCCCATTGCCCACGCCGTCGGTGCCCGAGGCGGTCACACCCCGACCGTTGCCGCCCGTGCCTACGCCGGCCCCGGCACCTGCGCCGTCCGTGCCGCTGGGCGTGGTCGATGGCCTGGGGACGCCCATCGTCACCGCCGACAGCGAGGCCTGGCGCTGGGCCGACAGCCAGCCGCTGCCGGCCGCGTTGACGCGGGGCAAGAGCGTCTGGCAGCCGGTGCGCTGGGCCGAGCTGCCCGGCTGGGGCCGCGACGCGCTGCACGAGGCCTGGAATGCCTGGCTGCGCAGCTGTGAACGGCCCGCCCCGGCGGTCGGTGCGCTGTGCGCCGAGGTGCGCCGCCTCAGCATCGCCACCCCGACGGAGCAGCACGACTGGGTCATGCGCCGCCTGCAGCCCTACCGCGTCACCTCCCCGCAGGGCGACGTGCCCGGCCTGCTGACCGGCTACTACGAGCCGGTGCTGCAGGGCAGCCGCGTGCCTGCGGGCGCCTTCCAGACGCCGCTGTACCGCCTGCCGTCCGGCCTGCGCGCCGGCGAGCCCTGGTACACCCGCCAGCAAATGGCCACCGACCCTGCGGCCCAGGCCCAGCTGCGGGGACAGGAAATTGCCTGGCTGGCCGATCCGCTGGACGCGTTGCTGCTGCAGATCCAGGGGTCAGGCCGCTTGCAGCTGACCGAGCCCGACGGGCGCCAACGCACGGTGCGGCTGGCCTATGCCGGCCACAACGGCCACCCCTACCAGAGCGTGATGCGTTGGCTGCTCGACCGCAAGCTGGTGCGCGAGGGCACCTGGGAGGCCCTGCGCGCGTGGGCGGCACAGAACCCGCAGCGCGTCGATGAAATGCTCTGGAGCAACCCGCGCATGGTGTTCTTCCGCGAGGAACCGCTGGGCCCGCTGGACGCCCAGTTCGGTCCGCGCGGGGCCCAGGGCGTGGCCCTGACGCCGGGACGCTCTATCGCGGTGGACCGCGACAGCATTCCCTACGGCACGCCGGTGTGGCTGCAGTCCAGCGGGCCGGTGGCCCAGCTGCGCCGCCTGGTGCTGGCGCAGGACACCGGCAGCGCCATCGTCGGTGCGGTGCGGGCCGACTACTTCACCGGCTGGGGCGACGAGGCCTACACCCTGGCCGCCGGCCTCAAGCAACCGCTGCAGCTCTGGGCCCTGTGGCCCCGGGCGCAGTGAGGGCCCAACAAGGAGCATCCATGCGCATCGGCGTACTCACTGGCGGGGGCGACTGCCCCGGCCTCAATGCGGTCATCCGCGCGGTCACCAAATCCCTGCTGCGCCAGTGTGGCGCCGAGGTGCTGGGCATCGAAGACGGTTTCGCCGGCCTGATGGACGTGGCCCCACGCACCCAGCGGCTGGACTGGGAGCGTGTCAGCGGCATCCTGATGCGCGGCGGCACCATCCTGGGCACCAGCAACAAGGCCAATCCGCTGGCCTCGCCCGCGTTGACCCAGCGCACGCTGGACAACGCCCGCGCCCTGGGCCTGGATGCGCTGGTGGCCATTGGAGGTGATGGCACCATGGCGCTGGCCCACGGCCTGGCCGAGCGCGGCCTGCCGGTGGTGGGCGTGCCCAAGACCATCGACAACGACATCGTCGGGTGCGAGCGCAGCTTTGGCTTCGACACCGCCGTGGCCACCGTCACCGAGGCGCTGGAGCGCATCCAGACCACCGGCCAGAGCCACGGCCGGGTCATGATCGTCGAGACCATGGGCCGCTACGCTGGCTGGATCGCCCTCGAGGCGGGGCTGGCCGGCGCGGCCGATGTCATCCTCCTGCCCGAAATCGACTACGACGTCGAAGCGGTGGCCCGGGTGTGCCGCGAGCGCGAGACACGCCAGCGCTACACGGTGATCTGCATTGGCGAGGGGGCCAAGGTGCGCGGCGGGGCAATGACGGTGGAGCGCCGCGTGGCCGACAGCCCCGACCCACTGCGGCTGGGCGGGGTGGCGCATGTGCTGCGCGAGCAGTTGCAGCCCTTGTTGCACAGCGAGGTGCGCGCCACCGTGCTGGGCCATGTGCAGCGCGGTGGGGTTCCCACCCCGTTCGACCGCGTGCTGGCCACCCAGTTCGGCAACCAGGCCGCGCAACTGCTCATGGCCGGGCAGGTCAACCGCATGGTCACCTTGCAAGCCGGCGTGCTGGGCAGCGTGCCGCTGGCCGATGTGGCCCACCAGCACCGCAACGTGCCGCTGGACCACCCGTTGCTGCAGGCGGCGCGGCAGATCGGGGTGTCGCTGGGCGATTGAGCCCCGCCGTCAGTCGTTGCGCACCGCCTGGCCGTTGACGATCTTGACCTGCTGGCCCACGGCCAGCCCGGGGTCCTGGGTGTGCGAGACGGTTTGCAGCGCGCCGTTGTGCAGCCTCACGGTCACGTCGTAGCGGGTGTCCTTGACCACCCGCTTTTCGATCTCGCGGCCGGCGACCGCTCCGCCCACGGCCCCCAGGATGCGCGCGGCGGTGCGGCCATCGCCTTTGCCGATCTGGTTGCCCAGCACCGCACCGGCCACGCCCCCGGCGATGGCGCCGGTGTAGCCGGGCTCGCCCGCCACCTCCACCGCTTGCACCGACTGCACCACGCCGCAGGCGTCGCAGCTCTGGCGCGCGGCCAGCGTGGGTTGCAGGGCCGCAGCCCCCAGGGCTTTTTCCAGCTTGACGGATTTGCTGCCGCTGCTGAGGGTGGCGGTGGCCAGGCTGCGCTCGCTCAGGCGGTCGCGGCTGCGCACGGTGTACTGGGTGCTGTAGTCGCCCGGCTGGGTTTCGTTCAGGGTGAGGCGGGCGTCGCTGCCGGCCAGCGTGAGCACCACCTGTGCCCCGGGCGTGCCCCGGACCTGGAAGGTGATCTCGTGCCCGCCGGTGTAGCCGCTGGCCTGGGTGCCGAAGTAGTCGATCACGGCCGGCGGCGCGGCGGCCGCCACCGCCGCCTGGTGGGCGCTGGGGGTGAGCAGGGTCTGGCCCAGCACCGCCTGCGCCTGCTGGCCGCCCAGCGCCAGGGTGGCCCGTGCGGCGCTCTGGTGGCCGATCTGGTCGCGCAGGCTGATGGTGTGCTGGCCCTCGTACTGCCCCGCGCGGGTTTCGCGCAACGCGATGGGGGTCGCAGTGCCTTCCAGCGTCACCGTCGCGACCGCGGCGGCGGTGCCGTTGAGCTGGAACACCAGCTCGGTGCCGGGTGCCAGCTGTGTCACCTGTTGCACGGTGAAGGTCTTGATGCTGGGTGCCGTCTGGGCCCAGGCCAGGTGGCCGACCACGGCCGTGGCTACTGCCACCAGCAGGTGGCGCAAAGTGAGGTGGAGCTTCATGGGGTGTCCTTGTCTGTCGGCCTGCAGGCCCATCCTGGGCCGAACATAGCATTGCCCGAGGCCGCACTCAAGCCGGCGGGCCGTGCCGGGGTGACTTGGTTACCGCTGTTACATCTGGCCACAGATGGCGTCAGCGCCGCTCGCCCAGCGCGGCCAGCGTGTCCATGGCCAGGCAGAGGTCGGCCCAGGCCTTGGCCTTGTCGGCCGGATTGCGCAGCAGGTAGGCCGGGTGGTAGGTCACCACCACCGGCAGGTCCACGCCGCCGAGCTGCACCCGGTGCACCTGCCCGCGCAGCTTGCCCAGGGGCATCTGGGCGACGGTGGCCGGATCGAAACGGCCACCCTGCCCGAGCACCGTGTGGGCGGCAAAGCGGCCCATGGCCAGCACGATGCGGGGCCGCAGCAGCTGCACCTGCCGCAGCAGGAAGGGGGTGCACTGCTCGATTTCCACCGGGCTGGGGTTGCGGTTCTGCGGCGGGCGGCACTTGATGACGTTGGCGATGTAGACGCGTTGCTGCCGCGTCAACGCCATGGCCGCCAGCATGCGGTCGAGCAGCTGGCCGGCACGGCCCACGAACGGCAGGCCCTGGCGGTCTTCCTCCTCGCCCGGGGCTTCACCGACGATCAGCCAGTCGGGCGACGGGTCGCCCATGCCGGGCACGGCGTGCTGGCGCCGTTGGGCCAGCTCGCAGCGGCTGCAGGTGGCGATTGCTGCTTCGAGGGTAGCGAGGTCACTGGCCGGAGCCGGTTCGGGGTGGATGGGCACGACCGTGGCGGGTGCCGCGGGCCGTGCCGGTACTGGGGCCGGTGCGGCCACGCGAGGCGCCGGTGCGGTGGCGGGTGGGGCCGTGGGACGGGCGAGGGCAGCAGCGCGCGCCGTGGCCACTGCGGCGTCGGGCGCCGTGCGCTCGGGTGGGGGCGGTTGCCACCAGACGTTGACCCCCATTTCGGCCAGCATGGCGCACTGCCGCGCATCCAGCGGCGGGCGGTGGGGCGAGTCGGGCCAGGGCGTGTCGGGGATCATGCGTGGCAAGGGTCCTGGAACCGCAGGGCGGTGGCAGCGGCGGCGGGGGCGGCCCCTGGGCTGATCGGCCGTTGCATGACGAGGGCGTCTTCGCGTCGGCTGCCGATGTCGGGATAGTACCCCTTGCGCCGCCCCACGGTCGCGAAGCCGAGTCGGTCGTACAGGGCCCGTGCCGGCGCGTTCGATTCCCGCACCTCCAGCCAGAGGGACTGCGCCTGGCGCCGACAGGCCCAGTCCAGCAGGGCCTGCATCAGTCGCTGGGCATGGCCTTGGCGGCGGTGCGCCGGCGCGGTGGTGAGGTTGAGCAGGTGCACTTCGTCCACCACGGGCATGGCCACCAGGTAGCCGAGCAGCCAGCGGCCGTCGGGCCAGGTGGGGGCATGGGCCCACTCGGGCGGGTCACTGGGGTGGGGTGTGGCCAGCAGCGCCTGGGCCAGGTGCCCACTGGCCAGCGAATCGTGGAAGTGCCGCAGGCTCCAGGGGTAGGCGTAGGCGGTCTTTTCGACCTCGGCCACCAGGGGCAGCGTGTCGGGCGTGAGCGGCGCCAAGGCGAGCCGCTCCGGCGGGTAGGCGATGCGGTTCATGGCGCCGAATGTGGGGCCGAATGTGCAGCCGTGTGTGGGGCCGAGGCGGCCTTGAGCCGTGCCCGCTCTTCGGTGGTCTGGGCCACCTTGTCGCGCACGTACAGGGGCTGTGCGTCGGCTGCGGCCACGGCGCCGCCCTGCTGCCACGCCGTGGCGGCCAGCACAAGCAGCGCGCTGGCGGTGGGCCAGGCTTCGACCTGCGGCACGGCCTGCCACGCCGCGGGCAGGCGCGTGCCGTAGGTGCCCAGGGCGTTACCGGCAAGCAGCACCGGGGCGGGCCCATGGTCCTGCGCGGGCCAGCCGACCCGGGTGCTCAACTGGTCGGGGGCACAGAGTGCGGCCGGGGCTGTCAGGCGCAGGGCGCCCTGCACCACGGCCGCTTCGGCCACGTAGAGTTCGTCCATGCGCGCGTCCAGCACCGCCACGAGCGGGCGTTCGGGCGTGGGCGCCTGGGCGGCCTGTGGCAGGGCGGCTTGCGCCACCGCCAGCAGCGTGGGGATGGGCAGCACCGGCACGCCGCCCGGGCGGGCGGCCACGGCCAGGCCTTGTACCACCGAGCAGGCGGTGCGCAGCCCGGTGAACGAACCGGGTCCCTGGCCGAACGCAATGGCATCCAGCCCGGCCAGTGTCCAGCCCACCTCGGCCAACAGGCCCAGCAACCGCGGCAGCAGCTCGGCCGACGCCTGGGCGCCGCCCGGCCCGCTGTACACAGCGAGCGGCTCGCCACCGGCCGGCCCCAGGGCCAGGCTCAGGCGGTCGGTGCTGGTGTCCAGGGCCAGCACCTTCTGGGGCAGGGAAGCGGGGGTGTGGTTCATCGTGCAGGCGTGATCGTAGCGCCCCGGGCGGGGGGCATGGCCGGTCCGCGCACGCCAAACACGATGCCCAGCGTGACCAGGGCCAGGCCCAGCACCAGGTGGAGGTGCAGTGGCTCGCCCAGGAACAGCACCGCGCCCAGGGCCGACAGCCCGGGCACCAGCGAGGTGATCATGGTCGAGCGCACCGGCCCGAAGTGCCGCACCATCTGGGTGAAGGTGATGCCCGAGATCACCACCGAGCCGATGCCCTGGAAACCGGCCTGGAACAGCAGCTCCTGCCAGGGGGCTTCGGCCAAGCGGCTGACCACCACGCCGGTGGCCGCCAACAGCGCGTAGGCCGGCACGAAGGTCAGCAGCGCGAACACCGAAATCGCCACGGTGGCTTCTACCGCGGGCAGGGCGTGCCGGCGCGCCAGCACCGAGTAATTGGCCCAGGTGAAGCCGGCCAGCAAGAACAGCAGGTCGCCTTTCCAGACGTCGCCGCCGTCGAAGGCGCGCCACAGGCTGGCACCGCCCACCAGCAGCCCACCGGCCACGATCAGCCCCAGGCCGATGCCCCGCGTGCGCGTGATGCGGTCGCGCAGCACCCACGCCGCCAGCAGGGTGGTCCACAACGGCAGGCTGCCTGGCATCAGCACCGACGCGTGCGAGGCGGGCGCGTAGTAGAAGCCGCTGTACGCGATGCAGGCGTACAGCACGCCACCCACGAGGCCGACGGTGGCGGTCAGCCGCGCGCCCAGGGGCGACAGGCCGAGCCAGTGGTCGGCCTGGGGGTTGTCGCGCCGCCGCTTGCGCACCAGCCACCAGCCCCAGGGCAGCAGCACCACGCCCGCCCCCACGAAACGCATGAAGGCGATGTCGAACGAGTTGAGCGTGTGGTGGGCGGTGGCACGTGCGATGACGATGAACGAGGTCCAGATCAGCACGGTCACCACCGCGGCCAGCCCGCCCACGAGGGCGGGGCTGAAACGGGTGGGGCGGTCGGGCATGGGGGGATTATCGGGCGCCTGGATAATCCCTGGCATGGGAGCACACACTTCTTGGCACAGGGTGCGCGCGCGGCTGGCGGGCGTGGGGCGGCTGTTGCTGGCCGGGTGGGCGGTGTGGGCCGGCGCGGTGCTGGCCCAGGCGCCGACGGCCGCCTGGCCCCCCGGCGTGCGCACGGCCCTGCAGCAAGCCCAGCTGCCGGCCGAGACACTCGCGGTGGTGGTGGCCGACGCAGCGCCCGGTGGGCGGGTGTGGTGGCAGCACCGCGCCCGCGAGCCGGTCAACCCGGCTTCGACCCTGAAGCTGGTCACTACCTATGCCGCGCTCGACCTGCTCGGGCCGGCCCACGTCTGGCGCACCACCGCCTTCACCGATGCCCCGGTGCGCGACGGCGTGCTGCAGGGCCACTTGTACCTGCGCGGCGAGGGCGACCCCAAGCTGGTGACCGAAAAGCTCTGGTGGCTGTTGCGCCGGGTGCAGGGCCTTGGCATTGAGCGCATCGCCGGCGACATCGTGCTCGACCGGTCCGCCTTCGACGTCCCGGCGATCGATCCCGCCGCCTTCGACGGCGAGCCTCTGCGGCCCTACAACGCCACGCCCGACGCCTGGCTGGTCAACTTCAAGTCGCAGCAGTTCCACTTCGTGCCCGACGTGGCGGCGGGCGTGGCCCGCGTGTCGATGGAGCCGCCGCTGGCCGGGCTGGTGCTGCCGGCTGCGGTGCCTCTCTCCCATGGGCCCTGTAACGACTGGCGTGCCAGCCTGCGGGCCGATTTTTCGCAGGCCCTGGCGCCGCGCTTCGCCGGCAGCTACCCGAGCGCCTGCGGCGAACGCACCTGGCCGCTGGCCCACCCCGAACCCGAGCGGTTTGCCGAACGCGCCGTGGCCGGGGTGTGGGCGGCGGTGGGGGGGCGCCTGGACGGCCGGGTGCGCGACGGTGTGGTGCCGCCCCAGGCCATGCCCCGGGTGGCGCTGGAGTCGCCGCCGCTGGCCGAGGTGGTGCGCGACGTCAACAAGTTCAGCAACAACGTGATGGCCCAGCACGTGCTGCTGGCGCTGGGCCAGGCCCCTGGGGGAGCGACCAGTTTCGAGGCCTCGCGCCAGGTGCTGGCGCAGTGGTGGTTGGCCCGCATCGGGCCCGATGTGCCGCTGCCGGTGGTGGACAACGGCGCTGGCCTGAGCCGCGACGCCCGCGTGACGGCCGAGGCGCTGGCGCGGCTCCTGCAGGTGGCCTACGCCTCGCCCATGATGCCGGAGCTGATGGCGTCGCTGCCTGCGAGCGGGCTGGACGGCACCCTGCGCCGCAGCCCCATGGGGGCCGGGCTGGCGCACCTCAAAACCGGCAGCCTGCGCGATGTGCAGGCGCTGGCCGGCTACGTGCATGGCCCGGGCGGGCAGCGGCGGGTGCTGGTGGCCATCGTCAACCACCCCAATGCGCGGGCGGCACGCCCGGCGCTGGACGCGCTGGTGCAGTGGGCCGCGGGCCTGTGAGCCGAGCGGCCCGGTCCGCTCAGACCCAGCGGCGCATCACCCGCTGCAGGCTGGGGGCCAGGTCAGCGCGGGCCATGGCCAGGTCCACCGTCGCTTCCAGAAAACCTTCCTTGCTGCCGCAGTCGTAGCGCGTGCCGGCGTAGCGGAAGGCATAGACCTTCTGGCTCGCCATGAGCCCGGCAATGCCGTCGGTGAGCTGGATTTCGCCGCCCACGCCGCGCGGTTGGGCGCGGATCTGGTCGAACACCTCGGGCGTGAGCACGTAGCGCCCCGCGACCCCCCAGTTGGAGGGCGCCACTTCCGGTGCCGGTTTCTCGACAAATTCATGCACTTCCATCAGGTCGTCGCGCACGAAGTCGCCGGCCACGATACCGTAGCGCCGGGTGTGTTCCGGTGGCACTTCCTGCACCGCCACGATGGAGCTGCCGCGCTCGGCAAACAGGGCCGTCATCTGCGCCATCACCGGTGGGGTGCCCACCATCAGGTCGTCGGCCAGCAGCACGGCGAAGGGCTCGCCGGCCACCAGCGGCTCCGCGCACAGCACCGCATGGCCCAGGCCCAGCGCACGCGCCTGCCGCACGGCAATGCACACCATGTCGTCGGGCTTGACCGAGCGCACCACTTCCAGCAGCGCCTGCTTGCCGGCGTCTTCCAGTTCGCGCTCCAGCTCGTAGGCCATGTCGAAGTGGTCGTCGATGGCGCGCTTGTGCCTGCCGGTCACGAAGATCATCTCGCGGATGCCGGCGGCGTAGGCCTCTTCCACGGCGTACTGGATCAGCGGCTTGTCCACCACCGGCAGCATCTCTTTGGGCATGGCTTTGGTGGCGGGCAGGAAGCGGGTGCCCATGCCGGCCACGGGGAACACGGCTTTGCGAACGGGGGGACAGGTCATGTGAGGCAGGGGGTCAGGGTTCGATTTCGATGCGGCCCGGGCCGTTGGCCACGGTGGCTTCCAGCGCCCGCTGGGCGGCCACCACCAGGTTGGCGGTCAGGTCGTGCAGGGGGGCGGTGGGGTTGGGCGCGCGGCCGTGCACCCCGATGCTGATGGACGGGCCGCCGCCGTCCCTGGGCGCGAGTTCGTGCAGGTCTTCGGCCAGCACCAGGGCGCTGGCCACGTCGGCATCGGGCAGTACCGCCAGGAACTGTCCGCGCGCCCAATGGCCCAGCACCTCGTGGGTGCGCATGCGCGCCGCCAGGCGTTGCGCCACGGCGAGCTCCAGCCGGCCGGTTTCGGGCGCGTCCGGGGCATGGCGCCCGAAACCGTCGATCTCGATGAACAGCACCGTGACGGGGTGCTGCAGGCGGTCGGCCAGCGAGAGCGCCCGTGCCAGGGCGTCCAGCGTCGCTGCCCGGCTCAGCAAGCCGGTCAGCGGGTCGTGCAGCAACTCGGCTGCCGCTGGGGCGGGAGTGGCGGGGGCGGGCATGGCGTTATTGTCACACGCGTCGCGCGGGGCCACCCCCACGGCCGGGCGGCGGTCAGCGCGCCGTCACCGCCGGCAGCCAGGTCGACAGGGCGGGCACCGCAGCGATCAGCACCATCGCCGCCATCACCGCCAGCAGGAAGGGGATGGTGGCCTTGAACAACGGACCCATGCGCAGGTCGGCCTGCACCATGGCGATGTACAGGCCCGGCCCCACCGGCGGCGTCACCAGCCCGATCACCGTGGCCACGGTGCACACCACGCCAAAGTGGATCGGGTCGATGCCCAGCTGCGTCACCACCGGCATGAGCAGCGGCACCACCACGATCAGCACGCTGATGCTCTCGAGGAACATGCCCAGCAGCACCATCATGCCGATGACGAGCAGCAGGAACACGAAGGGCGAGCTGGTCAGCCCTGCCATGTACTCCACCACCAGGTCGGGCACGCCCTGGAAGGCCAGCACCCAGCTCAGCACCGAGGCGGCGGCGATCAGGCCGGTGATGGTGGCGGTGTTGACCGCCACGCCCAGCAGG
>Ga0208242_100596_pt1 | contig 17739 bp, 13 predicted proteins | sample SubbioAug_CSW13A_FD_184825 | JGI IMG/M metagenome (GOLD analysis project Ga0208242, IMG submission 184825) | Serpentinite rock and fluid subsurface biosphere microbial communities from McLaughlin Reserve, California, USA - CR12Aug_CSW13A (SPAdes) | ecosystem: Environmental > Terrestrial > Deep... | reverse complement strand
GCTGATATCGCGGGGGAGCCCACGCATCCCCAAAAACGTTGTGTGCCAACCCTGCATCGTGAACCTCAAAAGTGGGAGGCCACCATACCCGTTTACAAAGCGAACAGGAAAGTCAATGAAATCAACGATCTACCAACACCACCTCCGCGCCAGTGCTAGCTTTTCGTACCGTCACTTATTGCACTGAAAACGAGGAGACCCCATCACCCAGCTCGAGACAGTCGAAACAATTGGAGCTTTTGTCGTCCTAATGTGCTTGCTGACGGGTACGCAAGTTGGTCCCCATCCGGAGCCAACATGAGAGCTCAGATTTGCTCACTCTCCGCGCTAGGAATAATGGCATGTAGTCCCGCACTGGGGCAGACCGCCGCTGTGTTGAATTCCACGGATCTCTGACCCGAGGGGGGTGCGGACAAATACTTGGACTGGTTTATGCCGTAAGTCCAAGACTCTCTCGGTACTCGATGGGGCTGATAGAGCCCAGAGATATCTTGATCCGCTTCTCGTTGTACCAGCGGATGTAGGAGTCAATCACTTCAATGAATTGCTCAACGGTGGTGCTTCTCCAGTCCCGAGGGTAGAACAGTTCGGTCTTCAGTCGACCGAAGAACCCTTCGCAGGCCGCGTTGTCAGGTGAACAGGCTTTGCGAGACATCGAGCGGGTGAGGTTCGCATCGCTCATTCTTGCCAGCCAACCTGGCCAGCGATAGTGGCCACCACGATCGGAGTGAACCACAGGCCGGTCGGTGGTTCCCACCACCGTCTCAATCGCGGCATCCAGCATCGTGTTGACGAGCTCGGCGTCTGGGCTGGTTCCAATGGTCCAGCTCACCACCATCCCGTCGAAGCAATCGATCATGGGTGACAGGTACACCTTGCCAGCCGGGATCTGGAACTCAGTGATGTCAGTGAGCCACTTCTCATTGGGTGCCACGGCCTGGAAGTCTCGGTTGATGATGTTCTCAGGCGCCGGACTGATCTCGCCTAAGTACGACGCGTATCTGCGCTTTCTGGGCTTTGGAACGATGAGGCTTTCCTGCTTCATCAGCCGTTGCACCACCTTCTCCGAGATGGTGACGTGCTGCCTGTTTAGCGACGCATGCAGCCTGCGGTAGCCGTAGCAGCAGTGGTTCGTTTCGAAGATGTCGGCGATGGCACGACGCGCGTCAAGGTACTTGTCTGCCACCTGCGTACGGGCTCGGTGGTAGAAGTACGAGCTTCGCGCAAGATCCAACTGAGCCAGGAGCTCTGGCAGGGCATAGACCACCTTGAGGGCGTCAACCAGCAATGTCTTCTCCCGGTTGGTCAGGAGATGCAGATCGACGCCCAGGCCTTTTTTTAGCAGTTCATTGGCCTTCTTCAAGAGATCGCGTTCGAGCTGCAATTGCCGGATGTCGCGTTGCAGGGATTCGAGCTGTTGCTCCAGCTCCGCTCGTTCAGGTGATGGTGGTGAGTGGTTCCGGCGTTTCATGGATGCGGGCGCCTCGCGGCCGAGTAGCTGGTTCTTCCAGTTGTACAGCGTCGGCCTGCATACGCCCAGTTTTTCTGCCACGGCTTGCGCACCTTCCTGCCGCGTGCAGAGCTCCATGACGCCCGCCTGTTTCAATGTCTCGGAATATCTTCGCCGGCCGGCGGTGCCAACGGCGACTCTCCTGCTCTCAGGAAGTGCATCGCGAATCCAGGCGGTCAACGTACCCCGGCCTGGGTATCCCAATGCCCTCATCGTTGCAGCAATGCAGCGATCATGCGCAAGGTAGTGCGCAATAGCCGCCTGCTTCTGATCCTGCGAGTACTTGGGAGGCCGGCCCGCATAGCCCTCAGGCAGAGCCGAGCGTCGTTCGTACTCACGGTGCCAGCTCTTCAGGGCATTCTTGGTTGGGTAACCCAGCTGGCGGATGGTTGCCCTGATGCGCTTGCCCAGCTTGATGTAGAGCTGGACCGCTCGAATCCTATCTTCGTATGAATACATGAACTACCTCCTGGTAGTCCAAGATTTCATCCGCACCCCCACTGGGTCAGTTTTCAGTGGAAGACAACAATCAAAGTTCTTCATCGGAAAGCGACGCGAAAAACACCATTCGCGTCGCTCAAATCAAGACATCAAACGGCCTACTCTCCACGTTGGATCCAACGCGCTGCTTTCTCGGCAATCATGAGCGTCGGACTATTGGTGTTTCCACTCGTGATGGTCGGCATCACACTTGCGTCGACGACGCGCAGCCGGGATACGCCGATGACTCGCAGGTGCGGGTCGACCACTGCAGACGGGTCGTCAACCCGGCCCATGCGCGCTGTCCCCACGGGATGGAAAATCGTGGTTGCGATGTCCCCAGCGACTTTGGCCAGATCTTCGTCGGATTGGTGCTGCGCACCAGGCAGGAATTCACTGGGACCATAGGGAGCCAGCGCACTCTGCGCCATGATCTGGCGAGCCACTCTCAACGAGTCGGCAGCCACCTTTCGGTCTTCCGGCGTGCTGAGGTAGTTCGGTGCAATCACCGGGGCTGCGTGGGGGTCCGAACTGCGCAGCGAAACCTTCCCTCGGCTGGTCGGGTTCAAGTTGCAAACGCTGGCCGTGACAGCCGGGAAGTTGTGCAACGGCTGCCCAAACGCCGGCAGACTGAGCGGCTGCACGTGAAACTGGATGTTCGGGTGCTGCTGCGACGGGTCGCTTCGGGTGATGGCACAAAGTTGCGAAGGCGCCATACTCATCGGACCGGTGCGACGCCATGCGTATTCCAGTCCAATCATTGCCTTGCCCCACAGGCTATTGGCAATCGTATTGAGCGTTCGCCCGCGCGCGATCTTGAAAATGGCGCGGACTTGCAGGTGGTCCTGCAGGTTTCCTCCAACGCCAGCGAGGTCGCGCACAGGCGCGATGCCGTGCTTCCTCAGCTCGTCTGCGGGCCCGATTCCCGACAGCTGCAGCAGCTGCGGCGTGCCGACGGCACCGCACGACACGATTACCTCGCGACGAGCCTTCACGCTGATACGCATTCCGTTGCGCTCAAGGTCGACCCCAACGCAACGCGGCCCCTCAGAAGCCTTCTCGGTCTGCAACTTCAGCGCTTTGGCTCCAGTCCACACGTGCAGGTTCTTGCGCGACAGTGCCGGCCGAATGAAGGCTTTAGAGGTGTTCCAACGCCATCCGTTCTTCTGGTTCACCTCAAAATAACCGACACCTTCGTTGTTGCCGCGGTTGAAGTCATCGGTGGCAGGCAATCCGGCCTGCTGAGCGGCCTGGGAGAATGCATCGAGAACATCCCAGCGCAGGCGCTGTTTGTCGACTCGCCATTCGCCCCCTGAGGCGTGGAACTCGTTCGAAGCCCTTTGCTTGCCTGAGGCCTTTGGCGCGCCTTCAGAACGCAGTCGATGGTGGTCTTCATGGCGCTTGAAGTCGGCAAGGGCACCTTGCCAGCCCCATTCGCTTTCGCCGGTCGCTTCAGCCCACTGTTCGTAGTCACGGGCCTGCCCTCGCATGTACAGCATGCCGTTGATGCTTGAGCAACCACCCAAGACCTTGCCCCGCGGGTACAAGAGGGAGCGACCGTTAAGTCCTTTCTCAGCCTCGGTCCTGAAGCGCCAGTCGGTGCGCGGATTGTCAATGCAGTAGAGATAGCCCACGGGCACGTGGATCCACGGGTAGGTGTCACGACTCCCTGCCTCGGCCAGGAGCACGCTGTGCTTTCCGTCCTCGCTCAGGCGGTTTGCCAGCAGGGCGCCGGCGCTGCCGCCGCCCACGATGACATAGTCGAATTCCAGGGAGTTCATTTCGAAACGGGCATCGTGAACTCCGCCCCCTTCTGAATGCTTTCGGGCCAGCGTTGCATGATGCTCTTCTGGCGGGTGTAGAACCGCACACCCTCTTCCCCGTAGGCATGCATGTCGCCGAAAAGGCTCTTCTTCCAGCCACCGAAGCCGTGCCATGCCATGGGAACAGGAATCGGGACGTTCACGCCAACCATGCCGATCTCCACATTGCGGGAGAACTCACGAGCACTGCCACCGTCCCGCGTGTAGATGCTCACCCCGTTACCGAACTCGTGCTCGTTGATGAGGGTGAGAGCTTGCTTCATGTCGTCAACGCGAACGCATGCCAGGACCGGACCGAAGATTTCCTCGCGGTAGATGCGCATGCCAGGTTCGACGTGGTCAAAGACGGTCGGCCCGAGGAAGAAGCCGGAACCTTTCGTGACTGCGTGGGTACGGCCGTCAGCGAGGATTTCCGCGCCCTCTTCAACACCGCTGGCGATAGCGCCGGCAATGCGATTCAGGGCAACTTTCGAGACCACAGGGCCCATCTCGCTGCTGAGGTCGAGGCCATCACCGACCTTCAATGCCTTGACACGTTCATTAAGCAAGGGCAGAAGCGCTTCGCCCGCCGAACCCACCAGTACGGCCACAGAGATGGCCATGCAGCGCTCCCCGGCCGACCCGAATGCCGCACCCATTAGGGCGTCAGCGGCTTTCTCCATATCGGCGTCAGGCATGACCACCAGGTGGTTCTTCGCGCCGCCCAGCGCCTGCACCCGCTTGCCATGGCGCGCGCCCGTCTCATAGACGTAGTTGGCAATGGGGGTGCTACCGACAAAGGACACAGCCTTCACATCAGGGTGTTCCAAAAGCGCGTCAACCGCCTCCTTATCGCCTTGGACGACATTGAAGACACCATCTGGGAAGCCAGCTTCTTTCATCAGACGAGCCGTCAGCAGAGTGGCACCCGGGTCGATAGGGCTGGGCTTGAGCACGAACGTGTTCCCTGCGGCAATGGCGATGGGATACATCCAGGCGGGAACCATCACGGGGAAGTTGAACGGGGTGATGCCCGCGACCACGCCCAGCGGCTGACGCAGGGTCCAGTTGTCGATGCCGGTGGACACTTGGTCGGTGAAGTCGCCTTTGAGCAACTGGGGGATGCCGCAGGCGAATTCGATGATGTCGACGGCGCGATCGACTTCGCCTTGCGCGTCGGAGAAGGTCTTGCCGTGCTCGATCGTGATGGCGCGCGCCAGCTCGTCGCGATGGCGGTTCACAAGCGACAGAAACTTGTTCATCAACCGAGCACGGCGGATGGGCGGGGTTTCGCTCCACGCAGGAAACGCGGCCTTAGCAGCGGCTACGGCGTGGTCAACGTCAGCTGCGCTTGCCAGGGCAACTTGCGCGATGCGCTCACCGGTGGCGGGGTTGAAGATGTCCTGCAGGCGCGTTCCAGCTGGAGCAGTCTCGACACCAGCAATGCTGTGACCGAGAGTAGAGAGGCCGCTAGCGGCTTGCGAATTGGTAGGGGTGTCAAGTCGAGTGTTCATGACGCCAAATTTAAAAAGGCGCACGAACTACGTCCAATGAGTTCCAATGCTCGTGATATAAATTTCACTGATGATGCAGCGGCCTCCCGATACACGCCTCCTCCATACCTTCGTGACGGTTGCTCGTGAAGGCAACGTCTCGCGTGCGGCGGCCAAGCTGTTTCTCACCCAGCCAGCTGTCAGCTTGCAGATCAAGGAACTTCAAACGCAGGTGCAGCTTGAGCTATTCACGCGCACCAGGACTGGCGTGAATCTCACACGCGACGGTCAGGTTCTTCTCGCCTACGCTGAGCGTGCTCTGGATGGCTTGCAGGATTTCACCGCCGCAGCGCAACGCATCGGATCTCGCGTGCAAGGTCCCTTGCGCATCGGAACTATCCTCGACGCGGAGTTCACGCGTCTGGGTGCATTCCTTCAAGAACTTGTTCAGCACTCCCCAGACATCCGCCCCGAGCTTCTTCACGGGATGAGCGGGACGACCCTTGCGCGATTGCTCGCCGGCGACATCGACGTGGGCTACTACATAGGTGATGCAGCTGCTGATGCTCAGGCGTTGCAGACCAAGACCAGGCTACGGGTGTCCAGCCGTGTCCTCACTCGATTCAGCTATCGAGTTGTGGCACCTGCAGGATGGGAAGACCGCGTGCGTGGCCGTGATTGGCCCGAGCTCGTGGACTTGCCCTGGGTATTGACGCCCGCAGAGTCCGCTCATTCACGGCTCTTGAAGGCGACACTGGAGCCGCTGGGCCTTCAACAACGTGGCGTCGCGATGGTTGACCAAGAAGCGTCGATGCTCGCGTTGGTCCGTTCCGGCGTTGGTCTGACGCTTGCTCGAGATGCGATGGCAATCCACGCGAGCCAAACGGATGGTCTGGCCGTTGCAGATGCCGTCGCACTTGATACTGAACTCTGCTTCATTACCGTCGAAAGGTCCAGTCAGTCTCCGGCCGTCGACGCGGCAATTGCGGCCATAAGAAGAGCGTGGCGCCGCTAGTGTTCCGAACCTTCAATGCCGAACCGTCAATGGGTGGCTTCAGCAGTCAGTGCGGTTCGGACGTGAGCTAGCGCCCCTTGGTCCTCCATGGTGGAGAGATCGCCGGGATCACGTTGCTCGCACACCGCCTGGATGGTTCTTCGCATGAGTTTGCCGCTGCGCGTCTTGGGTAACGCCGGCACCAGAAGGACACGAGCTGGGCGAGCCACCGCGCCAAGGTCTTTCACCACACGAGCAGCCAACTCATCTTCAATGGAAGAAGATACGGACGTCGCGTCCTGACCTGTTGGCCTGGGAACCACAAATGCGACAGCGACTTGGCCTTTCAGGGAGTCAGCAACGCCAACCACGGCAACTTCAGCGACGGCGGGGTGACCGCCAATGCACTCTTCGATTTCTCGAGTCCCAAGGCGGTGTCCGGCAACGTTGATGACGTCGTCGGTTCGACCAAGGATGAAGATGAAGCCATCCTCGTCGCGCACCGCCCAGTCGAACGTTGAGTAGCGTTGCTTCCCAGGCGCCCCCGCCCAGTAAGTGGTGCGAAAGCGATTCTCGTCTCGCCAGAGGGTCTGCATGAAGCCAGGTGGCATTGGCGTCTCCACGACAAGGACGCCCTTGCGATTCGGCTCAAGAATCTCCTCTCCGCTTTGCTCATCGACCAGTTTGACGTTCCAGCCGTACACCGGTTGACCGGGACTGCCCAATTTTCCGCTGGGTGACTTGAGACCCTGGGGCATCGCAATCATCGGCCACCCGGTTTCAGTCTGCCAGTAGTTGTCCACAATTGGCACACCAAGCCCATCGCCGATCCAACGGGAAGTTGGCTCGTCAAGCGGCTCACCCGCCAGGAAGAGCGCGCGAAGGCTGGAAAGGTCATGCTGACGCAGCAAGGAAGGATCCTGGCGCTTGAGCACCCGAATGGCAGTGGGTGCACTGAACATCACGTTCGCCCGGTACTTCTCCACCAGCCGCCACCAAATGCCTCCATCCGCTTGGCCGTTCAGCCCTTGAGTAGGAAGCCCTTCGTAGAGGATGGTGGTCATACCGGCAAGCAATGGACCGTAGACGATGTAGCTATGCCCCACCACCCAGCCCACATCGCTCGTGCAGAACATGGTCTCGCCTGCTCGCGCACCGAAGATAAGGTCCATGCTTGCGGCAAGCGCCACCGCGTACCCGCCGACGTCACGCTGAACGCCCTTCGGCCGACCAGTGGTGCCACTCGTATAAAGGGTGTAGCTCGGTTCGTTAGATTCAAGCCATGCGCACGGAACGTCCTTGTTGGCGTACTGCGAGAGCCAATCTTGCATACGCACATCGCGCCCGGGCTTGCGCTCCATGGGCGCCAAGCCCCTATCCGCCAGCAGCACCGCTGCGGGTTGGTGCGAGCTCAATCGAAGCGCTTCATCAAGCAGTGGCTTGTATGCGATTCGTTTGCCACCACGCATGCCTGCGTCAGCACTGACGATGACCTTGGGCTGTGCATCTTCGATGCGACTGGCCAAAGAGCCACTGGCAAATCCCCCGAAGACGACCGAGTGAATGGCTCCCAGCCTTGCACAAGCCAGCATTGCGAACACTGCCTCGGGGATCATCGGCATGTACAGGAGGACACGGTCTCCCTGAGCAACGCCAAGAGCCTGCAGACCAGCGGCCATCGACACGACCTCTCGGTGCAGCTCGCGGTACGTGTAAGTCCGCTCCACACCCGTCTCGATGGAGACGAAGATCATTGCAGCCTGATCAGGTCGGTCTCGGGCGTGACGGTCCACCGCGTTGTGGCAGAGGTTGGTGGTACCACCGCAAAACCATCTCGTGGATGGATGTTGCGTGGTGTCCAATGTTTTGGACGGCGGGGTACGCCATTCGATTCGACTGGCTTGGTCAGCCCAGAACTGCTCAGGCTCTGCAATGGAAAGAGCGTGACACTCAGTGGAGTCCATTTTTTTCTCGATCTTTGGCTCGTTGGCGTTCTCGCTTACTCAGCCACGCGCACGACGACACGGCCGCGCACTTCACCTTGCATAAGTCGGTGGGCAGCTTCGACGGCACCTGACAGCGAAACTTCACTCACCACCGTAGCCAGGCTGGAAGGAGCCAACTCCTTGGCGAGCCGGTCCCAGGCACGTTCGCGCAGAGCGCGCGGAGCCATGACACTGTCGACACCTCTCAGCGTGACACTGCGCAAGATGAAAGGCATCACGCTGGAAGGGAAATCACCCCCTTGGGCAAGGCCGCATGCTGCGACCACGCCGCCATAGCGAGTCTGAGCGCAGACGTTTGCGAGGGTGTGGCTGCCGACGCAGTCCACCACAGCGCTCCAACGCTCCTTCTGCAAAGGGCGTCCCTGCTGCGAAAACTCTGCCCGCTCAAGTACCGCACTGGCTCCCAAGCCCGACAGGTACGCAGCCTCGCTTGCCTTCCCGGTGACGGCGACGACACGGTAGCCGAGCTGGGCCAGCAGCAGGACCGCGATGGAGCCCACGCCACCGGTCGCCCCGGTCACCAGCACCTCACCGTCTCCAGGACGAACGCCGTGGTCCTGGACTGCCATCACGCAAAGCATTGCGGTGTAGCCCGCAGTACCGATAGCCATGGCATCTCGCGCTTGGAATGCTTCGGGCAGACGAATCAGCCAGTCTCCGCTGAAACGACCGCGTTCAGCAAAGCAGCCGCGATGGGTCTCACCAACACCCCAGCCGTTCAGAATCACGCGGTCGCCTTTCTTCCACAGGGGATGCCCGCTTTCGCGCACAACTCCGCTGCCGTCAATGCCGGGAACCATGGGCCAGGTACGCACCACCGGCGCCCGGTTCGTGATGGCCAGGCCGTCTTTGTAGTTCAGCGTGGAGTATTCGATGTCGACGGTGACGTCTCCTTCAGGCAGGAAGTCGTCTTCGACGCTTTTCAGTGTTGCCTGGAACGTTGGTTCCTTCTCCAGGACGAGTGCATTGAACATGGGATTTCTTTAGCGATGACGAAAAACTGGGGCGCGCTTGGCCAGGAACGCATTCATGCCTTCCTTCTGGCCTTCCGTGGCGAATGCGGCTTGGAACAGACGACGCTCGTGCAAGATGCCTTCGGCCAGAGAGACCTCATGGGCGCGATTCACGGCTTCTTTGGCCAGGCGGACAGCCGGTGCGTTGTGCCCAGCGATGGTGTGCGCGGCCTCAAGAGCCGTCTGCAAAAGGACGGCGGTGGGGACCACACGTGCCACCAATCCTGCGGCCCGGGCTTCATTTGCGCTAATCGGTCGCCCGGTCAGGATGAGGTCCATGGCGAGCGACTTGCCAACAGCGCGGGTCAGCCGCTGGGACCCACCGATGCCGGGGAGAATGCCCAGCTTGATCTCAGGCTGGCCAAAGTGTGCGTCTTCCGATGCAATGATGAAGTCGCACATCATGGCCAGTTCGCAGCCACCGCCCAGCGCGTAGCCAGCGACAGCGGCGATGATGGGTTTTTTGATCTGCGGCAGGTCCTGCCAGACAGCGAACACATCGTCTTTCTGAAGTTCGACGAAGCTTCGTTCAGCCATTTCAGCAATGTCTGCACCTGCGGCGAATGCACGGGGGCTTCCAGCAATCACGATGGCGCCCACGTTGTCATCGGCATCGAAGGCCTTCAATGCAGACACGACCTCACGGGCCAGAGTCGTGTTCAAAGCGTTCAAGCTGCGCGGGCGATTGAGCGTCACAAGACCGACACGGTCGCGACGTTCAACAAGGATGGTCTCGTAGCCACCACCTGTGGCAGGTGCGGTCGCACCAGGCGCCGCAGCCGGGATGGGCGGCGCCGGTGCGTCGGCTGCAGTGACGCCATTGGCTTCAGCCTGGGGGGTGGCCTCACGTGCCCGGGCGGAGCGGGTCAGGGTGTTGGTGTTCATTTCGTCTCCTTCGTTGGTTGGGGGTTGGTCAGGAAGCGCTTGCAGGGGCCGGCGCGTAGTCACCGGTCGAAGCCATCAGTTCGGCCAGGATGCGTTCGCGGTGTTGGTCCAGCGTGGGGGCCATCACTGGCTCACGCGGGGTTGCCAGGGTGTAGTCACCGAGCTTGATGGGGTTGCCAGCGGTACGCACTGGGCGGGCGCCCTCGGTGCCGACCTGAATGATCATGTCGCGCGCGCGCAGCTGCGGATGGTCAAACAGGCGGTCGATCGTGTTGATAGGGGCGCAAGGGACGCCCGCAGCATTCAGACGGTCAATCCAGTGCTCGATAGGGGCTTGTGTCGTGATTGCCTCTATGGCCTTGACCATGGCAGGACGGTTCGTACAACGCAGGTCATTGCTCAAGAAGCGCTCATCCAGCGCCACCTCAGGATGGCCCAGGGCATCTGCCATCAACAGGAACAACGTGTCATTGCCTGCGGCAATGACAAAGCGGCCATCGGATGCTGCGAAGGTCTCGAAGGGTGCCAGCGAGGGGTGGCAGTCACCCGTGCGGGTCGGGACCTTTCCTTCGACGTCGTACCGTGCCAGCGCCGTCTCCATCATTGCCGCCTGGCAATCCAGCATGCCGATATCGACGCGAGTTCCCTGCGCGTCGCGTGTTCGGCGATACAAGGACGACACAATGCCAATCGCCGCAAACAGGGCAGCGCTGAGGTCGCCGAAGCTGGTTCCCACGCGAGCGGGCGGAGCATCGGGCCAGCCGGTGAGGCTCATCACACCGCCCATGGCCTGCACCACCATGTCGTAGCCCGGCAGGTCGCTGAAGGGGCCGGTATGTCCAAAGCCCGAGATTGACGCGTAAACGATGTGCGGGTGTGTGCGCGCCAGACGCTCCGGACCGTAGCCAAGCCGATCCATGACGCCGGGACGGAAGTTCTCCACCAGCACATCCGCTTCGTCGAGCATGCGCTCGAGCAGGTCTCGGTCACGAGGACTCTTGAGGTCGAGCGCAACGCTTTCCTTGCCGCGGTTGAAGCACATGAAATAGGCCGACTCGCCATCCACGAATGGACCGAACGCTCGGGTGTCATCTCCGGTACCGAGCTTCTCAATCTTGATGACGCGTGCACCCAGGTCCGCGAGCACCATGGTGCAGTACGGGCCCGCGAGCACGCGCGAGAAGTCCAGCACGGTGATGCCCTTGAGAGGCAGCACCGGAGCGGGTTGATTTGCAACTTGCATTTCTCTTGTCTCCTTAAAATTAGACCGATCGTCTATAAATTGGCAAAAAAAAGCGGCGCGCTAGCGCCGCACGCCCACCAGGAACGATTCAGCAAAGACCTTCAACGGTGTCGCCTTGCGTTCCAGCTTGGCTCGCAACACGGCCCCTTCCCAACCGATCCAGAAGAAGGCGGCCGAGGAGGCGCAGTCCGCCTCGGCAGGAATCTCCTTCGCTTGCTTGGCTGCTTCAAGACACAACGCCAGTCGCCGCTGCCAGTCTTCCAGCACCTCGACCAGCTGTGCGCGGTACGCCTCGGGAAGCCCGCCCATCTCCTGCCCCAGGTTGCCAACCAGGCAGCCTCGCCGGAATCCGTACCGCCGCATGCCTCGTTCGGCATCAACGCAGAACGCCTCGACTCGTGCAAGTGGCGTCATCTTCTCGTCGAGGAAGAACTTGTCCAACTTGTGCGCAAAGTAGGCTGCGTACTGAGAGATCAGCTCGGCGCCGAAGGCCTCTTTGCTGCTGAAGAAGTGATAGAAGGACCCTTTAGGAACGCCCACTGCCCGAAGAATTTCGTCGAGTCCAGTCGCCGAGAACCCCTTCTCCGTCAAGGCAGCGAGACCTGCATGACAGATAGCCTCGCGCGTCTGACGGTATTCACCGTCAATCTTCGGAGGGCGACCCCGCTTGCGCGGGGTTGGCGTGGATTCTGCGTAGACCATAAGCGAATTATTAGACCGGTTGACTTTAAAAATCAAGTGCACCAGCGCGGGGCTTGTCGAAGAAGTTTGCCCTCTCATGGAGCGTTGATCCGGTCCTGGAGAGTCAGATGTGCAAAAAACGCACCATAAATAGACCGACCGTCTACATAAATTCATGGAAAACCCTGATGCCGAAAACTTGAGCGGCTGATAAATTTCTTTCGCAGGCGAAGTTCTCGTCGCTCACTCTCTCAGCATCCGCTGCCAGCACTGCCGGCGAGATGCAAGGCAAAAAGGCCCGATCCGGTTCCCCCCGGCTCGGGCCTTTTTGTTTGCACTTCTCTCAGCGACCCCGTCTCCGGCAACGGAAACAAGGGTCAAAGCGGGCAGGCGGCAGAGGGGAATGAGAACGGCGTCTTGGTCAACCCACTTACTTACCAGGAGACTCGGATGAACAACATCTCACGCCGCAAGCTCGTTCAGTCGGGCGGCGCCATGATCGCGCTAGGTGCCTCGGGCACGCTGCTTACCCGCCCCGCCTTCGCGCAGGAGACCGTCAAGCTCGGCCTGCTGCATTCGCTGTCAGGCAACGTTGCCATCGCTGAGGCATCCCTCGTGGATGCCGAGAAGATGGCCGTGGAAGAAATCAACGCCGCAGGCGGTGTCCTCGGTCGCCAGATCGAGCTGATCGTGGAGGACTGCGCCAGCGACAACTCCGTGTTTGCGGAAAAAGCTCGCAAGCTGCTCGAGCGCGACAAGGTGGCCGCCATCGTCGGCTGCTACACGTCCGCCTCGCGCAAGGCGGTTCTGCCCGCGCTCAACCGCGCCAAGGGCCTGCTGTTCTATCCCACGTACTACGAGGGCCTGGAGCAGGACAAACACGTCATCTACACATCCCAGGAGGCGACCCAGTCGGTGGTGGCAGCCGTGGAGTGGCTTGCCCGCGAAAAAGGCAAGAGCTTCTTCCTGGTTGGCTCTGACTACATCTACCCGCGCACGTGCAACAAGATTGCAAAGCCCACGATTGCACGCGTGGGTGGCAAGCTGGTCGGTGAGGAGTACGCACCTCTCGGTCACACCGAGTTTTCCTCCATCATCAACAAGATCAAGGCGGCCAAGCCTGATTGCATCTACAGCACGGTTGTGGGCGGCTCCAACGTGGCCTTCTACAAGCAACTGCGCGCTGCCGGCCTCGACGGCACCAAGCAGACCCTCCTGTCCACGGTGGTCTCGGAAAACGAGATCGAAGGCATCGGCAAGGAGAACGCCGCCGGCTACTACGCGTGCATGGGCTACTTCCAAAGCCTGAAGAACCCCAAGAACGAGCGCTTCGTCAAGGCGTTCAAGGCCAAGTACGGCGCCGGCCGAGTCATCGGCGACCCGATGCAAGTGGCCTACAACAGCGTGCATCTCTGGGCGCGCGCCGCCACCGTGGCGAAGAGCTTCGACCCCGAGAAGGTTCGCGACGCGGCCGCCAACATCGAGCTCGACGCGCCGGAAGGCCTGGTGCGCGTGCACGCCACCAACCAGCACGTCTGGAAGAAGGTGCGCGTCGGCCGTGCGATGCCAGATGGCCAGTTCGACATCGTTTGGGAATCCCCGAACCCGATCGAACCCAATCCCTTCCCCAAGCTGTAACTGCGATGAGTACCGAAATTGTTGTGATGCAGGTGTTCAACGGCGTAAGCCTGTTCACCATCCTGCTGCTGATGTCCATCGGACTGGCCATCGTGTTTGGCCTGATGGGCGTGATCAACATGGCGCATGGCGAGTTGATGGCGCTTGGCGCCTACGTCACCTACCTGACTGCGGGAGCCTTCTCGGGGTCGTCTCAGAAAACGGAGAATAAAGCACGTTAAGCCGATTGCAGAGGTCGCAACGGCCTGAACTTGCCCGCGCCGATCTTGGCGCTGCTGCGCCAGAGGTAATCGCCGGTCAGATTGATGTGTTCCCAGCCCAACGGCGACAGGTACTGCAATAGCGTTTCATCGACGGCATGGCCGTTGCTACGCAACGCATGCGCTGCGCGCTCCAGGTAGACCGTGTTCCACAGCACGACAGCCGCCGTCACCAGATTGAGGCCGCTGGCCCGGTAGCGCTGCTGCTCAAAGCTGCTGTCGCGGATTTCGCCCAGCCGGTTGAAGAACACGGCGCGGGCCAGTGCATTGCGTGCTTCGCCTTTATTCAGCCCGGCATGGACGCGGCGGCGCAGCTCAACGCTTTGCAACCAGCCCAGGATGAACAACGTCCGCTCGATGCGCCCCAGCTCACGCAGGGCGACAGCCAGGCCGTTTTGGCGCGGATAGCTGCCGAGTTTCCTAAGCATCAGCGAGGCCGTCACCGTGCCTTGCTTGATCGAGGTGGCCAGGCGCAGAATTTCGTCCCAATGGGCGCGGACGTGCTTGATGTTGAGAGTGCCGCCGATCATCGGTTTCAGCGCGTCATAGGCGGCTTCGCCTTTCGGGGTGTAGAGCTTGGTGTCGCCCAGGTCTCGGATGCGCGGTGCGAAGCGGAAGCCCAGCAGGTGCATCAAGGCAAAGACGTGATCGGTGAAGCCCGCCGTGTCCGTGTAATGTTCCTCGATGCGCAGGTCGGACTCGTGGTACAGCAGGCCGTCAAGCACGTAGGTGGAATCGCGCACGCCGACATTGACCACCTTGTTGTGGAACGGCGCGTACTGGTCAGAGATGTGGGTGTAGAACGTCCTGCCTGGGCTGCTGCCATATTTCGGATTGATGTGCCCGGTGCTTTCTGCCTTGCTGCTGGTTCGGAAATTCTGTCCGTCCGACGATGATGTGGTGCCATCGCCCCAGTGCCCGGCAAAGGGATGCCGAAACTGGGCGTTGACCAGTTCGGCCAGCGCCATCGAATAGGTTTCATCGCGGGTATGCCAGGCTTGCAGCCAGGCGAGCTTGGCGTAAGTCGTACCGGGGCAAGATTCGGCCATTTTGGTCAGGCCCAGGTTGATCGCGTCGGCCAGGATCGTAGTCAGCAGCAGATTTTTGTCTTTGGCGAGGTCGCCGGATTTCAGGTGCGTGAAGTGGCGGGTGAAGCCCGTCCACTCATCGACCTCCATCAGCAGCTCGGTAATCTTGACGTGCGGCAGAATCATGGCCGTCTGGTCGATCAATGCCTGCGCGGTGTCGGGCACCGCAGCATCCAGCGGCGTGATCTTCAAGCCCGATTCGGTGATGATGGCGTCCGGCAGCTCGTTGGCCGCCGCCATGCGATTGACCGTGGCAAGTTGCGCTTCCAGCAACTCCAAGCGCTCGCTCAGGTACTGGTCGCAATCGGTGGCCACGGCCAGCGGCAATTCGCTGGACTGCTTGAGGCTGGCGAACTTCTCGGGTGGCACCAGGTAGTCCTCGAAGTCCTTGAACTGACGTGAACCCTGTACCCAGATGTCGCCCGAGCGCAACGCGTTCTTAAGTTCCGACAGTGCGCACAACTCGTAATAGCGTCGGTCGATGCCGGCGTCGGTCATCACCAGCTTCTGCCAGCGCGGCTTGATGAAGTTGGTCGGTGCATCAGCGGGCACCTTGCGGGTGTTGTCGATGTTCATGCCGCGCAGCACCTCGATGGCGTCGAGCACGTCCTTGGCGGCGGGCGCTGCTCGCAGCTTGAGCACGTCGAGGAATTCCGGCGCGTAGCGGCGCAATGTGGCGTAACTCTCGCCGATGCGGTGCAGGAAGTCGAAATCATCGGGCTGGGCGAGCTTCTGCGCCTCGGTGACGCTCTCGGCGAAAGCGTCCCAGGAAATGACGGCCTCGATGGCGGCGAACGGATCGCGGCCCGCCTGCTTGGCGTCGATCAGCGCCTGGCCGATGCGCCCGTACAAACGCACCTTGGCATTGATGGCCTTGCCGGACGCCTGGAACTGCTGCTGATGCTTATTCTTGGCGGCGTTGAACAGCTTGCCCAGGATGCGGTCGTGCAGGTCGATGATTTCGTCGGTAACAGTAGCCATGCCCTCGATGGCCAGCGCCATGAGGGTGGCGTAACGTCGCTGTGGCTCGAACTTGGCCAAGTCGGCGGGCGTCATCTGGCCACCCTCGCGGGCGATCTTGAGCAGCCGGTTTTGATGAACCAGCCGCTCGATGCCGGTAGGCAGGTTGAGCGCCTGCCAGGCTTTGAGACGTTCGATGTGTTCCAGCATGTAGCGGGAATTCGGCTTGGCCGGTGATTGCCGCAGCCATGCCAGCCAGGTGGTCTTGCCGTTGTCGCGGCGCTTCAACAGTTCATCCAGGCGATGCCGGTGCCCGCTCGACAACGGCTCGGACAGGGCTTCGTAGATGCGCCGATTGGCGCGGGTGATGGCCTCGGCACTGGCGCGCTCGATGGCGTTGAGCGCGGGCAGGATGATCGACTGCCGCCGTAGATGCTCAATCAAGGCGTTGGCCAGGACGATGCCCTTGTCGGTTTGCATAGCCAGCTCAGTCAGCGTGTGGACAGCCTGCCGGTAGTGACTCACGGTGAACGGCTGGAAGCCGAACACCGTTTGCAGTTCGACCAGGTGCTCGCGCCGGGTCTGCTCCCGCTGCGCGTAGTCGTCCCAGCTTTCGACCGGCACTTTGAGTTGCGACGCCACGATGCGCAGCAAGGGCGGAAACGGCGGCTCATCAACGCCCAGGATGACGCCGGGGAATCGCAGGTAGCAAAGCTGAATGGCGAAGCCCAGCCGATTCGCAGGCCCGCGCCGCTGACGAATCACCGACAGGTCGGTGTCGCTGAACGTGTAGTATCGGATCAGATCGTCTTTGACATCGGGCAATGCCAGCAGGCTTTGTCGCTCGGTGGCGGACAGAATGGAACGACGCGGCATGCTCAGGACTCGCGCAGGTACTGGTACAAGGTTTCACGGCTAATGCCGAAGTCGCGGGCGATCAGGGCCTTTTGCTCGCCCGCCGCGACGCGCCGTTTCAGTTCGGCAATCTGCTCATCGTTCAGTGACTTTTTGCGGCCCCGGTACGCACCCCGCTGCCGGGCCAGCGCGATTCCTTCGCGCTGCCGCTCGCGGATCAAGGCCCGCTCGAACTCGGCAAACGCGCCCATCACCGACAGCATCAAATTCGCCATCGGCGAATCCTCGCCAGTGAAGGCCAGGCTTTCCTTGACGAATTCGATGCGTACCCCGCGCTTGGTCAGGCCCTGCACGATGCGGCGCAAGTCATCCAGGTTGCGTGCCAGGCGATCCATGCTGTGCACCACCACGGTGTCGCTTTCGCGCACGAAGGCGAGCAGCCTTTCCAGCTCGGGACGCTGGGTGTCCTTGCCGGATGCCTTGTCGGTGAACACCCGCGCCACCTGAACCCCTTCCAATTGCCGTTCCGGGTTCTGGTCGAAGCTGCTGACGCGAACGTAGCCGATGCGTTGACCGTACAAAGTGTCTCCAAGGGTAATGTGTCAGAGTGAAATCTATTACTCTTGACTGATTGTGTCAATAAATTTCATATTGGACTCTATTCTGACGTGATTACAGTCTCTTCCCTGACGTTGCGTTAGGGTATGCCTCAATCTGACGGTAGCGAGTCGCAGGCGTTCGGATCGGCATCGGTTTCGTTCCCTGTCTTGGCACGCGCTTCGAAGCGTTGATAACACTCCAACCCGCAGAAGTGCTCGACGTATTCCGCGC
>Ga0208242_100595_pt1 | contig 17796 bp, 19 predicted proteins | sample SubbioAug_CSW13A_FD_184825 | JGI IMG/M metagenome (GOLD analysis project Ga0208242, IMG submission 184825) | Serpentinite rock and fluid subsurface biosphere microbial communities from McLaughlin Reserve, California, USA - CR12Aug_CSW13A (SPAdes) | ecosystem: Environmental > Terrestrial > Deep... | reverse complement strand
GTTTTGCCGATCGTCTTCCGAACCGGCCTTGGTGAGCAGTTGCGTGAACTCGGCTTCCTTTTGCCTGTACACCTCGGCCACATCGACCATGCCGATGCGCAGCGCTGGGCGCACCACTGTGCGGTCATAGAGCAGCAAGGCGGCGGCGACCACGATCAGGGTGAGCAGCGCCTGCACCAGGGCAGGGATGAGGCTGATCGCTTTCATACGGTGTGCCCCCGGCGCCTCAGCAGTTCGGTGATGGCGGCATCGATGCTCAGGCCTTGCGCACGCAGCTCGTCGATGGGCGCGTTGTCCTCCAGTTTGTTGGAAAACAGCAGGTGCGTGGCCGGATCCAGGATGTTGCGCGCGACCCCTTCGCCCACCGGGGAGGAGATGTACAGCTCGGAGTACACGCCCGCCTCGGTCCTCAGTGAGTTCAACAAGCGCTTCTTGGGCTCGTCCATGGTCAGGCGGCCCTTGCGGTCCAGCATCTCGATGGATTCGGGCTTCTGGCGCAGCAGGAACACCCAGTCCGAGCAGTTGAACGCGGCTTCCATCTGGGCCGAGCCATAGAAGTCGTCGGCGCTCTGGGTTGCCGTGCCCAAGGCTCCGCCGTATTTGCGGGCGCGCCGGGCCGCTTCCTCGATCACGGCGGCCTTGACGGGGTCATCGGCCCCGATATCGCCGAGCTGCTGCTTTAGCTCGTCAATGAACAGCACCTTGCGCCGGTTGCGGCTGAGGTACATCTCGCCGGTGATCTGGTGCAGCAACAGGATGTTGACAACGGCGTGCAGGTCGGGGCGGCGCTTGAGTTCCTCGTTTTCGATGACGATGAAATCGTTGCTGAAATCGACGTTGCTGGGCCCCTCGAAGAAGCGCTCGTACTGGCCGCCTCGGGTGTAGGGGTTGAGCATCACGGCCAGGTCCTTGATGCGCTGGTCGTTGACCAAGCCAAGGGCTTCGATGTTGCCGGTCTTGAAGGCCTCGCGCAGCGCCGTGATGGTCAGGTCGTTGCCGTGCTCGGCGAACAGCTTGAGCACCATGGCCGAGATGGCCTTGTACTGCACCTCTTCCAGCGTGTGCTGCATGGAGCACATCTTGGAGATGGCCGGCACCAGCATGTCGATGTCCTCGTGGATGTCAACGATGTTGGTGAAGGGGTTCAGGCAGATGTCCACATCGGGGCGGAACTCGATGTAGGTGCCCTTGGCCTTGCGGCACAGCTTCTCGAAAGAGCGGCCCAGGTCCAGCATCCAGACCTTGGCGTCGATGGCCCGGTAGGACCAGGCCATCTCGTTCATCAGCACCGACTTGCCCGAACCCGGTGCGCCGATGATGGCGAAGTTGTAGTTGCCCAGGTCATTGTCGAAGATGTCCAGGGTCATCAACTGCCCACGGCGCCCGCCGAAGACCAGGGCGGGGGTGCGTGTGCCGCGCCACTCCGCGATTAGGGGAGCCAGGTGGATCGCGTTGGCCATGGTCTTGCGCGAGACGCGGCGCATCTTGGCCAGATCGCCATGAAAGCGTGGCGTGAGGGTCATGGGCAAGCTGGCCAGCAGCGCCTGGCGGTGCATGTACACGTCGGCATTGAGCTGAAAGCCCCGGCCACGCCAGATGGCGTTGGCCGCTTCGTGGGCCGCCACCGCCTTGCGCGGTGGCGAGAAGATGGCCAACTGGTGGTACAGGCTGACCAGGCTGCCACCGGTGTCGATGGCCTGGGCGGCGGCGGTCCAGTCCTGCAGCTTCTTGCCCACGTCCGGCATCACGTCGGCCATCTTGCTCTTGGCGTTCTGCGTGGCGCGCACATGGTTGGCGGTGACCGTGGCCTTGGTGGCATTGGGGTCGAGCACATGCACGCCCATGGTCAGCAAGAAGGGCGCGCTGTACTGCAAGGCGGGCTGCATCAGGTCGCCGATCAGCGAGCCCATCTGCCAAAGGGCGAAGCGCTCAGGGAAGGACTTGATGGAGTAAAAGCGCGCCTCCAGTTCGTCCGATCCGGTCTCCTTCCACAGGCGCAGGCCGCTGGGGGTGGGATCCTGGATGGTGTCGAAGTCGATGATCTGGTCGCGCAATTCGCGTCCGTCATCGTAGTGCAGGTCTGGCGCGTCGGTCTGCGAGATGCGGTCAGGGTTGGTGAACAGCGCGCACCAGTTGATCAGGTCAGCGGCATCGCAGACGCGGTTGGGCAGGGAGGCCGAACGCAGCGTGGAGGCCATGGACTCGCGCTGGGCCATCACCTCTTCGCGCCTGGTCATGTCCTGAGCGTCACCGGGCAGGGTGACGCTGAGCATCAGGCGGAAGTCCCGGATCGTGTAGTGAAAGCCAGAGGTCAGCGAGGATTGCGCGCCGCGCAGCAGGTGGCCTACGCGTTGGCGGGCCAGGGTGTGGAAGAGGTTGTCGTTGCGGGCAGGTCGCCCCCAATGCTTAGCCTTATCAGCCTGGTCCTCGTCTTCGACTCGCAAGTTGGCATAGCGGCGCAACTGACCGCGCACGTGAGGTGAGGCGAACAGGTGGAACTGGATGCCCGCGCCCGTCGGGCAGTTTGCGTACAGCGAGATCAGCACCTCGGCCATGCGCTCATCTGCGCCCGACTGCGGCATGACCTCCAGCATGAAGCCCAGGCCATCGCGGTTGACGAAGATCTTTTCGTCTGCGAGGTAGGCGGAGTAGGGTAGCCACGCGGCGAATTGCTCTGCCGGTGTGTCAGGCGGCGCGCCCAGGCCCATGGCCTCGAATAGGCCTGGGCGGGCGGGCCTGCGCACGGTACGGGCCGCGTCCATGGAGACGCTGGCTGCTGTCGTGACTGTTGAGGTGTCTGTGACTGAGGAGGTAGGCATGGCGCAACCTTTGAGGGCAGTTCAGTTGCTGGGGTCAGGGCTGTCGGTGGGCGGCAGTAGGGGCCCTGTGTCTGGGTTGTCCGGGGTGTACAGCGACTGGCGCTGCTGGCCTGCGGGCCGCACGGGCGAGGTGCTCGGTTCTGGCGTGGCGGGTTTGACGGGGGCTCCCATCGGAGGTCGTATGGGCGCATAGGCGTCACGGATCTGGCGCTGTGCGTGGTCGATCAGCCACTGACCCGCATCGATCTGGACATAGACATAGCCCTGGTCGTAGAGGTCGCGGTCGGCGTCTTCCCAGGGCTTGAACCACAGCCTCAGGATCCGGGCCGATGAGCGCAGGGGCAGCGCCAGGCTGGGGGACTGAGCCACGGGCGGGACAGTGGCTTGGGCCGATGTCCGCGCTGGTGCAAGGCGAGGCTGTGGCGCCCCAGGTGCGGGATTGGTACCTGGCTCGCCATGGGATTTGGCGGCCATGCGGCGCTTGGCCACCTGGGCGGGCAGGTTGTCCTGAACGGCGTTGGCATAGGTGCCCGACACCGAGGTGCAAGTCACCCCGTCCGGGGCTTTGCATGCGTAATCGGAGCTGCCACCCAGGCCGGAGAGGTTCATGCAGCCTGACAAGCTCAGCAGCAAGCAACCCAGGAGCCAGATCGGGCGCACGGGGTGGGCGCGGGTAGCGACGTGACCGTGGGCGTTCATGGTTGAACCTCCGAGGTGGCCGGTTTCAGGCGGGCCTGGATCACCTGGTGATCGACGTAGCCTTCTGTGCGGCTTCCATCCGCCCAGATCAGGGTGGGCGTGGCTTGAACACCAAGGCGCTGCGCCAAAGCCAGGTTGCGAGCCACGGGGTGATCGCATCGCCCTGGGGCATTGATCGCGGTGGTATCGCCCTGCACCATGTAGCGCTGCCAGGCTTGAGCCCGGTCCGGGGCGCACCAAAGAGCGATGGGCTTGGCCTCACCCTGAAAGGGCAGCAAAAAGGTGTGGACCGTGACGTTGTCGATTCGGGCCAGCTCAGGCTCCAGTTGCTTGCAGTAGCCGCAGCCCGGGTCGCTGAACACGGCGATCTGCCGCTGGCCGTTGCCCCGCACGGTCTTGATGGCGTCAGCGAAAGGCAGTTGGTCGAAGGCAATTGGCGTGGATGCCGGTGCTGATGTTGCTGCGGTAGGCGCAGCGGGCGCCATCGCGCCCTGCCTGGCCGCCAGGGCCATTCGTGGCCCGGTGATGTCGGTCATGGTCTGTGTGTCAAAGACATGGCCGAACACGAAGTAGCGCGGCTGGCGGGCCGACACGTAGGCCACGTTCCCGTTCATCCAGACTTCGTACAGCCCGGCAATGGGCGAACGCAGCACCTGGGTGAAGCGCGTGCTGGGATTGGCCTTCTTGAGCGCGGCCAGCAAGCGCGCCTCCTCTGGAGGCGGGCCGCCTGCCCATGCGTTGCCAATTGCCAGCGCCAACGCTGACACCGCACCCAATGCCAAGCTCAATTTCATGGCGAGGAACCTGCCGCGCATGGGGCGGCGCATGTCAGTAGTTGTCATCATTGGCGGCTTTCAGGTAGCGGTCTTCGGGGGCGGGCTCAGCCGAGCGCGCTAGCGTGCTGGAAGGGGTACCGCTGGTACTGGTGTATGCGTTGGCTGACATGGGTACGTCGATGCGCACGCCCTTGGTGATCACCACATCGATCTCGCGGCTGGCATCGATTTCAATCACCGGGAAGGTGTTTTCGGCGAGCTTGATGTAGTACTGCGCCAGCCGGTCCAGGGCCTTGCCCACACCAGTGCCGATGCCTGCTCTGTAGGCGTCGGAGGTGCTGCTACCGCTGCTGGCGATCGTGCCCAGGGCCGAGGTGCTGTAGGTGGTCGATGAAGTCGCCAGGCCCTGGCCGATGCCACTGACCACGCCTGCCAGCAGGGCATTGGCCAGCATCTGGCCTTGCTTGGTGACCAGTCGCCCGCGCATGCCCACCTTGCCATCTTCGCCATAGACGCTGCCCTGGATCTTGACTTCCAGCGTGGCGCCGTCCGGGCGTACGCAGGACAGGTTCTCGGTGCGCAGGTAGGCTCGCTCCGAGCTGATGTCGCCGTAGCCTGCCGCGATCACGAAGCAGTCGCGGTATTCCCCCCGAAAGCGGTTGGGCAGGACGGAGTTGTCCGAGAGCCGGATCAGGACAGGATGTGGGTTGGACTGGGCCTGCCCGCCCGTTGGGGCATCCAGGCCACCAAGCAGGGTGCCGCGCGTGAAGCTGACGGGCAGGAAGGTCGAGACGGTGCGGGTGTCGGCCGTTGACAGTGATCCGGGCGTGGCATTGTTTGTGGTGCTTGCCGTGGCGCCTGTTGCAGCGGCCTTGGCCGTTTCTCGGTCCACCAGAGAAACGCGTGTCAACACCGGGGCATCGAGAGGCCTGTCCTGCGGTGCCACGCCTGGATCACCGAGGGGCATGGCGCCTGCGAGCGATGTGCCGGGCGGCAAAGGTGGAGGGATGTTGACACTCTGCCCCGGAAGCTTTGCCGGAGGCGGGGCGGTGGGCGCCGGAGGTGGTGGTAATGGTGGTGAAGGCAGGCTGGATGCCGGTGGCATCGTTGGGGGAACGGTCGTGCTTGACGCCGAGGGCATGCTGGCAGCCTGGCTGGCCGAGGTGAGTTTTTGCTCCAGTTCGGCAAAGCGCTGCATGGTGCGGGCCTCGAAAGCTTGTCGGTCCTTGTTGAGCCGGGTCTGCTCATCGCGCTCGCTCTCGTACTGCGCCAGCTTGCGCCCTGCGGTGCCCACCCATTGGTCGACCGGGTTGACCTGCTGTCCCGGCGGCATCACCCCGATGTTGGTGACCGTGGCAGGCTGCGCGCTGCCGTTGTTCTTGGCGTCTGCGGTGGGCGAGCGCGTGTCGGTGAGGGCGAAGATCAGCCACAGCAGGCCGACACCACATACCAGGATGGCGGCCAGGGTGACGTACTGGCGTTGCCGTGGAGACAGCCTTTGAAGGGCACTGCCCACGGCCCCCTTGATGCGGTCGGGCAAGCCGGTGATGCTGCCATTGGCTGCTTGGTCGAAAGGCGTGTTCATCGCGTGGCCTCCTGCCGGATCACGAACACATTCGTGGCCTCTCCGGGTTGCAGGTTGTGGTTCTCGATGGACACGCCCATGACCTGGGCGCCTTCGCGGTCGAATTCCTGCTCGGCCAGCACCATCAACGTTGGGCTGATGTTTTGCAGCAGGTATTTCTCGCCGACCAGGCCGCGCCCTTCATAGCGGCGCATCAGGGACAGCCTCGCTTCGAGCCACAGGGGGACGATGCGGTTGACCTCCTCGACCCGCATGTCGGGAGGCACCCGGTCAGAGGCCATGGCCACCAGCAAGGCCTTCATGGCTCGGATGTGGTTGGCCGAAGTGCCCAATGACACGCCCGAGGGACTTGGGTTCGCGTTGTCCTGCTTCAGCAGCCTGGCACTGGGATCCCGAATGACGATGGTGTCTGCGGGGGTGTCCGAGCGATGCAGCAGCAGCGTGTAGGTCGCCTGGGCGCTGGAGACGAACAGGTTGATGGGCTTGCTGGACTTGCCCACGGGGCGGATGTAGACCTCGCCCTTGTCCTTGTCGCATTCGAGGACCAATTCACCCGTGGGGTTGATGGCCGGACTGTTCTGGCTGTTGGTGCCAGGGATAGGGGCGCCATTGGCCAGGGAACTCGTCGAGGCGGCTGCTGCTGTAGCGTTGGCACAGTTGCTCGAATAGATGTTGCCGAACACATCGGTGATGGGCGCGCCATCGATGCGGATGCGTGTGGGCTCCTTGATCGACACCATGGCCTCAACGGAGACACCGTCGCGGGCTTCGACCAACTGGAGCGCGCTAACGGGGCTTGGTGCCGTTGCCATCCCAACGGCTGTCGCCATGGCCAGCAGCAGGCTTGCCGGCGCCGTGGAGGGCTGCGGGCGTGGCTTGAGATCAGCTCGCATTGGGAACCTCCTTGAAGGTCTTGAGGTGCATGCGTGCCCCGTTGAAACTAAACTCGATCAGGTAGGCCTTGAGGTCGTTGGCGGTTTCGAAGCCATTGACCAGGGTGCGCAGTCGGCCACGCACCACGACGCTTTGCTTGTCTTCGCTGGGCACCAACTGCTGCGGCATGAACATCGTGCTGGCGTTGATGCGCTTGAGCCGCTCGGCCTCGACCTCCTGCCGGGTCTTGAGCGGGCCGTATTGGTCGGGTTCCACATAGCCGAGCAGGATGTTTTTTTTCCAGTCGATCGATGAGGGTGTGACGTCCAGCACCAGCCAGGCCATGAAGCCACCCATCTGCTCCAGGTATTCGCCACTGGCCTTGTCTCGGCTGACCCAGAAGGTCTTGTCGATCGTGGGTGGCACGACCACCGTGCGCACTGTGCCGATCAGGTTGAGGATGACGAGCAGTGCCACGACATGGCCCGACGACAGCACGCCCACCGCGAGCCCCAGGCTGCGGTTGCGGCGGCGCATCTCCTTGATGTCGCTGTTGAGTCGCTCGAAGTCCATGGCGTGCTCCAGGCTCAGCCGACCATGCGGCGGATGTGGGAGGGCGGGGTGGCGCGCATCGCGGTCATGGGGCTGGGAGGCAGGTGCCAGTACAGCCAATGCATTGCGAAGGCCTGGTGCTTGTCGGCTTTGATGCGCGCGATCCACCGCGACAGGAAGATCCCCGCACCCGCGCAGGCCGCAAAGGCCAGCTTGGTGCCCGCCAGGTAGCCGACAAAGAAGAAAAAGATCACTGGGGCGGCCACATCGATGTCCCAGAAGCCGATCTTCCAGGGGTCATCCAGGCGACGGGGGATGTAGGTGTCGGCTTGCATGTCAGGCTCCTGCAGGTTTGAGCTGACCTCAGACGACCGCGCCCATGATCGCGCCGGCGATCACCAGGCCTACCGCACCGAAGATGGCCAGGCCCACGTAGAACAGCACGGGCCCGAAATTGCGCAGGGCCGACAGCGAGATCAGTGCGACCACGAAACCGACGAAGCCGACCAGGGCTTTGACGCTGGGGCCCAGTGCTGAGATCTGCGCCAGGGCGGACGTCATAGGCCCGGTGATGCCCGTGAACGCCACCAGGTCAAGGGCGAAGCCGGGCATGGACAGGCCCAAGCCCAGAGCGAGCATGGCCAGCGCCGAGGCCACACGCCAGCGCTTGTGCGGGGGCTTGTTGGCGTCACTGTCGTTTGATTGACGGCTTTGCTGGCCGTTCAACTGGGCAGAGGGGCGAACAGGGGTGAAGGGATGGATGATGGCTGTGCGCATGGGAATCTCCTGGCTGGGGTGCGCGTCAAGGCCTGACGCAGGCGGGGGCGATCCTGCGAACGTGAAGGCACGTTTCAGGAGGGGGATGCGGTGGGCAATAGGGTTCATGAGCGAGGTTCGTTGGCATGTGCTGGGGAGTCATCGGATGGGGGCGTGAACACGACCTCAACGCGACGATTGCGAGCACGGCCTTCGGGTGTGTCATTGCTGGCGACGTAGCAGCACAGGCCCCGGGCGTCGATGCGGATGTCATCTGGTAGCGAGGGGCTGACCCGCTTGATGTGATCTCGAACAGCACCAGCCCGTGCCAGCGCGATGGCCTGATTGGGCGCATCGGGGCCGACGTTGTCGGTGCGTCCTACGATGAGCACGCGCCCGGCACGTCCCAGGTCTCTGGCGGCGTTGTTCAGCAAAGTCCGGTGTGCAGGGGTCAGCACTGCACTGTCGGTTGCAAACGCCAGGATCAACACCTGAGGCTTGCGCGCAGGAATGGGCTGGGCCGTCTCGGCTGGCTTGATGGGTACGACAAGTTCAATCGGGCCAGCTTCACTTTGCGTCGAAGACTGTGACCTTGCGGGTGCCACGGCCAGTGTTTTGGGCGTGGTGGTGGGGCAATCGGGCGTCATGCATTGAGCGAAGTACGCCTCCCGCCCACGCTCAAATTGAGCGATGTGTGAGGCATTTGCCTTGGCTTGCGGTGTCGCAGTCGAATGGCCCTGCTTGGTGGTCAGGGTGCAAGACGAGAGGGCAAACAGAATCACCGCTGCCGAGGCGCTGGTCATGGCGATGTCCTGTACGCGTGTCATGGCGACACCCGAGCGGCAAGGATGAAGAGGGGCAGCTTTGCGTCTGAGCGCCTTTGTGGCCGCACTGCGGTTGCCTGTGCGGACTGGATTGCCGAGGCGGGCAACTGCCGATAGACCTTCCAGGCATAACGCCTGCGTGCGTTCAGGCAGGCCGTGCCCTTGAGTTGGGTGCAGGCGGCGTTGTAGGCCCCCACACCATCCCAGCTCAGGCCCTGCCTGGCCAGGGTTTGGGCGAGCAGCCAGGCGCCCACATGGATGTTCGTGCAGGGGCTGTACAGGTCGCTCTCAGAGATGCCGAATCGTGCCAGCGCAGGCAGGTTCGAGCTGTTGATCTGCATCAGCCCGATGTCGTAGCTGCCCGTGCGTTGGCGGTGGCTGAGGTTGAGCGCTTTGGGATTGAGGTGCGACTCGACCTTGGCAACGGCATACAGCAGTTGCGATGAAACGCCATATCGTTGTGCCGCCTCATCCCAGCAAGCCTGGGCGTGTGCCGACAGGCTCAGCGGCGCAAGACATACAGACAAGAGACCCCATTGCATGGCGCACTCCCAACAAGACAGATGGGCCCGCCAATGCACCTCGCAAGGCAGGACTGACTGGGTGAGACCGGCACGGTGCCGATCAAGGTCTTGTTCAGGTCAGCCGTGGTTGGACGGCCTTGCGTGGTCAGGGCACGTGAATCGCTTGGAGATTCTTCATGCCATGTGCTGGTCAGAGCGCTGGGTGGCCGATGGCATCAGCGGGTCTGCGTGACGTGTTCTGCACGAAAGCGCTGTGCCATGTTGATGCGAGCTTGTTGCAGGACGCTGGCGCCGGTCTCATCCGCCTGCTGACACAGCGCCACGCAGGCGGTGGTCAAGTGATCGAGTTGAAACTTCGGATTGGGGTGCCGGTTGGCGGGTGAGCGCTGCAACTCAAGGAGCAAGTCGTACTGCGGTCGCCACAGGGCTTCCCGACGGCGAGGCGTGTTGGGCGATCGGGCCACGAGGTCGGTCCCGAGAAAACCGAAGACCTGCCTTGCCGCTTCGGGGCTGGAGAAGATCAGGGAGACGCAGGCACTGATCAGGTCAGGAAATCGAAAGATCGGACCGACGTTGCGATCGGACTTGAGCACGCCATAAAGCCAGACATGTTCTTCTAGCCACAGCCGAGTTTCGATGACGTCTGACGGCAGGCCTTCCACTGTTGCGGGGTGTCGAGAGTCCTGAAATCCGGGCGATGCAGCGGTGAGCATGGTGCGTACCTCTGTTTTCTGAATCGGAATTTGCTCGGGTGAGCGCATGAGTACAGATTAGGGCCCGGGTGCGGCATGGTCACGGGTGAATGCGGGCTTTGTCATGGGGATTTCGGCTCCAGTTCATGGCGAGTACTGACGCGGCACGGCCAAGATGGACGAGTCCCATTTACGCGAGCTAAAAAAAAGCCCGCCGATCAGCGGGTGATCAGCGAGCGCAAGACGCATCGCTGTCATCACGGTGCGCCTCCGGCTCAGGGAGGAAAAGCCGGGCCGAGGTACGAACCAGCGGCCCGTTAATGATACTGGTCTTCACCCAAACAGGCATTGACATCCTGGGGGACCTGCACCCGGATCACGTGTTGCCACCTGCATCTGGCCAACTTTCCGGGTGAAGTTCGACAAGTTGCCGCAATGTGCGTCAGGCGAGGTGATCAGCGGGTGAGGCAGCCAGGCAAAGAATCACCATGTGATGGATGTAGGTGCCGATGTCGGCAACGGCGTGCGCTTTGTCAATGATGAAGAACACTTCTCCTTCTTGTGGCAGCTCGTGCCACGCGCTTGTATCGAACATGTTGTGGTGGAACTTGTCTCCTACGGCGAATGCCTGAAACGTGCTGCCAGCTTCGATTTGCGCAACCGGGTCATTGCGCATGGATCGAATCCGGATCTCCAGAGCGTGGATGACGGGCTTTAAACTCTTCATTTGAATTCCTGGGTAGCAGAGAGACGCCCATTGTTGGTTGCCGCATCAGCTGCCTTTCGGGCTGTTTTCCGAATCGGACGGGCATGCCGATCTGTCTGAATTTCAGAGTCATTTGCCCCCGTGTCGGCAGTGCCTACAGCATGCGCGACATCGTCTTGGCGTACGCCGACGTCGCCATCAACCCGAATTTTTGAGCGCGACATGGAAGAAGCGGAACAGATCCTTTTAAACCAAAGCACCTGTGACGAGGTGCTTCGCAAGGTCGGCCGCAATGTGCTGTTGTTTCAGCAGATCGAGGCACTGCTGAAATTTCTTGTGGCCAACCACAGGAGAGATGGCAACACGTCGAATTTCGAGGAGCGTTTGCAACAACGCACTGAGAAAACGCACAAGCAGATGATGGGGAAGTTGGTTGAGCAATTCACCGATGGCATCCTCTCTGACGCGGGCGAGCCAAACGCAGAACCGGAAGAGCAAAACCAGATCTGGATGTCATTCACGTTCACCACATCCGGGGACCGCGAGTTCTACGAGGCTCAACGTGCGGACATGAAGCGCATGGTGGACGAGCGCAACGACCTGATTCATCATTTCATGCCCCGTTGGCAACCGGACTCTCCGGAGAAGATGGGCGAGGCAGCCAAGTACCTCGATGAGCAACGTGCCAGGGTGCTGCCCATGTTTGAACATCTACGATCTGTCTCCAAGGCGCTGATTGATGTCGGGCAGTCCATGGCCGCGTTCATGGCGTCCGAAGAAGGCCAGCGCCATTTCGAGTTGATCCTGTTACAGCACAGCCCTTTGGTTTCGGTTCTGAAAGACGTGGCTGAACATAAGCATCGGGCCGATGGCTGGGCCTACCTTGCCGACGCGGGGCGGATTGCATGGCTGCAGGAGCCCGAGGCTGTGACGCACATGAAGGAACGACAGGGCCATGCCACGCTCAAAAAGTTGGCCGTGGCTTCGGATCTCTTCGATGTTTTTGATGAGCCTTTGCCCAATGGCGGATACCGTACCTTGTACAAGCCAAAGGCCGTCCAAAATATCAAGACCTTCGGTGAAAGTCCCTGACCGCTGTACCCATCAGCGTGCCGATGACTACCGGCACGCAGGGTATGGCAAGAGGATGCAAGGTGATGGGCAGCACAAACGCCAGGACGGTTGCGCAACTGGTCAGGATGGCCAAACTGACATACAGGGCGAACATCTCCGGGCTGTGGTGCAGAAACTCTTTGGCTTTGACTATTCGCACAAGGTAGCCATCCACCATGGCCGCAATCGGGAAGGCCAACAGCCAGGGGAGCCACTCCAGCAGCATGGCCAGGCGGAAGCTGGCGAGCAGCAGCAGCGCATCAATCGATCGGAAGTAGGGGTTGTTGAACAACCGCTGGTTGACCGAGGCCATTTCTCGCCCGACTGCTGCGTTGACGCCACCCGCAGGGGCCGCGTCCTTGGACGAAGGGACGGGTGATGCTTGACGTGCAGACTCCTGCATGCTCATCGCACGCGACAGCATGCGGGTGCCTGCGTCCTTGCCCCAGAACACCGCCGCATTGGTGTATTCAGTTCGCAGTTGCTCTAAGAACCGTTCTGGCGGGTGGGCGGACGGCACATAGAGAACCAGAACCAGTAGTGCCAGCAGTGACACCACGGCCATCGCCCTGATCATGCGGCTCTCCTGATGGGTTGATGGACCCCTTGCGCATCCGGATCCAGGATGGGGAAGCGGCCCTTGACGATGCGCCCGCCAGACACCGAGGCAAAGTACTGAAGATTGGGCAGTTTGCCCAGGACATCGGCGGGCACCATCTCCTCGAAGCTCTCAGAGAGTTGGCTTGAATAGCTGGTCGAGAAGTCGCCCAGATGGGTGTCCGCGCCATGTCCCAGCCCAACGCGCATCGAATGGATGGCCGTCTTGCCAAAGGTTTCCACGATGAAATCTTGCGTGGGACGATCCTTTGATCTTAGGGCGATTAAGTTGTTGAGGTTTCCCAAGGCCATGCGCGCAGCCGCTTCGCTGCCCAGACGTTTGGCCAGGTCCGCCAATGTCTGCATCGCGCAGGTGGTGTAGATGCCCCCCTCTGCCCCTTTGTTGAGGATCTCGATCAAGGGCTGGTTGATGACGTTGGCCACCTCATCCACAAACAGTGCAATGCGCCTATATCCACCCAGGTTGTAGCGCATGCCCGCCCGCGCGGCCAGGTCGGCCAAGGCCAGGGCACCGATGGCCGATGCCACCGAGGGATCCGGCAGAGAATCCAGACACATGTACAGCACATGCCCGCCGCGCTCGATCTTCTCGAAGTTCATGATCGGGCGCATGTCGTTGGCGTCGAACGGGTCGGGCGACAGCGTGCGGCCCAGGTCGCCCGAGGTCAGCATCGACAGCACAGGCAACAGGTTGGCCGTGATTTTCTGGTAATGCTCCCGGTTGTGCCTGAAGGTGCGCACCTGGGCATCGATCACCTTGCTGCGTTGTGACTGGGCAATGTGGTGTTCGTAGTACGCGACGAAAGCCATCAACTCGGTGCTGGCGGCTTCCGATGGGCGCTTCATGTGGCCTCGATGAGCCTCCTGCATCAGCTTCTTCATTTCGGGCAACTCACGCCAGGCGGGCCCCAAGGTTTCCTCATAGAAGCGGCGCAACGAGCCCTCCAGAACGGGCTCGATACCCCCCTCGATGTAGCGGGTCAGCTTGGCCAGGTTGGGGCGCTCTTCCAGTTCGACCAGGCCTTGAACGACCACGTTGACCGCATCCCAGCCAAAGGCGGAGAACGCGCCAGCCGTGTCCGGCGGCATGATCGACTGGATGCGGGATGCGATCTCGGTGGGCTTTTGCCAGTTGAAGGTGAAGTCCAGCCGCACACCGGCTTCCGGGAATGCGGGGTGAAACTCCATGAAGGTATCGGGCTCGCGCCAATCCTGGCAGGCTCGCTCAACCACTCGCTTGAGGCGACGGCTGTTCTTGGGGTCGATGACGATCACCACGTCGCCGCGCCTGACGGCTTGGGTGATCAGGTTGGCCAGGGCCACACCTTTGCCGGATTGGGTGGTGCCGACCAGCAGCGTGCCGCCTTCGAAGTTCTGCAAGGGGCGATGCAGCGGCACCTCATGGGGCTCGACGCCGTGTATGTAAGGCAAGCCAATCTCGGCATCGGGTTGGGGTGCGCTGTCATAGCCCAGCAGACTCAGGAGGCGCGGAGATACCGTGAAGTCGCGGTAGTCGATCTTGGCCAGTTCATACAGACGCTGAGAGTGCACGGGCCGCCACTCGAAGCCGAACCCAAGGAATACGGCCGTTGAATTCTGACACCACCGCGCCTGGGTTTGCGTGCTTATCACCTGGATGGCATGACCAGCCAGAGATGCCCTCAGCACGAGAATGCGCAGCGCCTGCGAGACCCTGAGAGCGCTCATGCCAAGGCAAGCGATGGACAGGGGAAAAGCAAGAACACTTGGCAATTGGCCGATGGCGCCGACGGCTGTGAAGAACGTCAGCGCGATGCCCCAGGCAAGGCCTGCGTAGGCCTCGTAGGCGTGGCGCCATGGCATCTCGTAGCGGCGGATGGGCATGTCACTCGCCCTGAGCCTCTGGCGAGGCAAATGCTTCCATGTCCACGCCGCTGATGAAGCGCGGATCAATGGTCAAACCCACGGTCGGTGTGCCATTGAAATCTCTTGAAGTGGTGGGTGGACCTTTGCCCTGGGCGCGAACCAGCATGTGCACATCCGACAGGGCGCGCAGGGCCATAGACGGTTGAATGCCGCGGCGCTCGAATTCGTGCAGAGGCACAAACACCCCAAAAGCGACAGTGCAACACTGAGCGGGTCCAGCGCCTGTGTTCAAGGTGTTGACCACCACGGTCAATGCGTCGCGCACCACGGGGTTGAGGCGCAGCGGCGCTTGAAGATCAATCGTCGCTTGCTGAGTTGTGTGGGCATCGCTTGTCGATACCAAGGCAGTCGGCGGGGCGGTCGACAAAAGTGCCGCTTCGGCTTGAGCCTCTCGGACATTCGAAGCGGCTTGTGGAGTTTGCTCGGCGTTGCCAGGGATGAGCGAGAGTTGTGTGCCTGGCGGGCCATCAGGGCGAGGTCTTGGTGCAACCGGTTCGCCCGCTTGGGCCGACGGACTGTTGTTGCTTGGCGCACTCGTGAGGTTTTCCGCCAGAGGCGGCGGCAACGGGGCATGTCCTGCAAACAGGATCGCCTGAGAAGACAGCTTGACTGCGTCGATCTTGGCTTTGCCGCCTGGTGGTTGGATGAGCCAGATTGGGGCTCCTGTGGGCGTGGGTTCGAAGACGCCGGCTAGCAGGAGCACTTCCATGATGGTCTCCGGCGCTTTGGGAATGCCTGGCAACTGGGCGGCGTCCAGTTGCTTTTGGAGGTCTTCGGCAGCGCTGGGCCAGGCCAGGAACAGGCCATCGGGACCGAACCAGACGCGAGACTTCTCGCGATTGGCCTGCCACCCCGAGTTGGAGACCGCGAGATGCCTTAGCGCGTCAACCAGGTAGCGTTCCAGGTACGAACCGTATTGAGGCGTACCGTAGCGGTCGGCATTGGCCAGCAGGTTGCGGTCAATCACCAGCGCCAAGGAGCGCCGGACCAACTCGTCCAGCACGTTGTGATCGCGATGCTGCGAGATGCCGCTGACGCTGCCCATGAGGTGAGGCACGATGACTGTGTTGTCTTCAGCCAGGTAATGCATGACCGTTGGGGGTACGACATGGGCCAGCGTGAACACGCCCAGGCTGCGTGTCTCGATGGCGTGTGGGCGCCAGCGCAAGAAGTAGCGGTCCGCTTGTCGCTCCATCAGCCAATCACTCAGGGACAGAAGGTAGGCTGGCCACACATCGCCTGGGGCGTTGGTCACGATGATGTGACTGAGCACCCGGTGGGCCTCGCAGCAAAGCCCCGCGACGAAGGTTGCCAGGCGCCAGCGCGGCTCCAAGTGGCGGCGTGCCGATATGGTGGAGCGACCGGAGAATATGTGCGCGTCTGTGCCCTGCAGGCTGAAGAAGCTGACTTCCATGCCCAGGCGCAACAGGCCGCCAGGGGTGCAGAAGTAGTTGTCTGATGTGGCTGGCAGCAGGTGTACTAGGTTGGCGTATCGTCTGATAAGTGACAGGATGGTTTGTTCGAACTCGGTACGGTCAGACCCATGGCAGAGCTTGATGCGGGCGATCAGGTCATCGTTTTGCGACAGCAGAGCATCAATGGGCAGGGCCTCGAAGCCGGGATCTGACGATGCAAAAGTGCTGTGTGGCAGAGACGGGGCAAGCATGGTGGTCCATTGCAGATGAGCCATTCATTTGGTCACCATGCGTTGCCGTGCGCACCTCAAAATGTCATCTGTTCATCTGGGCTTTCGCCATCGAGACTTGACTAAAGAGGAGCAATTTCGGATCAGTGCGATGGGCGTCGATCCGTCTGATGCCTTGGCCTTGACTCTGAATGCAACGACGGAGATCCAGGCACTTTGGTCAGGTAGCCAAGGAGCTTGCAATGTAGGATGTTGGCATCCAAACTCGGCGATCGCCAAACACTGCAATCATGACTACGTATCAAGAACTACTGGCCCAGAAAGCCGCCCTGGACAAGCAGGCTTCGGAGCTGGACAGGCAATTGCAGTATGCCCGCAAAGCTGAGCGAGCTGGTGTGATTGACCATATCAAGCAACTATTGGCTGCCAATGGTTTGACTGTCGCCGATCTGGGTTTGAAGGTCGGTGTGGCGAACCGCTCCAGTGCTGCAGCAGGAAGCAAGGTCGCTCCAAAGTATCGCAACGCTGACACGGGCGAGACCTGGAGCGGACGTGGACTTCAGCCCAAGTGGATCAAGGCTGCATTGGCCGCTGGCAAGACGCTGGATCAACTGAAAATAGGTTGATTACAAGGTCATCGGTTCAGGAGGCAGTCGCTGGTACGGTTGCCATCCCGTGCTTGGGAAATGAGGCCTGGAGCCGAGGGTCGCAACTGTAGCGCTGCATCAGTTTGCAGAACGGACAGTTGTCGCCCGAGTGGACCATAGTGCCAATCGCCATCAGCACGTCGCTGCCGCAGGTCGGGCACATGAGGACTTCGAACACAGGGGTAGTGGCCAGCCAGATGCCGTCAGTGTGCGATGCCAGGTCAAACGCCCGGTCAAAACTGATGCGGTGCGGACATTGGCAGACCGCTTGGTAGCCGCGATAGGCGCCGACCAGCGTCTCTGCGGCGCCGAAGCCAGTGTTACGCAGGCGGCGGTAGATCGACATGAAGATGGACGATTCAGCCCTCGCGATGAGATTGGCGCCGTGGTACCACTCCAAGGAGTTGGGCGGACGACCTCGTGGGATGGCTCGTGGGTCGTTGAAGAACAGCCTCTGCACGTCCCGAGGGTTGAGCCCGGTCAGGTGATGGATGGTGCGCACCCGGGCGCCCAGTTGAGCGCAGTCCTGTGCCAGGTGCATGGCGACGAGTTGACGATCGGCACGTGTTGACATCGTGGCGCCCTCCGATCACGACGTGCTTGCGGGCACCATGGACGCGAGTTGCTGCGGCCTTGGGGCGTGAACGGCGGCCAGTGAAGCCTGAAGTGGCGCAGGCGCCTTGAGCAAGGCGAGTAGATCCTGTCGGGGAGGGAAGAGGGTGCTTTGGCCGATGTGGGCAATGACTGACCATACATCTTCCTGGCTCATGGCACCAAGGTACTCGGCCTGTGCCGTATCCAGCCCGAACTTGCAGCATGTCGATACCCGATCTTGTGCGATGCCCAGTTTGATGGCCTGAAGCAAATACAAATTGGTCAACTGCACATCGGTGAACTGGATGCTGCTCATGGTTTTCTCCTGTCGGTCTGCCCGGATGTGAAACGAGATGGGCCAGGTGTGATGGCGAGGTGTGACTGCTTTTGGTGTCGTGTGTTGGGAGTGATAAGGCAGTTCAGCATATTCATGAGTGTCAATTGGGATCAATGCCCGAGAGCGGGGGG
>Ga0208242_100594_pt1 | contig 17801 bp, 19 predicted proteins | sample SubbioAug_CSW13A_FD_184825 | JGI IMG/M metagenome (GOLD analysis project Ga0208242, IMG submission 184825) | Serpentinite rock and fluid subsurface biosphere microbial communities from McLaughlin Reserve, California, USA - CR12Aug_CSW13A (SPAdes) | ecosystem: Environmental > Terrestrial > Deep... | reverse complement strand
TAATTCTGTTCTGCTCAGCTCCGGGTATTTATTGGCTGTCCATAAGATCAGGTCCAGGTCTTTCTGGCTGAACAGCCGATCGCCAATCCAAAACGGTGTTTTCCATTTTGTTGTCAAGGTAAATCACCCCGACTCTATTGTACGTTTTGTGTTTCACTTTGTCAACCAGGTACAGGTTAATTTGCTACGAGCCCTAAGTGTGTGAGATTCAGAGATAAAAATTGTCAACGATTATTTTGTAAACAATACTTCTAACTGGAAAAACCCTACGGTAAAGCTTGTTTACGAGGATTGCACTATGGAATTTACCGAAAAGGTGCTATGCGTCCTTTACAACCATACTTTTTCTAACAAGTTTAGCGGCAGATTTCGTCCTCTGGAATTCTTTGAGTATGTAAAAAGAGAAAAGATGACCCAAGAGGAAAAAGACCTGGAAAAGCGCAGAAGAAGAAAAAAGATTGTCAATGGAAGATGTGAATATTGCGGGAACGAAGATCCAGACCAAATGGAATCTTTGTGGCCCCCTACGACAAAAAAATATATTTTAGGTTGCACAAAATGCTATAACCAATAAATTCACAAAATATTAAACAAGTTTAATGAAATGACATTTATTAGGGAAAATGTGCGATATTAACTTTGTATTATCAAGTTACTTTTTTCACAGGTTGCAAAAGGGCGTTCTGAAGCGTTTATAGGTTGATAGTAGAGGGATTTTTATATAGGGCTGTAGCTTACCGCTTACGACCCTTTTTGCTTCTATTTAGCTTCCTCTTCCAAGAATATTTATTGCGTGCGGGACTTTGGCAGAAATCAGCGCTTTCAACGACGGTACTGTTGACATTCGGATGAGAGGCCCCTTTAAGCTTTTGATAAGAGGCCAGTCTAAACAAAATTTGGACTGGCCTTATTTTATTTCAGAAAGGAGGGTTGGCGCTTTGTACGTTAAAGCAATTTTCCGGGCCGGTCACGTGGGAGCAGGGCGTTGCTATGAAATGACAAGATACCTCGTAGTCAGAGACTTACTGGAAGCACTCCTAATAGCTATAATAGAAGGATGCCCCGGGTGAAAAAGAACCATCTCGCGCTGATTAGCTGCAAGCCAATCAGCAAAGAGGAATACCACAAGGGAAAAATAGCAGAAAAATCAGACCCATATTTGAGTGCCTAAAAATACTTAAATAGAAAGGGGAAGTTTGTTGTGAAAGACCCTATTGAATTTATGTTGAGCGCTTCTTCGGACTTAATAGACGATAAGAAAGCTTTTAATGAGGCAAAATTTCTTGGATCAAAAATATTAGATTTAACAGCTGGTCAACAGAAGGGGATCATATTTCTCGCACTGTACTTGGTGATCTGCGCTTTAGTAGACGCTATCGACTTGGAAACCAGGCTTGAATCTTAAATGCTTCGCAACCTTAAAATGATTTATTTTTTGTTTTTATAATGTTCTTAAGTCCAAATATTTCCAAGGGGAAACAAACGGAAGTTATTAATGAGATAGTTCCGATTATTGAAGAAGGTAAAGACACATTTTGACGGATAACTGGCGATTAAAAAGAGTCCCCTGCAGGCTCAGGACAGACAGGCGGCTGCAAATTTTGCAGCGAAAGCTAAATTATCGTTGCCGTTTAAAACGGTTTCATGTTTTAACCGGGCCATGTTCCCGGAGACGGTGGAAGATGCAATACTACTGTCAACAAGGCTCTCTTCCGCCATTATTGTAGTGATGTGCGCCCTATAACTAGGGAAACCGCTTTCCCGTGTCTGCTACATCTGCGGCAATCCGCATTTTCATGTCAGCATGTATCACAGGAAAACGAAGAAGAAGCCTGAAAAATTATTGACTGTCGATGATATCTCTAAAAAATCTAACTATGCCTCTCTGCTGCGGCGTTTCGGGGAATATATCAACACCATGCCTTTATAGGTTACAAATTGTGCTGGAATACCTTCTTCTATATATATCTCCATGAATCTTTTCCAGCGCACATCCATTTCTTTTCCGACCAATCGCCAAATCTGGTGGGTATGATGACTAGCGGCAGTTTCCGCTTTATTTAAAACAAAGTGCCACCAAGTTAATAATATCAGTACTTTAGAGGATTAGTATTTGTATTACCCAATCCGTTGGTATTTCAGGATATTTAAAATTTCAGCCATCTTTTTCTGCTCTGGTGACAATTTGCTTATTGAGTAAGATTCACGATCCTTTTTTGATTCTCCCTTTTTGGGATAGATGGTAATGACCTGTTTGATCTCTGACAACAGAGAAAGCATCCTGTTCACACTCATAGTCATGTCATTTTTATGCAGGATCCTCTTTAAGAGGCAGCATAGCCGAAAAGCCAGCACACAATAAAAAGCATGGACTTTAATTTTTTGGTCTGTCCAATGATAAATCGGACGGAATCCCAGGAAGGTAGTGTCTTTCATTTGCCTAAATGAACTCTCAATATGATGCATCGAGCGGTATGCTGAAATTATCTTCCCTGTAGGCCAGTCGTGATGGTCGGTAAAAAGCAGTGTTTTCCCTAAATACCTTTCCTTAATGTACTCCAGTTTTTCCATACTCAGTCCAGCATCCAGGACAATATGCCCGTTTTGCTCCGTCAGGGTGATTTCAAAAATATCCTTCATATGGTCGACGCTTAAAATATCACGAAGGTTTTTCCCCACAGATTCGGCTGTAGGCCTTTTACCCCTTGTAATCTCGCCGTCTTGCCGCTTTAATAACCTTTGCTGCAGTTCGTTAAGTCTACCTATACATTTTTTAATATTATCGCTTATCCCTTGCAGCTGGCCTTCTAGTAGCGCTGGGTTATGTGTAATAATCAGAGTCATTTCCCGTTTGTAAACAATTTTCTTTAGGCGGTAGGCTGTGACCCCATCTTCTTGATATTCCCAAACTCTAGAAAAATCCTTTTTAGCTATGTCCAAAAGTTCTTTGTGTTCGCAGAATTTTAGGGAACCGACCACGTGAAGACATTCCTTGTTCTGTTCAAAGATTTTATCCATATTGTCCAGGGAATTGTTCCCTTTATCAAAGACCAGGGTAATCTTCCCCGGGCTTGACGCCACCGTGTTTAAACGCTTTTTTAACTTATCGACTACTTTAAAAAACTGTTGTGTATCATGAAGATTGCCAGAATATGTTTCGTGAAATAAAGGGACATTGAAGTCAGGGGAGACCATCATGGCCAGACCCACAATTTTTAAGTCCGTACTTTTGGAATTGCATCTGCCCCGCTGAGGAAGTTGGCTTTTTGTCCGGGTATCGACAAAGGTGAAAAAGTTGGTTGTATCATATATAAGGCAGTCAGTGTCAATCCCAAATGTTTTAACGATGAAAGCGCTTAGCTCATCTTCGATTTTCTCCACGGCTGTCTCAGATACAAGCGCCATGTTGTCCCAAAATCTTTGCGACGATAACCAGGACTTCTGAGCCGGAAGCAGGTGGTAAAGTACAGTTTTGTCATACCAGTCGGCAATTTTTGTCTTACTAACCGGCTCTACAGCACGGTTAATGGCGGCTAAAAGCATGTACTGCCCCACGCTAAGACCCTGCTCCCGTTTGGGACAGTGACGGTCAATCAGGTCAATAATCCCAAGTTGTGAAGCCAACTCGTACAGGCTGCAAACCGCACCGAATTCATGAACAATGCTGTGTTTGGGGGCATCCAGAAGACTCGCTTCCTCAAAAGCCTGGGCGATCCTTTCCGCCCTCCCCAAATATTTTTGGAACACGACACGTGGCTTACCATTTACTCGGGCGGATTCCACGTAGTAATAATAAACCTGATTCTTTTTCTTCTTGGGAACGATAGTACCCATTTCCAGGCCTCCCATCAATAGTAGGGTAATACATATTTCGACGGAAGACCCATTAATTCCTTCTTTGCACAATAAAAAGTTTATATTTAAAGCATTTATAGGGCATGGTTATAGGCAGACAATTGAGATTAACCATTACAATAGTAGGGTAAGACATTTTAATGGTAATATACTATATTTTTCCATCGCTAAAAAGCTGTTAAAAAGCCACTTTAAGCAATTGTATTTGCCATATATTAGTGAAATTGCTGTCATTTTTTTCGGCTATTTCGGAAACTACCGCTAGGATTGCGCAATATAATACTTCTTTTATTTACACTCCTGGCCCAAAAAGTAAACTGCTTAGAATTTATAGCTAAAATGCAGCTTTTGTCTGCAGCCTGTAATGCCCCGGACCGGGGTTTTTTCCTTTCTCAGGCTTGTTCTAGCGCAGAATCATCTTTACAGCGCTGCCGGCAACACTATACAGATATGAATTGGCAACATCCTGTTGCATAAAGCCCATCCATGATGTGAAGCTCAGCGCATCCAGGACCAGGCAGCCCACAGTGCTAAGCACCATACCCATTGCGGCGCCAAGGCAAAGCCCGCCTACCTTCTGCCACTCCCGCTGCTCTTGATTTTTTTTCCGCAACTTTTGAATGCGCAGCAGCAGTGTAAGTATTGCTGCAGCAACCAGGAAAAGCAGAAATAGAGACAATGCCCACAAGATCATTGACGCCAGTGTCCTCACAGCGGCATCCTGTGTTCCTGCCGGCACAATTCTCTCAGGCGCCCAGTGCTGCATTAAAGGGAGCAGCAAGCCCGACTGTCCCCTGACAGTTAACTCCGCCCCGCCTGTCTTGAGAGGGTAATCGACATGCCTGGCAAGAAAACCGACAAGTTTAGCCTCTGCCTGCCATTCACCGTCAAGGTATACGAGCAGGGAACTCTGCAGCCGGCAGGAGACAAGCACCGAAAAAACAACCGCACACAAATGAAGAAAAGCATGCCACATGCCCGACAAATAGCCTCTGACCGCACACCACAGTATCAAAACCAGGGCCGCCAAGTCCACCCAGGACATAGAATAACACCTCACTGCTTTTGTAGATATTTCCCGGGAAATATCTAATCTTAGCCGTATATGTCACACATAAACAAGCCTTGTTTTCCATATACTATGATATAGTATTCCGCACGGGGGGTAGCTATGTCTCAAAAAGGCTGCGAAGCCGTCTACGCCGGTAAAAGTCCCGTCCGCCTGGATGGGTCCGATCCGCTGGCGGTACAAAAAATGAAATGGTCACTGCAGCATATGCTGTCTGATCTTTACAAGCCTTACATCCACCAGTTGGTAGTGCTGTGTATCGGCACTGACCGCTCTACGGGAGATGCGCTGGGCCCGTTAACAGGGACCAAGCTCAGCCGCATGCAACCCAATCGCACCGTCGTCTACGGGACGCTGGACGACCCTGTTCACGCAGTAAACCTTTCCCAGACCATAGAAATGATTAAACAGTATTACAGTTATCCTCTCATTATTGCCGTAGATGCCTGCCTGGGACGCATAGAAAGCGTGGGTACCATTGATCTTGGCCTGGGCTCGCTGCGCCCGGGAGCGGGAGTACATAAAACATTGCCCAGTGTAGGCGAGGTCTATATCAGCGGCATAGTAAATGTAGGCGGCTTTCTGGAATACTTTGTACTGCAAAACACCCGCCTTTCAGTGGTAATTAAGCTGGCAGAAGTTATAGCCCGGGGACTGTATCTTGGGCTGCAGAGTGTTTCTCACCCCGCAGAAACAGTTACATACTAAGGAAATAAAAATTGAGATATGCCGATGAGAAAGCGCCTTCATCCTTGGCCGAGAGATGAAGGCGCCCTTTTTTGATAATTTTTAGTGCATCATTTTATTTTCCACTTCACGCAGGACAGCTTCAGGTGTTATCCCGGACGCATTAATGACAGGCGCGTCTATCTGCATGTCCTGCATATCCATCACGTTTTCGTCCATACCGCTGATAACTGCTGCATCCACAACTACTCCCGAGTTGAGGTCAACCACCTGGTAGCCTTTACGCTTTAAAATTTCACGGACGGGCGTTAGCCCCGCTTCAACAGCAATGGTTCTTTCCATGAAAAACCTCCTTTTACCCGTATTCTCGGCAACAGGAGGTTGTTTTATTCAGCAGCAACGCGCAGCGCTATGGCATGGTGCTCCATTTTTACAGTGAATGGTGTGCTGCCTGTAATTTCCCCGTCCGTCTGCACAGCAAGGTTTTTGCCTGCGGTTATCTCCACGACGGAGGAGCGAAACACTTTTACAGCGGGATGAGTTACATGCCTGCCGCTGTAGACCCGTGGAAAAAGCCGCAGAAACTTGAGGCGTGAAATTCTTGTCACCACGATCACATCAGCCAGACCGTCTTGCGGATTTGCATCTGGTGCGACTTTCATGCCGCCTCCGTAATAACAACCGTTAGCCACTGCCACAAGCCATACATCTGCACTTACCTGCCCTTCGTCCAGCTTAATCTGGACAGGACAAGGCTTATAGACAAAAAGCTGACGAACCAGTGCAAGCAGATAACCCAAAGTTCCTGAGAAACGTTTATAGCGACGGTTGGCTTCCGCCGCCACTTCCGCATCCAGGCCAGTGCCCAAAACATTGAGAAAGTATTTCCCGTTGCAAGTACCAAGATCAAGGCGGACAGTACGCCCGTGCAGCAGCACGGCGCAGGCCGCTTCAGGCACAAGCGGTATCTGCAAGGTGCGGGCAAAGTCGTTGCCGGTGCCTGCCGGAATAATGCCGAGCACAGCCTCAGTCCCGGCAATCCCGGCGGCAATGCGCTGCAGCGTGCCATCTCCACCCACCCCGGCCACTAAAACGCGGCCTTGAGCGGCAGCATTCCGCGCCAGATTTTCCACATCATTTTCATCTTTACTCAGCGCAAACTCATACGCAAAGCCCTCTGCGTCCAGGTATTTCTGCACCGCTCCCCAGACTTGCAGCGCTTTGCCGCTTTTGGCACTGGGATTGATGATAATGAACAGGCGATCTGTCATTTTTTAGGCTCTTCCTTTTTCATGGAGCAGTTGCCCTGAAATACTGCGCCCACGGCCACCTGGAATGACTTAACATTAACATCTCCCTGCACAACACCGCTGCTGTGAATTTCCAGTGTGCCCAGGGCTTCAATATTGCCTGCTATCCGGCCGGCTACCTGAATGTTTCTGCCTTTGACAGTGGCTTCCACCACAGCGCTCTCACCGATGACAAGATCACCGGCCACATTAATCTCTCCCTGCACCCTGCCGTCAATCCGTAGTGAACCGCTGCCCTGAAGGGCTCCATTGATTGCAGTATCCTTGCCGATTAGGGTAAGAAATTTGCCCCCACTCTCTTTGCTAAATCCCATCTTTTGGCGCCTCCTGTTTAAGAAGTTGTAATGGATCTATGTGCAGGCCATTTTCATGTATCTCAAAATGCAGATGCGGCCCCGTGGACAATCCAGTACTGCCCACACTGCCAATTAACTGGCCTTTAACAACATTTTCACCTACTTTGACACTGATGCGGCGCAGATGAGCATAGTAGGTTACATAGATTCCATGGTCGATGATGATTAAGTTGCCCCAACCGCTGCGGAAGCGCGCTTCTTTTACCACGCCATCGGCAGCTGCTACTACCGGCGTTCCCGAGGGGGCGCCGATGTCAATTCCTTTATGAAACTCTCTGCGCAGCGAGAACGGTGCCCTCCTCCAGCCGAAAGGAGATGTTATCCTGCCTGTTGTGGGCCAGAAGTCAGGCGTGTGTGCCAGCTTGATACGGTACTCCTCGGCATCGGAAAGCAGCAGCGCCATTTCTTCGGTCTTTTGAGGCACTATTTTAAGCAGGTATTCCAGTGTCTCTTCCAGGCTGTTCACTGCACGTCCCGTACTCCGGCTCTGCAGAGCTATGCGTGGCGGTTCTTCACCGTTTTCACCGGAAACAATTTCCCTTACCACCTGGCTTAGCGTATCCAGTTCAGCAACCTGTACCAGAAGAACTCTCAGTTCACCGTCCAGGCGCTCCAGGTCTGCACGATATACGGCATTTTCCTTATCAACACCCGACAGGCGGGCGGTCTCCAGCAAAAGCTTGCCATGGGATTGGTAAAGCACGAATACACCGCTGCAGAACACCATAACCAGCAGCATAAACGTACAGACAGCCCTCAGGCTTATTTGGATGCCGCGAGGTGCTTTCCGGCCCTTTGCTACAATCAGGACGGTATAGACACGTTTCGCCATAACTTCTCCTCATCATTCTGTAGTGTGCGCTGCAGGCGCTCCTAAAACCAAACAGTTTGTCCTATTTCGCAGCAGGATGCATTGAATCAAGCGCCCTGCGCAAAGCTTCCTGTTCTTCTCCACCCAGCTGGTACGGAGACTGCCCCCCTGAAACTGGCTTGGCATAGGTGCGGGACTCCTCACGTCCGTAAATGCTGCTGATTACAACGCCGTTTTTATGAGCATTAAGCAGCGCCACGGCAAAACTAAGGTCACTGCCTGTATTCTGAAAAGCATTAAAGCGGACAACACCGATTCCCTGGGTGGCTGTAGCCAACACATCGGCAAGCCCTTTCATTTTCTGCCTGTTCTCATCTACACCTGCTTCAACTTTTTGCAGCTCTTTTAAGAGATCACCCAAAACCACTTCCAGGCTGACCCCGCTGTTTCCCCGCATAAACTCACGATAGCGCCTAGATAAAAAAAGCACCTTCCGGTAAAGTATAAGTATAAAGATTAAGGCAAGCGAGACTGTGCCCATTGACATATAAACTAAAATTTCTATTTCCATACTCTTCCCTCCGCAACTTGCAATCTTTAGATTCGTCGCAATCAGCCAAAATCCTCCTGCATCAAAAACTTTTTCAAAAAATAGAAGTGACAGACGGTTAACCCAATTAGCATAACGAAAAGGCGCTGGTTTTTCCAGCGCCTCAGTTTGTTGAGAACGAGCAGGACGCAAAGCTATGATGTTCCACGTGAAACATTACCATTTGTTTCACGTGGAACAAGTTAGGAGTTCACAGAGCCTTGATAGTTCATCCTGGTCATAGAAGTGGATTTCCACCTTGCCGCTACCGCGCGGAGTGATGCGAATATTGACAGCCGCACCGCAGTGTTGGCGCATTCTTTCTTCTATGTCATTTATATAGCGGTCATTTTCATGTTTTTTCCTGGCAGCAAGCCCTGCTCTGGGCCTTCCCTGGCCAGACAGGCGCTCGGTTTCACGGACAGACAGCCCTAATTCAAGTGCTCTTTTTGCAGCTTCAGGCTGCTTTTCGAGCGGCAGTGCCAAAATGGCCCTAGCGTGGCCTTCCGACAGTTTTCCGCTCGCGACAACCCTGCGCACATCAACATGCAGTGAGAGCAGGCGCAGTGTATTTGCCACTGCAGAGCGGCTTTTGCCAAGCCTGGCAGCCAACTGTTCCTGTGTATAGCCAAACTCTTCCTGCAGGCGCTGGTAGGCCTCGGCTTCTTCCAGCGGGTTCAAGTCTTCGCGCTGCAGATTCTCAATGAGTGCAATTTCCATCATTTCTCTGGCCGAAAAGGGCCTGATTATAACAGGGACCTGGCCAAGGCCTGCCATTTTGGCAGCCCGCAGGCGCCTTTCTCCGGCCACAAGTTCATATCCTTCTCCTGACGGCCGGACAATTAGCGGCTGCAGTATACCGTGCTCAATTATAGAGCTGACCAGTTCACTCATTTTCTCCTCATCAAAATGCTTTCGCGGCTGGTAAGGGTTAGCTTTAATCACGGCAGGGTCTATTTCCACCGCTTCGGCCAGCGGGGCATCTTCAATCTCGGGGATAAGTGCCTGTAAGCCCTTACCCAGACCTTTTCGTGTCACGGGCTATCACTTCCTTTGCCAATTCTTGATAGAGTTCAGCACCTTTGGAGCGGGCATCGTACACAATTATCGGCTGTCCGTGGCTTGGTGCTTCACTGAGCCTGACATTGCGCGGAATCACCGACTTAAAAACAAGACTGCCAAAATGAGAGTGCACTTCCTCCGCTACCTGGTTAGCAAGATTTGTCCTGGAGTCAAACATGGTTAACAGGACTCCTTCGTAGCGCAGTTCACTGTTTAAGTGCTTTTGCACCAAAGTAACTGTGTTTTTCAATTGGCTTAACCCCTCCAGTGCATAATATTCACACTGAATAGGTACAAGAACCGTGTCAGCTGCTGTGAGGGCATTAAGAGTGAGCAAGCCCAGTGAAGGGGGGCAATCGATGATTATGTAGTCATAATCTGAGCGCACTTCCTCCAGTATACGTCTCAGGCGCACCTCACGGGATATTGTAGCAACCAATTCAATCTCCGCACCGGCCAGCTGAATAGTGGCCGGGACCACGTCGAGCCTCTCAAGGGGGGACCTCTGTATCACATTCTTTAGCGGCAGATCATTTATAAGTGCATCGTAAATGCAAACCCGGATTCTCCTTTTTTCCAAACCAATGCCGCTGGTGGCGTTACCCTGGGGATCCGCATCCAGCAATAGTACCGTTTTACCAACCTCTGCCAGGCAGGCGCTTAAGTTCACCGCGGTTGTTGTCTTTCCCACACCGCCTTTTTGATTAGTTACTGCGATTACTCTTGACATAAGAACACCTCGCTACTTGCCGTTTCCAGTATATTCGTGACATTTTGCCCGCGTTCCTGCACAACTGCTTTTATTTTGCAATAAAAGAAATGTTCTGTCGTTAAATGCGCATTTTGTCACATCAGGATGCCGGTCCTGCGAGGCCTGGCGCTCAAGTTTTTGCTTTTGCTTTTGGCAGGCTGATTCTGATTTCAAAGAAATCATCTTTGTCAATCTCTTTAACATCAGGCTGCAGTCCCGCTTTTTCCAGGATTTTCACAGCCTGTCGTAGGGTATTGATGAAAATGCGCAGATCGCGGACTATAACTTTTTTTCTCTCCGGCGTGCCGCGTGAGCTCTTACTTTTTAAAAATTCTTCAATCCGGTCTTCTGCCTGTTTTACTGTGAGCCCAAGGTTTGCCACATCATTAAAAACACGCATTTGACTTTCTTCATCAGGCAGGCGAAGCAGTGCGCGTGCATGTCTTTCAGTAATGTCTCCGGACATAATTTTGTCTCTTATTTGGCCCGGCAGCTTAAGCAGTCTTATTTTGTTGGCGATGGTTGATTGCGATTTCCCCATTCGTTGTGCCAGCACCTCCTGTGTCAGCCCAAACTCGTCCAGGAGTTTCTGGTAGCCGGCGGCTTCTTCCAGAAAATGCAGGTCTTCGCGCTGCAAATTTTCAATGAGGGCGATGGTTGCCATTGCGTTGTCAGATAATTCGCGGATAATGGCGGGGATGCTTGTCCACCCGGCAGCTTTACATGCCAGGCAGCGGCGCTCTCCGGCCACCAGTTGATAATTATTGTCTTTTTTACGCAGTATAACGGGCTGCAGTAAACCGTAGGTTTTTATTGATTGGGAAAGTTCATTAATTTTTTCTTCGTCAAAAACTTTTCTCGGCTGAAAAGGATTAGGTCGAATTTTTTCCAGTTCTACACTCCGTATATCGTCCTTTTTGAAGTCATTGGGGTCAATTTTAATCAGGTTACTCCAGGCTTCTGCCATTCAATTCCCCCCCTTTTTTATTTGTCCCCGCTCTTGTATTTATTCGACATATGGAAAGATTATCCTGCCGGTTACAGTGTCATTTTACATAAAAAATACAGGCTAAGTCAACGGCCTTTTGTGCGGCATCCCTGCTCTGCGGGGAAACTGACGCGGGGTAACGCCTGTTTTTTCAAAAATCAAAAGCGCTCTCCCCCCCATTCCAAAAGGAAGAGTATACGGCCTTGACTCAGTATGCCGTCCGTTTAGCAGCGAGAGCGCCGGAGCTGTCGCCTGCAGGTCGGTTTCATAGGTTGGCCCTTTATAAGCAATAAAAACCCCGCCGGGCCGCACGAAGGGCAGGCAGAGCTCAAGCAAAATGTTTAAAGAGGCAAGTGCTCTCGATACCACAAGGTCGGCGCTGTCACGCCAGTCTTCCAGCTTTGCCAGGTCTTCGGCGCGGCTGTGCAAAGCGCTGATGCCTGCTATTTCAAGCTTGGTGATTGTATCTTCTAAATAATTAATTTTCTTTCTTGACGAGTCAAGCAGCACTACTTCAAGTTCCGGGCGGGCAATTTTAAGAGGAATCCCCGGCAGTCCGGCGCCGCTGCCCACATCGAGCAGCATTCCCCGGGGCTCATGCCGCCAGGTGAGCAACTCCAGTGAATCAAGAAAATGCTTTACCATCACCTCGCGCGGATCAGTTATCCTCGTCAGGTTCAATTCCCTGTTGGCCGCTGTGATAAGATCAAAGTATTTATGGAAAGAGGTGATCGTTTGTTCGGACAACTCCACTCCGCGGGCCGCTGCCAAAACCTGAAGATCAGACCACATAGCCGCTCTCCTTCCTGCGGTTGTGCTGCTCGAGATAAATAAGAAGAACTGCTATATCGGCAGGAGACACACCGGAAATGCGGCTGGCCTGGCCTATGGAAAGAGGACGGACACGGTCAAGTTTTTCCGCCGCCTCTCTGGAAAGTGCGTTAAGCGCCTTGTATGGCAGATCAGGAGGCAGGAGCCGTTTTTCAATCTTTTGAAACCTTTCCACCTGTTCCTGCTGCTTTTTTATGTAACCTTCATATTTAATATGGATTTCAACCAGGGTTGCCACTTCAGGCGGGAGAGTTTCTTCTTTATTCAGGATTTCCGCAATGTCTGCATAGCCGAGTTCAGGCCTTTTCAAGAGCTGTGCAGCGCTTACGGCATTGGTCAGGGGCCTGCTCCCCCTGCCCTCAAGGAGCTCATTGACGCGTTCTGCCGGCAGCACAGTTTTTACTTCCAGTTCTGCCAGTTCTTTTTCCATCTTTTCTTTCTTATCACTGAATTTGCTGTAGCGTTCCGGTGTAATAAGTCCCACACTGTAACCCAGAGGGGTAAGACGAAGGTCGGCGTTATCCTGACGCAGCAAGAGCCGGTATTCAGCACGGGATGTCATCATGCGGTAAGGCTCGTTTGTACCTTTGGTGACAAGATCGTCAACCAGCACCCCGATATAAGCTTTTGACCTGTCAATAATGAGCGCTTCCCGTCCTTTCACACGCAAAGCGGCGTTAATTCCTGCCACAATGCCCTGTGCTGCCGCCTCTTCATAGCCTGATGTGCCGTTTATCTGTCCGGCACAAAACAAGCCTTCAACCGGTTTTGTTTCCAGGGTTGACTTTAACTGCAGCGGGTCCACGCAATCATATTCTATGGCATAGCCGGCACGCATCAGTTTTACTTCCTCCAGTCCAGGAACAGTCCTCAACATGGCCAACTGCACATCTTCCGGCAGGCTGGTGGACATTCCCTGCACATAATATTCCGCGGAATACCTGCCCTCCGGCTCAAGAAATACCTGGTGGCTTGGCCTGTCGCTAAACCTGATGACCTTATCCTCAATTGAAGGACAGTAGCGCGGGCCAACACCTTTTATTGTTCCCGAATAGAGAGGGGAGCGGTGCAGGTTTTCGCGAATTACACGGTGAGTGTTCTCAGTGGTGTGTGTCAGCCAGCACGGTACCTGTTCGCCCGCTTCACCTCCACCGTCAAAGGAAAAATAAAGCGGTGTTTCATCCCCGGGCTGCCGGCTGGTCTTGCTAAAATCAATGGTATCGCGGTGTATACGGGCAGGTGTTCCTGTTTTAAGCCTGATGAGCTTAAAACCGAGCAGCTTCAGATATCCTGAAAGGTGTGTGCTTGCCTGTTGTCCGTTAGGGCCGCCGTCATGGCTGTGGTCACCAAGGATAATCCTGCCGCGCAGGTAAGTCCCCGTGGTGAGTACCACTGCCTGTGCATCATACACCGCGCCTGTATGAGTGACAACAGCTTTAACACGCCCCCCCCTGACACGCAGGCTGTTCACCATGGCCTGCTGCAGGTGCAGAGGGGGCGTGTTCTCCAGGACGCGCCGCATTTCGCGCTGGTACATCCATTTATCCGCCTGGGCCCTGAGAGCGTGTACTGCCGGGCCCTTGGCCGTATTTAGCATCCTTATCTGAATTTTAGTTTTGTCGATGACGCGTCCCATCTCCCCGCCGAGGGCGTCCACCTCACGCACCAGGTGTGCTTTGGCCGGGCCGCCGATGGCCGGATTGCAAGGCATCATGGCTACTGTATCCAGATTAATGGTTAAAAGCAGCGTACGGCACCCCATCCTGGCGGCGGCGAGGGCTGCCTCGCACCCTGCGTGGCCCGCACCAATCACAATAATGTCATAATTACCGGCCGGATAAGCCATTCTTCTCAGCTCCGCGTTAAGATTTCTGTTTGTTTGCTATTTACCGATACAAAAGTTCTTAAATATTTCTTCAACTATTTCACCCCGCACAGTCTCTCCTGTCACTTCACCCAGTGTTTCCAGTGCCGTGTAGAGGTCAATTGACAGCAAATCAACTGCATCTCCTGCTGCCAAACCCTGCATTAGCTCCTCAAGTGAAAGCTCCGTGCGACGCAGCGCATCTTTATGCCTGAGTGAAGCAACCACAGGCATATCCGCCCCTGTTATTTCTCCCTGAAAGACAAGCCTGATTATACTGTCTTCAAGTTCATCCAACCCGCTGTTCTCAAGCAGTGACATGGCAACCAGCGGGTGGCCGGCTGCCTTTTCTGTCAGTTCGTCCAGCCTTGTTGAAGGGTTTCCCAGCAAATCTGTCTTGTTGGCGATAATAATCAAAGGCTTTTCACCGGCTGCAGAAAGGATTTCCCTGTCTTCGTCAGTCATGCCCACAGCGGCATCTATGACCAGAAGTACCAGGTCGGCATTCCTTATTACTTCTTTTGAGCGGGCCACTCCTATTTTCTCCACTTCGTCAGCTGTCTTCCTGATGCCGGCTGTGTCTATAATAGTAAGAGCCACTCCGCCGATATTGACACTTTCTTCTATTACATCCCTGGTAGTGCCCGGGACGGCTGTGACAATGGCACGCTGCTCACGCAGCATTGAATTGAGCAAAGAGCTTTTACCTACGTTTGGCCTGCCCACTATTGCCGTACGCAGTCCTTCCCGCAGAATTCTGCCCTTGTCGGCAGTGGCTAACAGTTCCCTGACTTCATCACGGCATCTTAATACTTCAATTTCCAACTTTTCCCAGGCTAAATCCTCCACATCCTGATGCTCAGGAAAATCTATGGAAGCTTCGATATGAGCCAGTACATCAAGCAGTCTTTGCCTGACCATACGGATTTGGCCGGACAAACGTCCCTGCAACTGTGATAGTCCAAGTTCCATGGCAGCTTCTGTCTTGGCACGGATAATATGTATGACGGCTTCGGCCTGTGCAAGGTCCAAACGTCCGTTGAGAAAAGCACGCTGCGTAAATTCTCCCGGCTGTGCCAGGCGCGCTCCTGCGGCAAGCGCCAACTCCAGTGTCCTGGCCAGTGGCAGTATACCGCCATGGCAGTTAATCTCCACCACATCTTCCCTGGTGTAAGTGTGTGGTGCATGCATAAAGGAAATCAGTGCCTCGTCAACCGGAAGACCTGCCTTGATATCCATTATGTGTCCATAGTATAGCCGGTGGCTTTGCGGCTCGTCCACTCTCGCGGCAAAACAGAAAAGAGACAGTCCTATAGATTTTGCCTGTGGTCCACTCATGCGTACAATTCCTATACCGCCTTCTCCAGGCGGGGTTGAGATGGCGGCAATGGTATCTGTTAGCATTTTACACCTCTTTCAGGCAAAAAAACCGCCTGCCCATGCGAGCAGCGGTTCTGTGGCCAGTAATTTTTTTTACTTGGGCGCGATTACCACTTTGCGGTATGGGTCTTCGCCCTGGCTATAGGTCTCCACAGAAGGATTACCCTGCAGCGTGGTGTGTATTATACGCCGCTCCTGCGGGTTCATTGGTTCAAGCACTACTTCCCTGCGATAAAGGGCCACCTTAGCTGCGATTTTTTCCGCCAGCTCCCGCAGCGTCTGTTCCCTCTTCTGCCTGTAATCCTCCACATCAAGTATGATGCGCCTGCTCTGCCCGGGAAATTTTTTATGGTAAATAACGTTGAGCAGGTACTGCAGCGAATTAAGGGTCTGCCCTCTTTTTCCGATCATAACTCCCATTCGGGCTCCGCTCACATTTATTCTGAGAGTTTCTTCATCCGATTCTATCTCTGTTTCTCCACGCAGCTCCATCAGCTCAAGCAAGCGCGCCAGAAATGCAATGATAAATTTTTCAGGTGATTTCTTCTCTGTTATACGTACAGTTGCCTGCTTTGAGCCAAGCAGCCCAAAAAACCCTGAACTCGGCTCAGACAAAACTTCTATTTCCACGGATTCCGCGTCCAGATCCAGTCTCTCCAGCCCTTTTTGCACCGCCTCTTGCACGGTTTTTCCGTTTATTTCAAGAGACTTCATTCTTCTTTTAACGCTCCCTTCCCCGCCGGTTTTTTCAACAGGTAATAATGGTGTGCGATTGAAATTAAGTTTCCGACTACCCAGTACAGCACCAGGCCTGCGGGAAAGCGGATGCTGAATACCAGGATCATAATCGGCATGGCAATCATCATTGCCTGCTGCGACTTATCAGTCATCATGCTCTTTTGCTGCAACCAGGTGGTCACAGCAGATAAAACTGGCAGTATAAACGTGGGATCAGGTTTTGTCATATCAAGGAATAAAAAGTTGGGGCTGAAATTTACTATATCGATGTAAAGCCTCTCTGAATCTGCCAGCAAACGAAAGATTGCAATCAGAATGGGAAACTGAACTATCAGGGGCAGGCAGCCCGCAGCAGGATTAACTTTGTTGGCTTTCCAGAGGGCCATTGTCTCCTGGTTAAGCTTCTCTTTATCGTTTTTATATTTTTCCTGCAGCCTTTTTAATTCCGGCTGCAGGTCCTGCATAGCCTTAGCTGAGGACATTTGCTTGTTGGTGAGAGGAAGTGTTATCATGCGAGTGAGTACAGTCAGTAAGATAATGGCAATACCATAGTTGCCTGTAATATTGTAAAGATAAAGCAGAATAACGTGGGCAACATCAACAATAGGCTGGATGATGTTCATCAAGCGGCCTCCTTATTTTTCATTTAACGGGGTCGTATCCGCCGGGATTAAAGGGATGGCAACGGCAGATGCGTGCCGCTGTCATAAAAATTCCCTTCCTGGCGCCGTAGCGTTCTGTGGCCTGCAATGCATACTGTGAACAAGTCGGCTCAAACCGGCAGGACCGCCCTTTTAAAGGCGAAATAAACTTTTGGTAAAACTTAATGAGCAGGAGTATACAGGTCTTCACTACTTATCACCAGCTTTTTTTCACTTTAAAGAGGCCACCCCTCTGCAATATATGCTTCATCTCGGCGGCGGCCTGAAAATAGTCATATTTCACAAACGGCAGTCGAGCAATGAAAATCAAGTCAAACCCCGGTAAAAGATCATCGTCATATAACCTGAATGCTTCTTTAAGAAGTCTTTTTGCCCTGTTGCGTGTCACCGCGTTGCCAATTTTCTTACTGGCAATATATCCGGTCCTGCTAAGGCCGCTGTTGTTGCGAAGGAGGTATAAGACAAGGCCCGGAGCAGCCAGGGATTTCCCCTGTTGGAAGACTTCCTGGAATTCGCTGTTTTTGGTAAGGCGGAAAACTTTATTTTTCTTTTTCTCCATTTTTAAGCTGACAGCCTTTTTCTCCCTTTTGCCCGTCTCCTTTTTATTACAAGGCGGCCGGCGCCGGTTGACATACGGCTGCGAAAACCATGCATCTTCTTTCTTTTTCTTACCTTCGGCTGATATGTCCGTTTCATAAAACTCACACCTCCCATAAGACAAGAATCTTTTCAGAAAGTCTGTAACCCTTTATCCACGCTGCTTTAGGCATAGTGGATAAATATTTTTCACCCCCGTGTCGGGGTGTTTTTTATTGTGCCGTAATTTAGTGATATAGCGAGAAATACCG
>Ga0208242_100592_pt1 | contig 17871 bp, 19 predicted proteins | sample SubbioAug_CSW13A_FD_184825 | JGI IMG/M metagenome (GOLD analysis project Ga0208242, IMG submission 184825) | Serpentinite rock and fluid subsurface biosphere microbial communities from McLaughlin Reserve, California, USA - CR12Aug_CSW13A (SPAdes) | ecosystem: Environmental > Terrestrial > Deep... | reverse complement strand
AAAGATTAAAAAGATTTCGTCTTAGTATTTACATACAACATTCTAAAAACACAACGAAGAGGAGAATACCCACTAATCATGCAGGGTTTCGCCTCTTCGTTTCATCATTAACTGTTAAAGTCGGGATATTGTTTCAACTCCAATGATTTTAAGAAGAGATTATGAAACTCGTTGGCAAAGTGATTTCAATCGATCACTTCCATTTCTACAAGAAGTTAAAGTGATTGGATTACCACCTAAGACTCCAAATTCACTTGTGGTTGTAAATCAAGAAGCACTTCATGGTGATCAAGATTTTATTAATGCGATTAAGGAATCATTATTATCGATCCTTTTAACTCAGGAGGGTCACCAAGCAATCTCGCCATTTAGTGTGGATGGATTAAGTGATATTCCTGAAGGTTTTTTTGAACCTGATCTTTTAGCTATTGATTTACTTGGATTAGGCCGATAATGAGAACGTTTCTACTTCCTTTCATTGAGAATTATGCGAAAAATCAACCTGATAAACCAGCTTTTATTGTGCCCAATCAAGGGAGTCTTTCTTTTCGTCAACTCTTTGAGTTAGCAACATACTGGGATCAGGTGTTACAAGATTTTAATTTTCCAATAGCCACTCGAATTGGAGTTTTAGATGTTGATGTTTTTACTGGTGCTACACTAGGATGTGCCATTGTTTCAAGACATACTTTTGTCGGGATAGATCATAATATTGGAATGGATGCCATCTTAGATTATGTTCATCTTATGCATATCGATGTCATTGTCACAGGGTCTTCCTCAAAGTATCAAAGCCTCATTGATTCCTCTTCTTTAACATGGATTGATGTAAGTAAAAACACAATGACATTGTTGAAACAAAAGAATATACAACCTTACTCGTCTTCAGATAATACTGTGGGAATGATTAAAACCTCAGGCACCACTTCAACTCCTAAAGTGATTCCAGTGAGTGAAGCTATGCTAGTGTCACAATTTGATATGTACTATACGCAATTTGAAGTAAATCAAGATGATGTATTTGCTCAACCTGTGAATATGTCACGTCCTATTTCTTTTTTGCTTCAAACAATTCGTTGTTTTAGATGGGGCAATACACTCGTATACACAGCCCTTGATTCTATCCAATCAACTTTCAACCACATCAACGAATACAGAATTACACGTTATACCGCTCCTACGTTTTTAATTCATGCTTTAAATGAAAACTTAACACACCATGAATCCAATCTTCATCACGATTTAGTGATTGTTAATCTAGGTTCACCTTTACAACCAATCCATGTAAGCAAACTAAGATTGCATCCACACATTAAACTTGTTAACAGTTATGGAATGAGTGAAACGGGTCTTCTAACATCCACATATCGTCAAACTCATGACGATCTATATAGTGCCGGAATTGATTTAGGAGTAAATATTGAAATCATCAATGATGAAATCTGTGTAGGATTCCCGAATTATTTCCAGGGATATGAAAATTATAGTGAAGATGTATTCATCAATGGCTATTTCAGGACTGGAGATAATGGTTATTTTGATGAGTTCGGAAATCTTCACATTGTTGGACGTGTTAAAGAAATGATTAATCGAGGTGGTGACAAGATATCACCTTATGAAGTTGAAAGCCATATTATTGAATGCTTTGACGTTGTGGATGTTGCGGTGTTTCCTATTCCATCACTTCAATGGTCACAAGAAGTCGGATGTGTCATAGTCAGTAATCAAAGCATTACGCTCCCTCAATTAAGAGAAGCTTTAAAAACTAAAATTTCTTCCTTTAAAATGCCATGTGTGTTGTATGCAATGCCACAAATACCACGCAGTGCTAATGGTAAAATAAATCGAAATACACTTCATGAGTCATGTACTTCAGAGTTTCAAGTGCACTATATGAGCCAAAGTCAAGTCATGACACCTTCCCAACAACTCATTCATGATTGTTGGTGTGAAGTATTAGAACTTTCTTCGCTTGGAATTGATGATGATTTCATTTCATTTGGAGATGATTCCTTCCGCTTTGCTCAACTGTGGACACTCATTCAAGAAAAATCTCATCAGTATTTAGATATCGCAAAGTTATCTCAAGCAAATACGATTCGCAAACAAGCTGAGCTGATAGATTTGAAACCTTCACAAGAGAATCATGGTTGTATTGTTTTAAAAGAAGGAAGTGCTTTGAAAACACCGATAATTTTTATCCATGATGTTGCGGGGAATTGTGAAGCTTACTTCAATTTATTAAAATTTGATTATAATGAACATCCCATTTATGGAATTAATTTAAGCACATCACTTCTCAATGAATTCCATATTATTCATGTGAATAAATTAGTAGAAATCTATGGAGCACTTATAAAATCTATGGGATTTAATTCGATTTATATTGGTGGGATAAGTAGTGGTGGGCTGCTTGCTTATGAGTGTGCTCGCGTATTAAAACATGAGGTTGAAGTCAAAGGGATATTTATGATTGATACTTTCATTCATCTTCATGATCGTCATAAAACAAAGTGGGGAAGAATGAAGGCACTTGCTCGTAAACATTGGCGCAACTTAAGGAGTACATCATTCACTCAATTCATGAAGTACATTCCACAACTGATAATCAAAGGAATAAAAAGAGGATATTCACTCGGTGTAGTGGATGATCAACTCAATCAGGATGTTCAGAATTATTTAAGAAAGCGCTCAACTCTTCAAAAACAACACATTCAGGTTTTCATTAGAAAAATCATTGCTGGATGGACACCTTCAGAATGTCATGTGGATGTTTTATACTTTTATGCCCGTAACAAACATAATCCTCATCATTCTTATAAGATTCTCGAACAACATGTGAAATCAATTAAACTTATCAGTGAAGATACCCATCATTCTGGTTTTGTCAGTGAATCTTTAGCTTTTAAAACCGCAAGTGAATTGAAAATTTTTATTCAAGAAAAAGAAGTGTGAATCAATTGATTCACACTTCATCTTTATTCATAGGAAGCTACTGCGGCTTTATAGAGCTCATACCCACCATCAATATTGATGGCATTATAACCTAAGTTTTGTAGTAAAACACTCGCAACATAGCCACGATGTCCAACGCGACACATCACGTAGATAGGAGTATCTTTACTTGGTAGTTCATCAAGTCGTTGACGGAGTTGATCAATCTCAATATTAATTGAACCCTCAATGTATCCATATTTAAGTTCATCTGGAGTTCTTACATCAAGTAATGTCGCACCAGATGCCATGAGATTAGGCACATCAAGCACATCAACCTTTTTGACAAATCCATTGATGATATTGGTTGCAGCGTATCCTAAAATGTTGACGGGATCTTTCGCAGAGCCAAATGGAGGAGCATAGGACAACTCGATGTCTACTAAATCAGTTGCTCTTAATTGACCAATCATTGCGGTTGCAATCACATCGATTCGTTTTTCAACACCTTCATAGCCCACACCTTGTGCGCCATAAATCATTCCCGTTTCAGGATGGAACAGTAGTTTTAAATTCATTTCTTTTGCGCCAGGATAATACGAAGCATGATTGTTTCTTTGAACATGAACACTTTGATAAGGCAGATTGAGTTGTTTTAGTGTCCGTTCATTGAGTCCGGTTGTAGCAACAGTCATATCAAAAACTTTCACAACGGCAGTTCCCATTGATCCCTTATAGGAGTCTTTCACATTAAATATATGATTTGCAGCGACGATAGCTTGTCGATTAGCTGGCCATGCTAGAGGGATTTTTGTACTTAATCCACTCACACGATGTTTTACTTCAATCGCATCCCCTAAAGCATAAATATCAGGATCACTTGTTTGCATTGTGTCATTGACTACAATGCCTCTAAGTGGTCCAATATTGAGTTGAGCATCTTGCGCAAGCTTGATTTCTGAGGAAACTCCGATCGCTAAGATAATCATATCTGTTTCAATCATTGCACCGGATTTGGTGACCACTCGTGTTCCATTGTTTTCAAAATGTGAGACACCGTCATTGAGTTTAAGTTTTATTCCACGTTTTTTAAGTTTTTTATGTACAAGTTGTGCAAACTCAAAATCTAGTGGGGCTAAAACTTGAGGTGCCATATCTATAATCGTGACATCTTTATTGAGTTCTTTGAGATTCTCAGCCACTTCAACGCCAATAAATCCTCCCCCAATCACTGCGACTTTGTGTACATCATGAGTTTTAATGTAGTCAATGATTTTGTCAGTATGTGGGATGTTACGTAAGATAAAGACATTATTAGCGTCTTGATATCCTGGAATGGGTGGAACAATCGGGCTTGCACCTGGAGAAAGGATAAGTTTATCATAACTTTCCTCATAGGTATGTCCAGTTTTGACTTCTTTGACATGAACAATTTTTCTCTCACGATCGATTCCAATCACTTCACTGAAGTTTCGAATATCTAGATTGAATCGCTCACTTAAACCTTCTTTGGTTTGGACAAGAAGATCATTTCGATCTTCTATGACTCCAGAGATGTGATAAGGTAATCCACAATTAGCGAATGAAATGAACTCATCTTTTTCAAACATCACAATGTGAGCCTCTTCACTGAGACGACGAAGACGAGCTGCTGCGCTTGCTCCGCCAGCAACTCCTCCAACAATAACAATTTTCATAATTTAGTCCTTCCTTAATAAGGTTTTAATCTGATCAAAGAGTAGGTAATCAGCCGCTAACCAAGGGATTGATGTGAGTTCATCTTCACAACACCACCTCACATCATCATGGACGCTTAATTTGATATCGTATTCATTGATCGAACAATGATAAGCATGAAGGGTAATCACAAAGTCTTCATACTCGTAACGAATCGTATCCACATACGATATCAGATCAACCGTCGCTGATAATTCCTCAAGACATTCGCGCTTAAGCGCTTGGGCATGACTTTCATTGGCTTCAATTTTTCCACCCACAAACTCGTAGAATCCTGCATATTTGCCATGATTGCGGCGAAATGCTCCTACTTTTTGATTTGAGATGAAGATGGCAGCGACTCCAGTGAAATGTTTCATATCTTTGACCGATTCTCATTGTATCATTAAGTGACATTGGTTTAAAGGGTTTTGAGATAAAAATTCAAGAAATGTCCCAAAGATAAGAAAAAGATAAAAGGAATCTTTGTTTTCTGCTTGATTAAGGCATAGAATAGCGCAAGGATTGAGGAAAATAGTATCATGATAATCCACATGTGGAAGGATTGAACAAGCATTAAAATGATTAAACAATCACGATCCCCGTTACCAAGTTGTTGAAAATAGACTAATAGACATAAGATTGTCGTGACGACTAGAAAACTGATGATTTCAACTTTTTGAAGATGAAACAGCGATAGTAAAAGTAATCCATAGCAATCATAAGCACTCACATGAAAAGTTAGGGCATCATTGATGCCCATTTTAATTAACAATAAACATAATAAAAGCATGGTCAGTTCCATGCTTTAATATTCGTATGAATTATTCAGAATCCTTAGAAAACTTAAGGACCGGAACGCGTGCTGCAAGCACATCATCAACCCGAAGGACTGGTGTTGTATAAGGTGCATGACGTAAGTATTCAGGTTCATCAACCATTTTTTGACGAAGCATCTTGAACAATGCTATGGCTTCATCTAAGGTTGCTTTGCTTTCAGTTTCATTAGGCTCAATCATGAGAGCTTCATGAACAATTTGAGGGAAATACATGGTAGGTGGATGCATATTGAAATCTAACATGGCTTTTGAGAAGTCTTTCGCATTGACACCATATAGGTCTTTTTCTTTTTCTAAGGTCAAGACGAACTCATGCATGCAGATTTGTGGGTATGCCACTGTGAAGACATCACTTAAATGATGCATCATATAGTTAGCATTTAAGATGGCATTCTTAGAAACTTCTTTAAGTTCTTGACCATTAAATAGGATATAAGACAATGCTCGCATCGTGGTTAAGAAGTTACCATGAAATGATCTCATTCGTCCAATACTGTGTGTTGGGGTAATCTCGAGTGAATTTTCATCTTTAAGAAGTGATCCAACAGGTAAGTAAGGAATTAAGAATGATTTTACTCCAACAGGTCCTGATCCAGGGCCGCCACCACCATGGGGTGTTGAGAAGGTTTTATGTAAGTTTAGGTGTACTACATCAAAACCCATGTCACCAGGACGTGATAATCCCATAATCGCATTAAGATTTGCGCCATCATAGTAGAGTAATCCCCCGGCTTCGTGCACTAAATCTGCGATTTCTTTAATGTTTGGATCAAAAATTCCTAATGTATTTGGGTTAGTAAGCATCAGCGCAGCAGTAGTATCATCCACTAGCGTTTTGAGTTGTTCAAGATCAACCCCACCATGTTTATCCGATCTGACTGTAACAACATCAAATCCAGCCATCACAGCACTTGCAGGATTAGTTCCATGAGCTGCATCAGGAACAATCACTTTACGACGTTTTAAATCATTGTTTTGACGATGATACGCCGCAATAATAAGCATGCCAGTGAACTCACCATGAGCCCCAGCGGCCGGTTGAAGTGTAAACTCATCCATGCCACATATTTCTGATAATGCATCTTGAAGATGACGCATAGCTTTAAGATTACCTTGAACACTCCAAGCAGGCTGTAAAGGATGTATTTTGGTAAATCCTTCAAGACTTGCGACGTCCTCGTTTAGTTTTGGGTTGTACTTCATCGTACATGAACCTAATGGATAAAAACCAGTGTCAACCCCATGAGCCATTTTTGATAATCCAATGTAATGTCTAACTAAATCAATTTCAGCAATCTCAGGTAAATCAATGCATGTTTTATTTTCGAATTCATCAAATGAGACATTAGGAAGCGATGATTTCGGAAAGTGAACAGCTTGATGGCCAGTGCTACTGATTTCAAATATTAACTTAGCCATGTTGAACCTCCTTAAGGATATTCACAATCACATCGAGTTGCTTATCAGATGTGGTTTCACTGACACACCATAACATACGATGTTCATCTAGGATTAAACCACTCAATATTCCATGTTTAGCCAAGGTTTCTTCAATTAGTGAAGTCGACACAGGAGTTTGGGTGACGAACTCATGAAAGAAAGGTTGTTGATGAGAAAGTGTATACCCAATACTTTCAAGTTTAGATGCAAAAGCATGAGCTTTGTTAGCACATTGAGTCGCAACTTCTTTGAGTCCTTTTGGACCTACTGCACCCAAGTACATGGCGGCAGTGAGTGCACAGTGTGCTTGGTTTGAACATATACTACTACTTGCTTTCTCACGACGTATATGTTGTTCGCGAGCTTGAAGGGTTAATGTGAATGCTCGTTTTCCTTGTGAATCTACAGTTTGACCAATGATTCGACCTGGAAGACGACGAACATACTTATCGCTTGTACACATAAAGCCTAAATAAGGTCCACCAAAGGCTAGGCTTAATCCAAATGGTTGAGCTTCACCTACGACAATATCTGCTCCGTATGAGCCTGGATTAGCAAGTCGACCTAAAGTCATTGGATTCACTGAAACGATGTATTTAACTTTACTATCTGTAATAATTTCACGAAGGCCTTGGACATCTTCTAAAATTCCATAGTAGTTAGGATGTGACACTAAGACAGCACAGACACTTTCATCTAGATTTTCTTGTAAATGTTCTAGTGAAGTTCTCCCATCCACCGCATCAATCATCTTAATTGTGACATCAATTTCTTGGGTATATGTTTTAATAACTTCTATGGTATGTGGATGAAGCATGGATGATAATAAGACCGTACGTCGATTGCGCTCATAACTCATCGCAATGGCTTCTGCCGCGGCTGTAGCTCCATCATACACTGAAGCATTGGCTGCATCCATTCCAGTTAAGGAAGCCATCATGGATTGAAATTCAAAGATGGATTGCAAAACTCCTTGAGACAATTCAGATTGATATGGAGTATAAGCTGTGACAAATTCCTCTCGTGCTGATAAGTGACGCACAACAGAAGGGATGAAATGATCATAAGCACCTGCGCCACGTAAAATGGTATGAAAAACAACGTTTTGCGAAGCATAAGATTTCATGGCTTGGTATACTTCAAACTCACTTAAGCCTTCAGGAAGATTTAGCTCTCTTTTTAGTTTTACATTGGAAGGGATTGTACTTAAAAGTGAATCCCACGTTTGTGCAATTGAGGTTAACATTTCCTCCTGATCTTTGCGTGTGTGGGGGATATAGGTTCCCATAACTCCTCCTTAATGTTCTTTTTCGAGTTGAGCAGAATAACTTTGAGCGTCTAAAAGTGTAGAAGTATCTAAAGATCCTTCGACTTTCATAATCCAAACTTCATAAGGATTTTGATTTAACAATTCAGGTGAATCTTCAAGTTCCATATTCACTTCAATGATCGTTCCACTCACAGGAGCATACACATCAGAAACAGCCTTGACTGATTCTACATCGCAGAAACGTTCTCCTTGCGTGACCACATCATTCACTTCTGGAAGTGCAACATACACAATATCTCCTAATGCATGTTGAGCATAATCAGAAATCCCAACTAAGAATGTCGTTTCTGATACAGGTTTGACCCACTCGTGAGTCGATAAATAATAATAGCCTTCTTTTACACTGTTCATAGTGTCCTCCTATTTTTTTATAAATGGTAATTTTATGATTTCGATTGGATAGGATTTTGAGCGAATCACACATTCAATCGCGTCTTCCATATTGACACTTGCTTTTACAATGGCCATAGCAATACCTCGCTTTAAACTTGGTGAGAATGTACCGCTGCTTACTTTACCAACTTCTTGGCCATGTTGGGTTAAAATATAACCTTCACGTGGAATAACTTTATCATTAAGTACAAATCCAATTCGTTTAAATGATGGAGTAAACTCATGAAGATTAAAAAGGTGACGGCGATGTTTTGGCAAAAAGAATCCTAGATTCACATCAAGAGGAGTTAACTCATCATTGAGTTCATGTCCATATAAAGGCATTCCAGCTTCCATACGTAAGCTATCGCGTGCCCCTAAACCACATGGCATCACTTGATCACTTAATCCAAGAAGCAAGTCCCAAACCTTCTGAGCATCTCTATTGGCCATAATAAACTCATATCCATGTTCACCTGTATAACCAGTGCGTGAAATAAACATTTCAATGTTGTGGAAAGTTCCATGGACAAAGGTGTAATAATCTAACGTTTCAGGGTAAATTTTCTTAATTAATGATTCTGTAAGTGGACCTTGAAATGCAATGACACTATACAAATCACTATCATTTTCAACAAAAGCCTGTCCTTCAAATCTTTCATTAAGAAATGCCATAACTTTTGTGATGTTTGCGCCATTCACAATGAGCAAAATTTCATCATCACATGTCTTCATGCATAAAACATCATCAACCATGGTGCCATTTTCTCGAAGGATAAAGCCATATTTTACTTGGTTTTTTGACATGGCATCAATATCCATACTTAGAATTAATCGGGCTTGATCTAAAGCACTATGACCTTTAAAAAACAGTTGCCCCATATGAGATACATCAAAAATCCCAGCATGAGTGCGAACTGCTTCGTGTTCTGCAATAATTCCATGTTCATAATGAACAGGGAGAAGGGTGTTAAAAAAATCAATCATTTTAGCATGATGAGATTCATGCCATGAGGTGAGGGCCGTGGTATTCATTCGTGCTCCTTTTTTATTATTATACTAAAAATCACTCACAGCTGTGAATGATTAGGACATAAAAAGTTCATGAATCAACTCAACTAAAACATCTTCATGAGGATGGTCAATGGCTTTTAGAAGTAATGCATCTTTTTTAAAAGGTAAATGAAGGAGAAAATCCTCAATGTTTTCTTTTAAATCAGGAATTAAACTATCAGTAAAGACTTGTGCGGATTGAATGATATTTTGATGAGTTTTAATGAATAAAATGACTTCACCGAATTGAAATTTCTTATGTAAAGAGGCCTCAAAAGTAGGGAAGGGTTCAAGTCTAAATGCCTTTGAACTGTAGCGTTGAATCAGATCATCACATGCACTAACATCCATCTTTAGAGTGATTAACTCAGTCTCAAACACCTTTTGATAGGCCTTAATGAGTGATGTGGATAAAGATTCTAGTGTAAGGTGTGGATTAAATTCCTTAAGGTTTTTAACTCTTTTACGAACACTTTCAACTCCTTTTGAGGATAATTTAACAGAGGAAACGTTTAAATACTTACCTAAATCTTCCATCTTGACATCAAAGAGTAATGTGCCATGATGGAGTGAATGTGTGCTCGTGTTTGCGAAAGCATTACCACTGACTTTAAATCCTTCAACTTCGATATCATTCCTTCCTGAAAAGGATGCATGAATTTCAAACCAGTTTAATGCTTGAATAATCACTTCAAGATTTTTTTCAAGATTATAGTTTGCTTTAGGGGCAATAAAGGTAAAGTTTAGGTTACCATAATCATGATATACCGCTCCACCACCCGATGATCGACGTGCTAGATATCCTCCTGTAGCTTCTAATTCATCAACTTTGCATTCTTTATAGGCATTTTGATTTTTGCCGATAACCACAGTATGATGATTTTGCCAAAGATAAAACAAGCATTCATCTTCTTTTAATGTGTGAAGCATGTAGTCTTCATATGCTAAATTAATGTATGGGTTAAACTGTGAAGATGTCACAAAATAATGTTTCATTAATACCTCCATGTAGGTTTATTATACATGAAGAAGCTGTATAAAAATATGATTTGACATCATCTTCATAAAGGTGTATAGTGTTTGTGACAGGGTTGTCATATGCCAAAAGAAACATTTCATAATTTACCAATTGAAAAACAAGATCTCCTCTTTAATGCCTGTGTTAAAGAGTTTTCTTCTGTTCCTTATTCGCAAGCTTCGATTAATCAAATTATTAAGCATGCGAATATTTCGCGAGGTTCGTTTTATCAATATTTTAATGATAAATGGGATGCGTATGAAATGATGTTTCAAAGAATTGGTCAGGAGAAGTTATCATTGCTTCCACCGCCTCAAATTCATTCTCATTTCTTTGAAACCATGATTCAGTTTTTTGATGACACGATGGCTTGGTTGAAACTAAGGCCGGATTACTATCAGATTGGACTTTGGTTTGATTATGATAATGATGAAATGATTGAGCGTATTAGAGGTAGGTTAAAAGGACAATTAGTCGTCCTTGAACAACTTATCATTCACGATCAAAAACAGAATCTGATTGATCAAAGTGTTGATCCACAAGACCTTGTTGAAATGATTATGGATGTGTCTAAAACAAGTTTAATTAAAGCTTTTAAATCAAAAGATTATGATGCCATGAGACACATCTATATGTCTCGACTTAATATCATTAAAAAAGGGGTACAACCACATGTTTAAAGTTCAAGATTTACGTTTTGCATATCCTAAGAATAAAGATGAAACCATCAAGGGATTATCCTTTGAAATTCCTAAAGGAACTATCTTTGGTTTCTTAGGACCCAGTGGTGCTGGAAAGAGTACGACTCAAAAGATTTTAGTGAAGCTTTTAGATCATTATCAAGGCGAGATTACTTACGATGGTAAATCACTTAAAGATCTAAAAGATGATTTTTATGAAGAAATAGGAGTATGTTTTGAGATGCCGATTTCATTTTCAAAACTTACTGGTTTAGAGAATCTTCAATTCTTTGCGAATCTATATAAGAATCAAGTGGACGTGGAACCATTACTCAAGAGAATGGGTTTATGGGAAGATCGCAATAAACTTGTAAGTGAGTACTCTAAAGGGATGAAGATAAGACTTAACTTCATTCGTGCACTCATCAATAAACCAAGAATGTTGTTTTTAGATGAACCGACTAATGGTTTAGACCCTATGAATGCACGTATCTTAAAAGATATGATTCTTGAGTTTAAGAAAGATGGAGGGACAGTATTTATTACCTCCCATATTATGAGTGATATTGATGAGTTATGTGATGAAGTAGCATTCATTGCGAATGGAGTGATTGTGGCTAAAGATTCACCACGTCAACTTAAGATTGATCATGGACAAAAGAAAGTGATTGTGGAAACCAAAGAAAATCATCATTTACAGAAGCACTTCTTTGATTTTAATGAGCTATCAAGTCCACGATTCATTGAACTTTGCCAAAGTAATACGATTGAGACGATTCATTCAATGGAAACGACACTTGAAGATATCTTTATCAAGGTAACGGGGGTGAAGCTTCATGACCATGATTAAACATCTTGTTAGGCATGAATGGATTCGATTAATGAAATATAACTTGCTTGTGGCTTCGATTGTCGTATCCTTCATTTGGATTATTGCCTCAGCTTTTCTATCCCAAGCGGAATTAGTACTATTTCTACCGACCATCTTTTTAGTCGAAGCTTCAGCCATGACTGCTCTTTTAATTGGAGCTGAGATGTATTATGAGAAGAAAGAACATACGATTTCATCCATGTTAATATCTCCGATGAGTACTACAGATTATATGGTGTCTAAAATCATTGCGCATGGCTTAAATACACTTTTAGTCTTTGCGATTATGGTTGTAGGTTTTATGTTTACAGTTGACTTATCACTCAATTTCTTAACTCTATTATTAGGAACCGTCTTTGTCGCGACATTCTATGTCGGGATTGGTTTACTGCTTTCGTATATCTCGAAGGATTTCACATCATTATTAGTGAACTATATGATCATGATGTTCATCTTTCTCATTCCAAGTATATTGATTATGGCGGGGTTACTTCCAGAAGTGTTTAGTGATTACGTGAAATATATTCCAAGTGAGATTAGTTTGCGCCTAATGAGTATAGCGTTTGTAGACATTGATTGGATGCAAACGATCATTGATTTAGGAATCACTTTTTTGGCAAGTATTGGATTGTATGTCTTCATTTTAATACCTCGCTTTAAAGCTTTTGCGAGTGAGCACTTGGGGGTGTAATATGAGAATGAAACTTGTACTTTTTGAAGTTAAAAATATTATCCGAGATCGATTGATGTTGATGTTTGTTTTTTATCCATTCATTATTGGTTTTGTGGCTCGCATGATTCTTAATGATCCTAATATGGATCCTCAAGCTGTGGATTTACTTGTTATCCTTTCACTCATTATTTCTGGATTCATTTTTGGGGCACTTGCAGGATTTTCAATTTTAGATGATCGTGATGATCATGTATTCACATCAATCTCTATTTCACCAATGCCTTTAAAATCTTATATTATTATCAAATTAGGTTTTATTACGTTTATGAGTATTCTTTCATCGATTGCGGTTATTTTGGTGGCCGGTATTACGTTCATTGAATGGCCATATGTGTTGCTTGTTGCATTATTATCATCGCTTCAAGTGCCACTTCATGGTATGCTAATCAATAGTTTTGCAAGTAATAAAGTTGAAGGATTTGTAGTGATGAAAGCAAGTGGTTTCTTGTTGATATTTCCAATTGCAGGGTTCTTTTTCGTAAATAATGTTCAATGGGTTTTTGCATTAGCTCCAGCCTTTTGGCCTGCTAAAGCCGTTCAAGCTTATCTATTAAAACCACTTATTGATACGAATGTTATCAATTTAGGTTTGAATTATTGGGGCTTTTTAGGAGTTGGATTACTTGTAATGGGTGGATACAATTTTATCGTCATGAACTTGTTTAAAAGAAAAGTACTACAATAACGAAAGGAGAAAGACATGTTATTATCAGTTGTATTATTTCTATTAGGAGTTTTATACGGAGTTGCAGCATTTGTAGAAATTGGAATCTTTTATGAAGGTAATCCAAAGACACGAATGATGATCAAATGGATGGGTAAGCGAAATTACAAAATTTTACTAATCATCATGTCAGTCGTGTTCATTGGATTAGGATTCTGGTTACGTCCTTAAAGTCAACGGTAGTTGACTTTTCTTTTGGTAATTTCAAGGTGGTTTTTGGTATAATATAAGTATGATTAAACCCATCATCAATAAAATCAAATCTTGGTGGCAGCAGTCACTTGTGCTTGAAAATGAGTACATTCGATTATTGTTAGTATACCGTCTTACAAAGCCAACTGAAGACCATTGGCTTCCCAGTATGATTTTTGATATAGAAGAAAAAAGCACTGGGAAAATTGTAGGACGTTGTGATATCCGCTTTGGTATGAATCCTTATATGCGCTATATGGGTAACATTGGCTATACGATTTATCCTCCATATCGAGGGCATCACTATGCCGCTATGGCAAGCAAGTTATTACTTGAACTCGCAAAAGAGAGTATGGATGAAGTCATTATCACATGTAATCCAGACAATATTGCTTCAATTAGAACAATTGAGCGACTTGGTGGAGAACTATTAGGAATCGAAGATGTGCCATCTGGGCATGAGCTTCACCAACAAGGTGAAGGAGTCAAATGCATTTATAGTATTCGATTAAAGAAAAGAGGACGCTATGATTAAATGTTTAGTGAGTGATGTGGATGGAACACTGTTTCTTGATTTGGAAACCCCTACAGGAATCATTGAACCAAACACGATTTCACAAGTTCAAAGATTAACGCAATCGGGAGTAAGATTTGTAATGGCGAGTGGTCGTGATCATCTTACGGCCCGATATTTAGAATCAAAACTTCAAGTGAAAGTAGATGGTATTGGTCAAAACGGTGGAGTCATCATGATTGATGATGAAGTGTTGATCTCATTTCCATTGGATGAGAAAGTTGTGAATGCGTTGTTAGATTTAATGGATATCACTTCAATTGATGTGAACATTCTCTTCATTGATGATCGTGGTCATCATGTCATGGCAAAACCTCGTGGTTGGATGTATGACTTATTTCAGTTGATGTTGGAGCGTAAAGAGATTACACATTTATATCCTGAAGACTTTAGAACCTATCGTACTCATGATCATCATCCCGTAGTTAAAGCGGTTGTTATTTGTCATACCATGGATGATCGTGATGCATTTACCCAAGAAATGGTCGAGTTTTTATCAAATCAAGACTATGATTGGTTTTATTCCTCACCTCAATACATTGAAATTATGAGTAAAAACATCAACAAGGGTACAGGTGTACTTCACTTAGCCAAAGTCCTAAATTTACAACTTGATGAAATTGCGGTGGTAGGCGATTCCTACAATGATATTTCGATGTTTAAGGTAACACCATATAGTTTTGCTATGGATCATGGTGATCAAGCTGTGAAGAAACACGCGAACTATGTTGTCTCGAAAGTGGATGAAGTTGTAGATTTTATTCTTAAACATAATGAAACCTTAAAATAACATGAAAAAGAAGGCCATACGTTCAAAAATGATCTCAAAACCTCTCATCATCGCATGGGCCTTTTTTCTACAACTTGGAATTCTTCTTTTAATTGTTTATCAGTTAACATTACATATGTTTGGCTTATATACCATTTTAGTCATTCTGAGCTATACCACAGTGATTGTGGTTTTGAATCGAGATGATAATCCTTCTTATCAACTTATCTGGACGATTGTCATATTATTTATTCCTTTATTTGGGGGAATACTATATTTGCTTTTTGGTGGAAAGAAAATACCTAAAGCTTTAAGAAAAGAAATGGTATTAAAGGACTCTACTAAGCCATATCTTGATGTAGGGCAATCCTCATTAACTCACAATGTGCCACAGAAGCTTCAACGTTGGCACAAACTTATGACCTATTTAGAAACACAGACCTATTTCCCATTGTTTGAGAATACGCAAACACATTATTTACCCATTGGTGAAGATAAGTTTGTGATGATGATTGAAGCATTACGACGTGCAGAGAAGTTTATCTTACTTGAATACTTTATCGTCAAGGATGGCAAGATGCTTGATAGTATTTCAAACATTCTCATCCAAAAGGCTCATCAAGGAGTTGAAGTACTTTTTGTCATTGATGACTTTGGAGCTGCAGAGTTATCGATAAAAAAGATTAAGGAACTTAAAGATGCAGGGGTCGTTGTCGAGTTTTTCAATCCTTTGAAGATATCTCTTGCAGTGTTTATGAATAATCGAAACCATAGAAAGATTTGTGTTGTGGATAACAAGATTGGTTTTGTGGGGGGGATAAACATTGGGGATGAATATATCAATGTGATCGAGCGCTTTGGTCATTGGAAAGACAATGCGATTATGCTTGAAGGGGAAGCGGTGAGTTCACTTACGGTCATGTTTTTGACACTTTATGAGTATGTGAGTAAGAAAAAAGTTGATATTAATGCCTATCTTATTCCTCACTTAATAAAAAGTGAAGGCTATGTTCAACCATTCTCTGACTCTCCAACTGATGAAGAGGCGGTGGGTGAGAATGTTCATCTCCACTTAATCAATCAAGCTCATTGCAGTATTAAAATTCAAACTCCATATTTAATTCTCTCGCATGTCATGAGAAATGCATTGATTTTGGCCGCAAAAAGCGGTGTCAAAGTTGAAATCATGGTCCCGCATGTTCCTGATAAGCGCATGGTATTTGAAGTTACACGATCATATTATGAAACCCTTTTAAAGGCAGGAGTGATTATTGCAGAGTATGTCCCAGGATTTGTTCATGCGAAAATGATGATTGTGGATGATGAGGTTGCGACACTGGGGACGACAAACATGGATTATCGCTCATATTATTTGCATTTTGAATGTGGTGTTATGGTCTATGACGCACCAATTATAAAAGAGATGAGCACAGACTTTGATAAGACTATGGAAGAATGTGTTATAATCACACCGTTGATGGTTAAAAAAACATCATGGTTTTTAAGGGTTTTTAGAGCACTACTAAGAGTGTTTGCGACAATGCTATAAAAGGAGTTTTATGAGTAAACTTGGATTAGTTTTAGAAGGTGGTGGACTTCGTGCAGCGTATACTGCGGGTGTACTACGATGGTTTAAAGACAATCATGTTAATGTAGACTTTGTGGTCGGTGTTTCTTCTGGTGCACTTCTGGCAACCTTATTTGTTGCGGATGAAAATGAAGCATTGGAACTATTAGCGGTGGATTATGCCTCTAAAAAAGAAAATGTTGGCTGGAGTCCAATGATTAGAGAATTTGCACCAGTGGGGTATAACTATCTATTTAAAGAGATTGTTCAAAAAGAGTTAAAACTAGATATGAATAAAGTCATTAACTCTTCTATCCCTTTAGAGATTGGGGTGTATGATCTTTATGGCCAACAAACATTATGGCTTACAAACAAAGATTTGGATCTTGAGTGGAAATTTGTGCATGCTTCGTGTGTATTGCCTATTGCGGGACGCTCAGTGCGTATAGGTGAGAGACGATATTTGGATGCAGGACTCACCAGTATGATTGCGATTGATCGCTCATTGGCGAATGGATGTGATCGTCATATCGTCATCACCACAAAAGATAAAGGTTTCGTGAGAAAGCAAAACTCAAAGCATCTGCAGTTTATTCTTGATGTCATGTATGCTCGCTTTCCAATTATGAGAAAGCAATTCAGATTACGTACAGGGATATACTATGAAGAAAAAGCTAAAGTTGAAGCCTTAGAAGAGAAGAATGAAGCAATCTTCTTGCGCCCTAGTAAAGATCTTGGGGTGAAGCGATTCTCAGGGGATTATAATCAACTCAAAGCTCTTTACGATCTTGGTTATCAAGATACTGAAATGAGAAAAGAACATATTCTAAAATTTATCCGATAACCCTTCAAATCTGAAGGGTTTTATTATGAAAGTAATTACATTCCGAAAATTCTTGAAAATATTACATTTTGTGAAAATATAAAAAATTCGTAAATTGCAATGAGAAGTCGTCCACTTTGAATTAAGAAGTCACTAAGGAACCGTTTGTACCTTGAATTTGATTAAAGTGGAATAAGATGGATTCAGTCGGTGTTTGATAATTGAGTATTTTACGA